>Ga0164241_10002795_pt1 | contig 18367 bp, 19 predicted proteins | sample OricomyardsoilBY_FD_108780 | JGI IMG/M metagenome (GOLD analysis project Ga0164241, IMG submission 108780) | Backyard soil microbial communities from Emeryville, California, USA - Original compost - Back yard soil (BY) | ecosystem: Environmental > Terrestrial > Soil > Unclassified | place: USA...
TCGCCCGGCTCCAACAGACGAAAGTCGGCGGACGCCTTGGCCATGCCGGCCAACAACTTCTTCTCGAGTTTTTCCATGGCTCAGCCCCAGTCGGGGTCGATTCCTGCCAGCTCTGCCAGCGACACCGGGTGATACGGCGGTCGCGGCGTGATGCCTTGGCCCGCGTCACCGCCCTGCTCGGTCAAGATGCGCGCGCACGTTGCCAGGCACCATTTGCCCTGACAATGCCCGGTACCGAAGCCGGTGTAGCGCTTGAGTGACTCGATGTCGCGATGACCGCGCTCGATGCCGCTCAGCAGCTCGTGCAAGGTCACGTCTTCGCAACGACAGACGAATTGCTTCATGGCAGCACGGAGACGGTCAGATCGCCTCGGGCGACTCGCCGCACAGGCTGGCCATGGCCCCGCGCGCTTTTCCGCCATCGAAGGCGACGCGACATTGGATGGGGTTGCTCAGGCTCTGCGCCAAATCGATGATCATCGGGCTCGCCCAGCTCCGCCCGCCGTCGAAGCGCGCGCGGATCACGCCTCGTTGATCGATGAACCACGTCTCGGGGAACAGCTTGGTGCCGTATTTGTCGCGCACCACGCTCGACTCGGAGTCGATCAACACTTCGAACGGCGGCTCGCCGCCGCCGAGCACGCTCTTCAGCGTATCGCGCGCGTCCTTGGCGTCCTCGTCGGTCGTGATCGTGACCAACGCCACGTCGGGGTGCGCTTTGAGCGCCTTGGCCAAGGCGGCGATCGAGGGCATCTCTTCGAGACACGGCCGGCACGTCTTGGTCCAAAAATTGAGGATCACGACCTTGCCGCGATAGCTGGACAGTCGCACCTTGCCCCCGTTGATCGACGGCAGCTCGAAGTCGGGCGCCAAGCGATTGTTCGCGGCATACGCCGGTTGGAGCGCACACAGCGACGTGCACGAGCGGCGTGTCTCACCGTCTTTGGCCGCGGTCACGAAGCCGTACACGCCGAGCGCGGCGCAACCAATGAACGCCAGCTCGACCAGTCTCGCGAACGCCATCGCTCAGTCTCCCTCGTACTCGCAGCGCGCGTCGCACGTCTCGTGAACGATGACGCGCTCCAGCGCGGGCAGGCTGGGGCGAAGCTTGTGCCACAGCCAATGCGCAAGATTCTCGCTGGTCGGATTCTCTAGCCCCGGCACTTCGTTGAGGTAGTTGTGGTCCAATTGATCGTGCAGTGGTTGCCAAAGCGCATCGAGCTCACCGTAGTCGATGAACCAACCCGTCTCTGGGTTCACGGCGCCCGAGACAACCAGCTCGATTTTGAAGCTGTGGCCGTGTAGGCGCGCGCATTTGTGACCCGGGGGCACCTTGGGCAAGCGGTGAGCGGCCTCGAAGCGTTGCTCTCTGATCAGTCGAACTTTCACGGCCGCGGGAGTGTATCACGCGCTCCTGCGCGTCAACTTGGCGGCTTCCTTTGCCGGTTTCCGTGCGCCTTTTTCGGACCTGCGCCGTGTAGGTCCAGGTCCGAGAAACGGAGCGCCTCTCGCATAGATCTTCGTTGGCGCGCAGCGGTTGCTGGTTGGAGGGCGTCCCGCGCCTCACACTACTGAGTCCGGCTGCGCGTATTTTTCGCCGCTGGACGGACAGCGCGCCACCGCGTCGCTTCACCCCCTCGAAAGGGGAAAGTTTCCCGATGGCCGCGCGCATTAATGGAATGTGGCCATGCACGCAGTAACGAAGCCTTTTTCCGCGCTCGCGCTGACGCTGTCGGTTGCCGCTTTCGCAGCCTGCACGGGGCAGGTCGACGGCGGCAACCCGGGAACGACCCAGCCCAACCCGGGTGGTGTTGGTGGCGGCGCCACCGCTAGTGGTGGTGGAACGACCGGCGTGGGCGGGGGCACCCTCCCGCCGCAAACGTGCAAGGTGGCGACGACGCGCGCGCCCATGCGCCGACTCAGCCGATTTGAATACAACAACACCGCTCGCGACCTGCTGAAAGACACCAGCTACCCCGCCAACGCGCTACCCAGTGAAGAGCTGGGCAACGGCTTCGGTAACGACGCCGATTCGCAAGAAGTCGTGGCCGCGCTCGTCGAGCAGTACGTGACCGTCGCCGAGAAGATCGCGGCCACCGCAACCGCCGCCGATAAGATCGGCAACCTGGCTCCGTGCGCCACACAGGTGACGGACGCCGCTTCCGAAACGGCTTGCGCCAAGACCATCGCCGAGACGTTCACGCCCAAGGCGTGGCGTCGTGCCCTAGTCCCTGGTGAAGCCGACGGTCTCGTGACGTTGTTCACCGGCATCCGCGCCGGCAATGATTTTCCGACCAGCGTCGCCGCCATGCTGGAAGCCATCTTCCAGAGCCCGGAGTTCTTGTACCGGCCGGAGTTCGGCGTTCAAGTGGCGGGCCGCACGGACGTCAAGCAGCCGACCGGCGACGAAATGGCTTCGCGCCTCTCGTTCCTCTTCTGGGGCTCCACGCCCGACGACGTGTTGCGGGCCTCGGCCGCTTCCGGCGAGCTCAGCAACCCCGCCGGCATTCGCACCCAGGCGCAGCGCCTGTTGGCCGACCCCAAGGCGCGTGACGTCGTGCACTTCTTCTTCGACAAGCTCTTGCCCATCGAGTCGCTGGCGCAGCTCGAGCGCGACAAGACGCTATTCCCGGCGTTCAGCGGAAAGATCGGCTCGCTGCTGCGGACCGAGACGCAGACGTTCCTCGAGAACGAGATCTTCGGCGGCCCTGGCACCTGGCCGGGCGTGTTCACGGCCAAGTACACCTACGTCAATCAAGAGCTCGCGACCTTCTACGGCCTCACCGGCGTGACCGGCGACAGCTTCCAAAAGGTCATGCTCGACCCCAGCTCTCATCGCGGTGGCTTGCTCACGCAGGCGGGCGTGCTGGCCGGCCCCATCCACACCAACAACGCCAACCCGGTGGTGCGCGGCTCGTTCGTCGTGCAAAAGCTGATGTGCCAGGTCATCCCCAAGCCGACCGGTGACATCGCGGCCAAGGTGACCCCGCCCGATCCGAACAGCGCGGCGACGGCGCGCCAGCGCTTCAGCACTCACAGCTCCGATCCGGTTTGCCACGCTTGCCACGTGAATATGGATCCCTTCGGCTTTGCGCTCGAGAACTTCGACCCCGTCGGTCAGTGGCGCGACCAAGAGAAGGGCGTGACCATCGACGCCTCGGGCGATGCGCCCATCTTGGGCCAGTTCAACGGCGCGCTCGAGATGGAGGCGCAGCTGGCCACGTCCGAGCAGGTGCAAAACTGCTTTGCCACGCAGTGGATGAACTTCGGCTACGGCCGCACCTTGAGCGACGCCGAAGCGTGCGGCGTCGAAAGCGTGCGTAACAAGTTCAAAGAGAGCAACTACAACATCCAAGAGTTGTTGTTGGCGCTCACCCAGTCCGACGCGTTTCTCACCTTGCCGGCGGTGCCGGAATGAATCTCATGGGTAAGTTCAAGCTAGACCGACGAACCATGCTGCGTGGCGCAGGCAGCATCGCGATCGCGCTGCCGTGGCTCGAGGCGATGGGTCACGACAAGTTGGCGCACGCCGCCGGCACCCCCGCCAAGCGCTTTTTGAGCGTCTATCAGCCAGGCGGCACGGTGCTCGACAAGTTCTGGCCCAGCGCCACGGACCCGACCACCAGCTCCATTCTCACGCCGCTCGCCGCTCACAAGGCCAAGCTGTTGGTGCTGAAGGGGCTGAACATGGACTGCGCGGTGGGTGAGCAGCACCAAGCGGGCATCATCGGTTTTCTGACCGGCAGCCAGCAGACGGGCTCGCCCAAGGACTACTCGTCCTACCCCTCGATCGATCAGCTGATCGCGACACGCCTGCAAGCGGACGCGACGACGCACCGGCCGCACGGCAGCCTGCAGTTCGGCGTGCGTTGGGCGACGGGCAAGAGCCACGGCCTGCTGTCGCCCATCAACTCGGCCACTTTCGAGGATTCGGCCAAGCTCACGCCCCTGCCGCCCCGACTCGACCCACAGCAAATTTTTACGGATCTGTTCGGCACGCTCGAGCCCGGCATGGGCGGCGGCACCGGCGCGGCCGACGCGCGCGTCGCCCGTCGCAAGTCGGTGCTCGACTACGTCGACAAGCGCTACGTTGCCCTCAGTGGTCGCTTGGGCGCGGCCGACAAAGCCAAGCTCGACAACCACCTGACCAAGCTGCGCGAAATCGAAATGGCGCTCAAAACCGGCGTCGTCAGCAGCAGCACCTGTAAGCAACCCACCAAGGTGGACACCAAGGGCTACAACCCGACCACGGGCTTGATGTCGGGCAATGCGGGCGAAATCGTGGACAACGCCAGCGACGCGATGATCCCGACCGTCGGCAAGTTCATGATGGACATGATGGTCATGGCCTTTGCCTGCAACCTCACCAACGTCGGTCATTTCCAATGGACCGACACGGAAGCGAAGCACACGTTTCCGTGGCTGAGCTTGAAGGACCACCACCACTTTTACCAGCACGATGGTGGCTTCCAACCCGTCCAGTGCGAGAAAATCGCGGTCTGGTACTCGCAGATGCACGCTTACCTGCTGGCGGGCATGGCCGCGGTCGAAGTCGCACCGGGCGTCAGCCTGCTCGATGAAAGCGTCGTGTTCTTCGGCTCCGAGCTGGGGCACCCCCCGACTCACGAGAAGAAGAGCGTGCCGTTCATGTTGGCAGGTGGCGGCGGCGGCCTGAAGGGCGGCCGCATGATCGACTTCGGCGGCAAGTCGCACAACAACCTGCTGGTCTCCATCATGAACCTCTTCGGCGATACGCGGACCACCGTCGGTGATCCCAAGTACAACTCTGGCGCCCTCCAGGGCCTCACCGGTTAAGCGGGTTTCTTAAGGCATGTCGCCCCGCCATTCTGCAGGGCGACGCAGCTCGGGCGAGCCGTTTTGGCTCAGCCTGGAGGTGGGATTTGGTCAACCGTTTGACTTCGGCACTTTATGGGTTAGAAACCCGAGTCTGCGCCCTGCGGGGCCGAAGGAGCCGAACCGTTGGGCAGAGCGTCGAGGCTCACGCTGAACCGAAGCACGTTAGTGGGCGGCTGCCTGCTCGCGGCGGCACTGTGCGCGCCGCGCTCGGTACGAGCGGCTGGTTCCAGCTACCGGCTGCAGGTCGTGCGCGCCGACGGTGCGGGCAGCTGCGCGTCGGCCTCGTCGATCCAGCGCGATGTCTCGCAGCGGTTGGGCCGCGATCCATTTTCGGACGAGGGCGAGCGCGGCATCGACATCGTGCTCTCACGTGCGGAGACGAAGTGGGTTGCCAAGCTGTACCTGCGCATCGACGCGAGCGACTCCGATGCGGCGCGGGTCATCGAGAGCGACGCTGTCGACTGCGCGGAGCTGGGCAAGTCGGTCACGCTCGCGGTAGCGCTGGCGATTGCTCCGGATTTGCCGCCCGTCCCCGAGCCGCGCGTCGAGCCCAGCTGTCCCCCGCCGCCACCCGTCCCGCCACCGCCACCGGCCTTGCCCAAGCCAACGCTGCATGGCGCGGCCGCGTTGCGGTTGCTCTATTCGCCCAACCTGTTGCCCAGGCGCGCCGTGGGTACGTCCCTTTCCGTTACGCTGCGTGGTGACTTAGTAGGTGCCAATTTTGGAGGCGTTTTTTACCCAGAGAGCGAGCTGCAGACCGCCCGGGCCCACCTCGGCTTCGGTCTCAGCGCGGCCTTCGTCTCGGGGTGCCTCTGGGCGCGGACGCGCGAGCCTCAGGTTTGGTCGTGCATCGGCGCGCGAGCGGGGGCGTTGCACTCGGTCGTGTACAGCCCCCGGCCGGAGCAACCGGGCGATCGCTTTTGGTGGGCCGCCTCCAGTGAGCTCGGTGTGCGGCAGCATCTGTTCAGTCGCGTCTTCGTGGAAGCAGGAGCCCTGGCCGTTTTTCCTTTGCTTCGACATCGGTTCCAGGTCGACTCGTCGTCGAGCCCGGTTTACGAACAAGGACCTGCGGTGGTCGAAGGTTTCTTGGGCCTCGGCCTCCGCCTCGACTAGCAACCGCGCGGTGACCGCCATGCCCGGACTACCGGACGCCATCCCCCGCACCACCAACCCTGCGCACGACAACGCAGAGGACGAGACGCGCCTAACGGTCACCCAGGTTCACGAGCGCCACGGAGATTACGTGTGGCGGACACTTCACCGTATGGGGGTGCGGCCACCCCACGTCGAGGACGTTTACCAAGAAGTCTTTCTGGTCGTGCATCGGCGCTTGCGTACCTTCACGGGCCAGAGCGCAATCACGACGTGGCTCTACGAAATTTGTTTCCGCGTCGCGGCGGGCTACCGCCGAAAGGCTCATTTTCGTCGTGAAGAGCTGGTGCCCGATTGGTCCGCACTGGAATCGCTCAGCTCGCAAGCGCCCTCGCCGGAGCGGCAGCTCGCGACTTCTCGTCAAGCCAAACAGTTGGAGCGGATCTTGGACACCATGCCTCTCGAGTACCGGGTCGTCTTCGTGATGTTCGAGATCGAGGGCATGAGCTCCGAACAAATCGCGGAGACTGTTGGTGCCCCCCTCGGCACGGTGTATTCTAGACTTTACCGTGCGAGGAAACGTTTCGCGCGTGCCTTATCGAGACTCGGCCCCGGACAGATGGAGAACAAGTCGTGAACACCCCCGTGCGTTGGCTGGAAGCAGGCGGAGACGCGCCCCGTGGCGCGGCCGATCTGCTGTCGGCCGCCGCCCCGCCGCCCGCGTTCTCGGACGCCTTGCGCTATCGCCTCGCGCTCGGCGTCGCAAAGACGGCGGCGTTGCCGGCCACCACGGTCTGGACGTCCTTGCTCGTCAAAGGCGCGTTGGTCGCCACCCTCGGCGGCGCTAGCGGCTTCGTCGTTCACACCGTTGCCAGCAAGCACGATGCGCCCGCGACCGTTTCCGCTCCGGTCGCGGCTCGTGCTGTCGTCGTCGATCAAACGTTGGGCGCGCCGGTCGCGGTCGAGGCTTTGCCCGCGCTTCAATTGCCCACGGCTCCGCCCGACCGCGCGCCTCGGCTCAAGCTCGATTCGCGCCTCGAAGAGGCGGAGCTGCTCGAGAAAGCGCGCTCGCTCATCGGTTCCAACCCGGCCGCGGCGTTGAAGCTCACCGCCGAGCACAGCCGCGACTTCCCCCGAGGCCGCCTCGGCGCTGAAGCCGACCTCATCGCTGCCCAGTCGTTGCTCGGCATGGGTAAGGTCGCGGCCGCCAAGCAACGCGCCAAAGCCAGCCTCTCACGCTACCCCAGCGGCTTGTACGCCCGCCAACTGCGCGAGATCGCCGAGCCGTAGCCGCTCGCGCGCCTCACGCTGGCGGCCCCGCCGCAGCTTCTAACGATTCCACACATCTTTAGGTGGCCAGCCGCAGCTCGCTTGCAGAAGCTACCGTTGCGTCCCCCACTTTTCGAACGCGAAGGGTGGCAGATTCGCCGTCTCCTCTCAACGCGGCGCGCTGCGCGCCACCGTCAGGCATCGCGACTGGTGCTTCTCGAGCTCCGGGGCGGGCTACTGCGCGGGGCCCTGGTCGACGCGGACGATGATGCCGGTGAAGCGGCTCAGATCGTGGTGGTCGGCGCCGTCGTGGGGGTCGAGCACGAAGTCGACGGTGGAGCCCACTTCGAGCGTGGCCACGAGCTTGTACGCGCGGCCGCCGGCGTCGTCGCCCGCGATGAACGTTTCGTAGCGCTGCGTTCCGTCGACGAACACCAATGCGTCGATGCCGTTCGAGCCCACGAGGTCAATTTTGGCGATCTCACCCGAGATCGTCACTTCACCGGCGAAGGTGCTGGTCCAGCGGCGCACGGCGCGTTGCAAGATGGAGTTCGTGGGCTCACTGCTGCTGGTGCCGTTGGGGTGAGCCCCCAGCTGGAAGATTTGCGTCCAATGCGCGGTGTCGCTCACCCAGCAATCCCAAACGTCGTTCGAAGGCGGCACGTATTTCGTGATCACCGACTTGTGGGTCATCAACGTGAACGTGTCCAGCGTGCCGCTGTCGTAGCCGTACGACCAACCGCGCTCACCCTGTGTGGTACTGAAGTCGGCGACGGAGTCGGCCAGCAAACGTGGCGGCTCGATCACGACGCCGGTGCCGCCCTCGCCCGCGCTCGGGATCACGTCACCGGTTCCGCCCGTGCCACCGCCGGCTGCGCCGCCGCCAGCCGTGCTGGTTCCTGCCGTCGCGGCCCCGCCCGTGCCGGCGGTCTCCGGCTCGCTGCCGGCGATGATGACCTCCGGTTGGCAACCGGAGGTCACGACGACGATCACAGCGGCCGCGCTGAGCAGGTTGAAACCTTGCATCATTGGGTCTGTGTCTTGATAAGGGCCGCGCCTTCGCGCAACTTTGCTCGCGCTCGAGCGCGGCCGGTCAATCCTCCCGGCTTTCCCGGCGGCGGCCCACCAACTTGACCCCCAAAGCCGCGTCCGCGCGCAATCTGGGGACGACGAAATCGACGAACGCGCGGACGCGCGCCGGGGCCCGCCGGCCCTCGCGGTACACCACGTGGATGGGGATGGGCTCAGCCTCGTACTCTTCCAAGATGACGCGCAGCCGGCCGGCCTGGATGTGAGACGCGACCATGTACGATAGCGCGCGCGTGATGCCGGCACCGGCCACGGCGGCGTCGATACCGACCTCCGAGCTGTTGACCAGCATCGTCGCGCGCGGCCGGAACGACAGCTGCTCGCCACCATGCTCGAACGCCCATGACGGCGTCGAGCGTTCCGTGGAGAAGACGAAGCAGCGGTGCTCGCCCAGCTCACGCGGCGTCTTGGGCGTGCCGTGCTTTTTAAGGTAGCTGGGCGAAGCGCAGGTGACGCGACGAACCGCTCCTACCTTGGCGGAGGTGAGCGTCGAATCACTCAGCTTGGCGATCCGAACCGCGACGTCCAGGCTCTCGTCGATCAGATCCACGACCTGGTCGACCAACAGCGCGCGCGCCGTGACCTCCGGATACTTGGCCAGAAAGTCGATCAAGAGCGGCGCCACGAACAACCGCCCGAACATGACCGAAGCCGTGACGCCCAACACGCCCCGCGGCTTGCTGTGCTCGCCCGACACCGCCGCTTCCACGTCATCGACCTCGGCCAGCAGCCGCTTGCAGTCGCCCAAGTAACGGGCGCCGGCCTCGGTCACCCGTACCTTGCGGGTGGTGCGCTCCAAGAGGCGCACCCCCAACCGCTCTTCGAGCGCGCTGATCGAACGAGTGACGACCGGTGGCGATACGGCGAGGCGGCGCGCGGCGGGCGCAAAGCCTTCTTCTTCGGCCACCGCCACGAAGGTCTGCATCAACGTCAGTCGATCCACGCACTGTTTCTGAAATAGGAATAGTTACTTGTCAATTGGGCGGATTGTTGTTGCGGGTAAAAGGCCGCACGCTACCGCCGATGAAGCCCAATCAGCCCATTCGCCTGTACCACCATCCGATCTCGGGGCACGTTCACCGGGTCGAGCTGTACCTGTCGCTGTTGGGCCTGCCCTACGAACGAGCACACGTGGATTTGCTGTCGGGCGCCCACAAGCAGGCCGAGTACTTGGCCAAAAACGTGTTCGGCCAGGTTCCGGTGATCGAGGACGGCGCGTTCACGCTGGCCGACAGCAACGCCATCTTGGTCTACCTCGGCGAGCGCTACGACGAAGCGGGCCGGTTCTGGCCGCGCACCGCCGAAGGTAAGGCCGCCGTTCAGCGCTGGTTCTCGATCGCGGCCGGGCAGTTGGCGGCAGGTCCGGGTGCGGCTCGACGCGCGCGTATTTTGGGAGCGAAGCTCGACTACGAAGCCGCCGTCAATACGGCTCAGCAGTTGTTCAAGGTTTTGGACGGCGAGCTCTCGACGCGCGACTACTTGGTCGGTTCTACGGCGACGCTCGCCGACGTGGCTTGCTACGCCTACGTGGCGCGCGCCCCCGAAGGTGACATCTCGCTCGAGCCGTACCCGGCGCTGCGGGCTTGGCTTGGACGCATCGAGGCGCTGCCTGGCTTCGTGCCGATGGCGGTGACGGCGAAGGCCTGAGCATGGCCAGCCCGCGTCCGCGGGGACTCAAAAAGCCCGTCGGTTGGGGGCACGACGAGTCGCCTTTTCACGAAGGTGAGCAGCGGGTGCAGGAGCGCTTGGGGGTGCGCGAGCGCGTCGAGCACCTGGGCCGCAACCTGGTGCGCGACGCCATGCCGGCCGAGCATCGCGAATTCTTCGAACAACTGCCGTTCCTGATCGTCGGCAGCCGCGACGCGGCGGGCGCGTTGTGGGCGTCCTTGTTGATCGGCGAGGCGGGGTTCGTGGCCGCGCCGACGGCCAAGGGCCTGCTCGTGCGCTCGCAAGCGCTGCCCGCCGATCCGTTGGCGGACAATCTGCAAGCGGGCGCCCCGTTGGGGTTGCTGGGGATAGAGCTCGTCACACGCCGGCGCAATCGCGCCAACGGTCGCCTGGCGTGGGTGAGCGACGGTGGCTTCGAGCTTCGGGTCGACCAAAGCTACGGCAACTGCAAGCAATACATTCAGTCGCGGACGGGCGGCTTTGCCGCGCCCGATGCGCGCCCGGCCCCAACCGCGGAGGGGGCTCGGCTCTCGGCCGCCGCGCTCGAGCTGTTGTCGCGCGCCGACACGTCGTTCATCGCTACCAGCTCGCGCGAAGCCAGCCGTGGCGGGGCCGAGGGCGTAGACGTTTCGCACCGCGGTGGGCGGCCCGGCTTCATTCGCGCCCAGCCTACCGAGCGTGGCACTCGGCTCACGTTGCCGGATTTTTACGGCAACTTCATGTTCAACACCTTCGGCAACCTCCAGGTGAACCCACGCGCCGGGTTTCTGGCGCTCGACTTCGAATCGGGGGCCGTGCTGTCGCTGACCGGGACGGCGCTCGTGATTTGGGATGGCGCTGAGGTCGCAAGCTTTGTGGGCGCCGAGCGCTTGCTGGAAATCGAGCTCGAAGCGGGCTGGCTGTGGCGCGATATCTTGCTCGGCTGGTCACCGGCCGAGCCGTCACCGCACCTGCGTGGCACCGGAACGTGGAGCGGCGCTCAGGGGCCGTAGCGACTAGTTTCCGGCGAGCTGCAAGACGGTCGCTTCGAGCCCTACCACCACCCGCGCCAGACGTTCGAAGTCGAGCTGTTCGACGGTATCGCCCAGCTGGTGATAGTTGGGATCACGAAACACCGCGGTGTCGGTGACCATGACGGCGGGATAGCCAACTTGCCAGAAGGACCAATGGTCGGACCAGCCGACGCCCGGTAGTCCCGCTGGGAGGGCCGCACCCTCGGAGGCGATGCTGGCGTGGGCGCGAAACACGCCGATGCTTTCGCGCACCAGCGAACGAGACGCCAGGTTGCCGACGAAGCCGATGAAGTTACCGCGATCCGAATAGAAGCTGCCGAGCGGTGCCGGGTACCGTTGCGAGCCGGGCTCGTCCGAGTAATAGCCCATGGTTTCCAGCGAAAACATGGCGCGCAGCTCGTCGCCGCGCTGTTTGCAGCCGCGCGCGTGGGCGAGCGAGCCCATGCCGTCAGTCGCGAAATACGGCATCTCTTCATTGGCGAAGAGCACGATGCGGATGGGTAACGTGTGAGCGGCGGTCGCGAAGCGGTGAGCAAGCACGAGCGCGGCGGCGGTGCCACTGCCGTTGTCGTTGGCGGCGGGCGTGCCGCCCGGCGCACTGTCGTAATGGGCACCGACGAGGACGAGCGGCTTTGCTTGCCGACCCGCCAAATCGAGCACTAGGTTGGCTGCGTCGCCGGGCGCGTCGGGCAGCGGCTCGCGCCGTAGGCTGACGCCGGGAAGGAAGGTCAGCGGTGTCAGCTCGTCGTGGAGGTACGTTTCAGCGCGGCGCAAAGAGTCACCAACGGTGGCCCGTCGCTCGCCGATGTCGGAAGCGAGCTTGGTCACGTGGCGCCGCAGCTCGGTCGCGGCACGGTGCTCGTTTTCGCTCAGGGCTGGCGTCGGACCTGGCCGTGACTCACCAGGCATCGGGATGCCGTACAGCAGCAGCGCCCCCGCCATTGCCGTCAGGCCGAGCACGACGCCGATCAGGATGCGCGCCGCGCTCGCGGCGAGGCCGCGTTTCAAGCTCGTCCTACTTGGGCCATGGATTTCCACGCAAAACCGCGCCCCCCGGCAGGGTTGCGTAGGCGTCGCCGCGCCGAGTCTCGAAAACGTACCCGACAGATAGCGGGCGCCCGTCCAGATGGCGACGAAACACCCACCGCTCGTAACGCAGACCTTCCATCATCTCTTCCCGCGGCGTGAAGCACAGCTGGTAGACCCGCTCGCGGCAATCGTATTGGGCCTCCGCTACCGTCGTCTCGGCGTCGTGCTCGAGCGCGCCCAGCTCTCGAAGCGCCTCGAGCAGAGCCTCGAGCTCATCGGGGCTCGCCGGTCGAGCGCACAAGCGGTAGACGTCGTTCGTCCGCTCCGCAATCCACGTGCTCGTGAGGGGCGCGGCGTGCGTCGTCCAAACGTTTACCTCGTAGTTGCGCGTGTCCTCGGTCGTACCTGGCCACCAACTACCTTGCACGAGCGCGTCACTGGGCCACACTAGCTCGAGCGCGCGGGCAATGGCTTGTAGCTCGAGGCTCGATAGCCGTTGTGGCCCTATGCGAGCACTGTTCCCCATCTTCGTCGTTATCCCGCCTCGTTGGTGGAGCGCGGGAAGGTAGCGACCATTCTGGGGGAACGCCACCTTCCGAGCTGTTGCATTTTGTCCGATCACTCTGGCGTCGCGCGTCAGCGCTCGGACATTCGCCGCGCGCGCGCTGTCGTTCTGTGCGCCGTCGTGTCGAGTCGCTTGACACGCAGCCGGTGGTTCGAAACCGAGCCATGAAATTTTCTTCGCGGCCGTCCGGCACCACGGACGCGACCGCCCATTGCTCCGTTGGTTCGAATTGCCGTCACGGCTGTGATCGTGGTCTAGCAGGATTCGAATTTGCGACTCATTACGCAATAAGGAAGGTCGAGGTGCGCGCGGCACCTCTCTTGTTGTGATTCGCGAGCAGTGCCACCCTTCGGGGAGTCGAAAGCCGAGCGTGACTGTGCGCCGCTTCGACGCTACGAGAGCGAGCCGAACATGAAAGCAAACGTTCGCTTGAGCGCCCTGGCGTTGCTGTTGGTCGTCGCGTGCAACCGGCCCGACTCGGATTTGTTCGGTGTCAGCACCTTGCCGCCGCTCGAGAACGGCAGTGGCACCGGCCCCGGGCAAACCGCGGGCACGGCTTCGTTTGCTGGCGGCATGGCCAACACCGGCGGTACGTCGGCCAACACGCCCTCAGAGCCGGCGGCGGGCGGGGCCAGCGACAAGCCGGGGGCGGGCGGCGCCAACGAGCCGGACGATCAGGGCATGGCCGGCGCCATGGACGCGGCTGGCGGCAGCGGAGAGCCGCCCAAGCCCCCCCAGCCGATGTGTGGCAATGGCATCTTGGAGGCGGGCGAGCAATGTGACGACGGCGGTCACGCCGGTCAAGACGGCTGCGACGGCGCCTGCAAGGTGGTGTGCGCCAATTTCGGCGCGGACACGGTCGAATCCGAAGATCATCACTGCTACAACGGCTACGACGAGGCCGACTTCGAAGGCGCGGTCGAGGCTTGCGCGAAGCGCGGCGCTCACCTGGCGACCATCTCGAGCGCGGCCGAGAACAAGCTCGTGCGCTCGTTCGTGAACAACTCCAAGTGGCTGGGCGGTCACGAAGACGTTGGCGCGAGCGCGCCGGGCGCGGGAGCTTACGCCTGGATCACCGACGAGCCCTTCACGTTCACCAATTGGAGCGAGCGCGAACCGAACCACGCCAAAGTGCGCTGTTCAGGGCTCGAAACCTGCTACGAACACTGCGTCTCGATGATGGGCGACGGCACCTGGGCCGACCAAAGCTGCGCCATCGCCGACGGCTACGTGTGCGAGTGGGAGCCGGCGGGCACCAAGTAGAACAGCCCAAAATGTGAACGAATTCCGTGAGCGAGGGTTAGCCGCCGAACAGGCTCAGCAGTTTGCCCTTCTGCGCGAGCGCGGAGACGTCCATGCCCCACGCGATCACACAGTGCACGATGACGCCGCCGAAGATCGAGCCGGTGCGCAAAGCCAGCGTGCCGAGGACGATGCCGGTCAGAATCGCGCCGAAGCACTCGGCGGGCGGCTTGCTCAGGTGGATCATCGCGTAGGGCACGACCATCACGAACACCGCCAACGAACCGATGCAGCGCGCCAGCGCGAAGCACAAAAAGCCGCGAAAAAAGAACTCCAGCATCAAGAACTGGAACGCATACGCGACCTCCCAAGTGAAGAACTGCCCGAGCGAATCGCCGGCCGCTGCATACTTGGGATAGGTGCGTAAAAACGCGGGGCTGCTGGACGCCAAGTAGGTGAGGGGCAGCACGAGCGCGACCAGGCCGAGGTAGAGCAGCCAAACCTTGGGCTCCCACACGATGCGCGCGCCAAAGCTCGACACGCGGTCCTTCAACACGAGCCGGATGCACAGGTAAGGCAAGAGCCCGTAATGAACGAGCTTGAACGAGGCCCAGAACAGGTGAGGGTGGAGATCGGGATACGGTAGCCCCGAGAATGCGCGCACCACGAACGGGAAATGGTCGAACGTATTCGGGCTCCCGAAATACTTGGGAATGATCAGCGCGATGGCAGCCGTGACCAACACCGCCGCCGCCTTCGGATTGGGTAGGGGCTCCCGCCGGTGCTGCGCGTCAATCGCCGCCCATTGTTCGATCGTGAGTCGCTGAAGCAACTGAAGCGCACGGTTCAAGGTGACGCACTCTAGCTCGCGCTTCGCCATTTCGTCGGAAAAATGCCGCCGATGAGGGGCATCGCTCGCGCGCGGGTCATCGAATCTCAGGATTGTGTTAGACGTCGAAGCGCATGGCCGTGGGTGCGAGCGCGCAGAGTTGGGGGTGGCGTCGGCGCGCCGGGCTGGTTGCGATCGGGCTGGCCCTTTCGATCGGCTGCGTCGGATCCCACGAGGACGTGGGGCAACTCGCGGAGCGCGCCCGATTGGGTCGGCTGGCGACGAACCGAGGTTGCGAGGGCTGCCACCGCGACATCGCGCGCGAATGGCAGAGCTCACGCCACCGCGCGTCGGCCAGCAACGTCGCGTTTTTGTCGGCGTTTGCGCGTGAGTCGGATCCCTTCTGTTGGGATTGCCATGCGCCCGAGGCGCGCGGTGACCGGGGCGTCGAGTCTGCCGCGTCGCACGCCGGTGTCGCATGCGTGACTTGCCACCTCGACGCGCACGGAACGATTCTGAGCGCGAACCTGGGCCAAGCGCGCCGGGCGCCGCACGCGGTGTCGCCGAGCGCCGCGCTGAGGGGAAGCTCGGCGTGTGCCCGTTGCCACGAATTCGCCTTTCCGAACCAAGCTCCGGCTGGCCGCGAAATGATGCAAAGCACGGTCAGCGAGCATCGCGGCTCCGCCTTCGCGGGCCAGAGCTGCAGCGCGTGCCACATGCCACGCGTGGGCGCCGACCAGCATCGCTCGCACGCGCTGGCCGCCACGCGCGACCCCGACGCGCTGCGACGCGCCCTCCAGGTCAGCGCACAGCGTAGCGGGGGCGCGCTGCGGGTGCGAGTTGCGCCGCAAGGGGTCGGGCACGCGTTTCCGACCGGTGACTTGTTCCGGCGCTTGACGGTGGTGGTCGAAGCTCTGGACGGCACGCGCGTCGTACGGCGCGAACGGCGCTACTTGGCGCGCCATTTCGTGCATCGTATTCAGCCGGACGGTGTGTCGCGACGCGAACAAATCGCCGATGACCGTCCGGGCGCGCACGCGGCCGATGGCGGCGCCGTCGAGGTCGACGTCGACTTCGGGAGTGCGGGCGCGGGTCGAAAGTTGTGGTGGCAAGTCGCGTACGAGCGGGTCGACAACCTTTCGGGTGATTCCGAAGACGGCGCGGCGGTGCGCGAGGCCGTCATTTTAGCGAGCGGAGCGGTGGAACCATGAATCAAAGAGCCTTGACGAGTGCACTGTGCGGGTTGGCCTTGGCGCTGTCGGCTTGTCGCGAAAAAACACCGCCGCGCGCCGAGAAGGAGCCTGCGAGCACGGCGAGCGCGGCGGCAAGCCCAGCCCACGCCAGCGCGCTCGCGGCCAGCGTCGTCTCCGCGGCGCCGGCTCCGAGCACCGCGCCCGCGCTCAGCGCCGTACCGATCGAATATGGGACGCCAACCGCGTGCGACATCGTTTACACCACTACTGACAACGCTTGGTACGCGCTGCGCCTGCATGCGCTGCAAGGCGCGTTTTTGGCGACGCGCGGCGCCGACATGTGGCGGCTCGAGGACGAAAAGCTAGTCGAGCAAAAGTACGCCTTCGTTGCCGATCACCCGGCGCAAGAATTCGTGAGCATCAGCGGGCGCTACCCCGACGCAATCAGCGCGACCGCCCTGGTCGGCCAGGCGATGACCTCGGAGCGCGGCAATTGGTATTTGTATGACACTCAAGACGTCTCCGGCCCGATCGAGCAGTTGATTGCGGAGGCGCGCCCCGTGCCGGGCACGACGTGGTTACAGGGCAGCCGCTTGATCTACGATGATCGCAAATTCGTGGCGATTCGCGCCGGCGCCAACGCCGTCGTGCCCAAGCTGGCTCCGGGCCGAGATCGGGATTGCGAAAGCGAATTTCGACTGCAGGCGTACGCGGCGGCGCTGGACGGTTCCGTGGTCGCGGTCGGGCGCGGTTGCGGGGCCATGCAACAACCGCTCGCCGAACGCTGGCAAGCGGGCAAGAGCGATGGCGTGGTGTTGCCGGTGCCGAGCCAGAAGCGGATCGCGGACGAAGTCGGTTGGAGCGTGGTGCTCGGACCGGGTCGGGTGAGCGCTATCGTGGCCAGCGACAAGGAGTCATCGACGTTGTGGCGCGAAACCGGCAGCCGCTTTCAAGAATTGCTGACGCCGGTGCTGGCCGACCCGTATTCGATCGCCGTCGGAGTCGAAGGCGAGCTCTGGTTGGTATCGCGTCCCGGTCCGACGGACCGCAAACGCGCTCGCGCGTTCTTGTTCGACGGCAAGCGCTGGTCCGAGCTCACGCTCCCGAAAGACGAGGCTTTGCGCAGCAAGCTGCCCAAGGTAACCAAGCCCGAGGGGCTCTGGCTACGCCCGAACAACTTCGCCGTGCGCGGTGACAAGGTTTACCTCGCCGCCAACGTGATGCAGGGCAATGACACGACCGTCGGCGCGATGATCCTCACGCCCCTGCGGCCGGGCGCGCAAGCCGCCGCCAGCGCGGACGACGCCGAAGAAGGAGCGGATTTGGGCTGCGTGCCGCAAGTCGTGCTGTTTGCGGTGAGTAAAACGACACCGGTCGACTATCAATATCCAGCTACCCGCGACGCCATCGTCGGCAGCCGTTTCGCCACGAGCGCGGAATTCCTCGAGGTGACGCGCAACGGCCAGCGCACCCTGATCGCAACGACCAAGACGCGCAAAGAAGCCAAAGCCCTCGCCGATCACATCAAAGATCGCATCGCGGGCTCGAAGCCCGCCGCCGTGTGCGAGGCCGCTCCCGAAGTCATCCGCCAACTTTCGATGCGCTAGTGCGCGCATCGGGACACGTCTCGGTTTCTGGGATGCAGCCTTTGCCGAACGGAGTTACGGTGGAGCGGCCCGCGAGACCCTTGGTTTTGTCGCAAGCATGATCCGCCTAGCTGTCCAATCAGATGTCGACGCTATCGCGCGCGTACACGTCAAGACATGGCAATCGGCGTATCGCGGACACATGCCCGACGCTCATCTCGATTCACTGGACCCGGCAAAGCGCGCTGCCATGTGGTCGAAGGCCCTCGAGCAACCGTCATCGCTGGTGCTCGTGGCGACTTCGGGCAGCACGCTCGTCGGCTTTTGTTCGTCGCAGCCGTCTCGAGATACAGACGCAACCCCCAACGTTTGCGAGATCGTCGCCATCTACGTCGACCCCGCCTTTTCCCGTTGCGGGTTCGGCAGCTCGCTCGTGGAGGAAACCGTCAAATTGGCCCGCCCGAGAAACTTCACTGAGCTTACTCTTTGGGTGCTTACTGACAATGCACCCGCCCGCCAGTTCTACCAAGCGCGCGGTTTTGAGACCGACGGTTGCACCAAGACGGAGGAGCGGTGGGGATTCCCGCTCCACCAGACGCGGTACAGACGCGGCATCGTTCCGTGATGAGTCTCGCCGACGAGTATCAACGCCAGTTTAATTGGCGATCCTGGGCGACGATGTTCGACGCTTTGCCCCCGCTCGACGGCCAGCTCGTGCTCGACCTCGGCTGTGCCGTCGGCGATCAAAGCGCTGAGCTTGTCCGTCGCGGCGCGCGAGTCATCGGCATCGACTCCAATGAGGCACTGCTTGACTGTGCACGAGCTCGGGCAATTTCAAACGCTGAATTTCGACTAGGCGACCTAACTGAGCTCGAAGAGCGAGACGCCCCCGTCGACGGAATCTGGTGCAGCTTCGCTGTCGCTTACCTTACCAA
>Ga0164241_10002796_pt1 | contig 18361 bp, 11 predicted proteins | sample OricomyardsoilBY_FD_108780 | JGI IMG/M metagenome (GOLD analysis project Ga0164241, IMG submission 108780) | Backyard soil microbial communities from Emeryville, California, USA - Original compost - Back yard soil (BY) | ecosystem: Environmental > Terrestrial > Soil > Unclassified | place: USA...
AGCGTATCGATCAACTGGTCGATCTGGTTCTTCTCGATGACCAGCGGCGGCGACAGGGCGGTGATGTCGCCCGCCGAGCGCACCAGGATGCCGGCGTCGAAGGCCTTCAGGAAAACATCGAGGCCGCGCTTGCCCGGCGAACCCACGATGGGCTCGTATTCAATACCCGCGACCAGGCCGTAGGTGCGGATGTCGACGACGCCCGGCAATCCCTTCAGGCTGTGCACGGCGTTCTCCCAGTAGGGCGCGATGTCCTTCACGCGCTGGAAGAGGCCTTCGCGCTCGTAGATATCGAGCGTGGCGATGCCGGCCGCGCAGGCGGTGGGATGGCACGAATACGTGTAGCCGTGGAAGAACTCGATGGCCGCTTCAGGTCCGACCATGAAGGCATCGTAGATCTCTTTCTTCACGATCACCGCGCCCATGGGCACCGAGCCATTGGTCAGACCCTTGGCGCAGGTGATGATGTCGGGCATCACGCCGAATTCCTGCGCGGCGAAGGCCGAGCCGGTGCGGCCGAAACCCGTGATGACCTCATCGAATATCAGCAGGATGCCGTGCTTGGTGCACAGCTCGCGCAGTTTCTGCAGGTAACCCTTGGGTGGAGGAATCACGCCAGTAGAGCCGGCGATGGGCTCGACGATCACCGCCGCGATGCTCGAGGCATCATGCAGACCGACCAGTTTCTCCAGATCGTTGGCCAGCTCGGCGCCATGTTCCGGCATGCCTTTCGAGAAGGCGTTCTTCGCGATATTCAGCGTGTGCGGCAGGTGATCCACACCGGGCACCATCACTGGTCCCCAGGCCTTGCGGTTGGGCACCATGCCGCCGAGGCTGGTTCCACCCAGGTTCACGCCGTGGTAGCCGCGTTCGCGGCCGATCAGTCGCGTGCGCGTGGCCTCACCCTTCAGTCGCTGGTATTGCAGCGCTATCTTCAGCGCGGTATCCACCGCCTCGGAGCCCGAGTTCACGAAGAACACATGGTCGAGCCCCGCCGGAGCGATCTTCTTGATCTTGTTGGCCAGATCAAACGCCTGCGGATGACCCATCTGGAAGGGCGGCGCGAAATCCATCTGTTCCAGCGAGTGCGCCACCGCCTGGCTGATTTCCTTGCGGCCATGGCCGGCGTTCACGCACCACAGGCCGGCCACGCCATCGAGGATCTGCCGGCCATCGGCCGTCCAGTAATGCACGCCCTTGGCATGCGACAGGATGCGCGGCTTGCCCTTGAAGTTGCGGTTGGCGGTAAAGGGCATCCAGTGCGCTTCGAGCTCCTCGCGGGTGAGGGCACGGGCGGCGAAATCTTCGGGACGGGCATTCATGAGCAACTCCACGGGCAATTTAAGGCGGGGATGATAAGAAAAGTTGACAGTTGCGGCGACACATACCCAAATAACCCCGCTTTGTCGAACATACTAAACGCATGACAGTCATCGATGTGGGCGCCCGCGTGCGCGCCATCCGCCAGATGCACGGCCTTTCCCAGCGCGAACTGGCGCGCCGGGCCGGAGTCACCAACGGCCTGATTTCGCTGGTGGAGATGAACCGCGTCAGTCCCTCGGTCAGCTCCCTGAAAAAGCTGCTGGATGGCATCCCCATGTCGCTGGCCGAGTTCTTCACCGGAGATTTCAACCAGCGCACGCCGGCCTTCTATGCCGCGGACGAGCTGGTGGAAATCGGCAATGAGGCCGTGTCGCTGAGATTGGTGGCAGCCACGCGCACTGGCCGGCAGATGACGGTGCTGCACGAACGTTACGAGCCCGGCGCCGGCACCGGCGAGGAAATGCTGGTGCACAAGGGCGAGGAGGGCGGCGTGGTGGTGCGCGGTCGCATCGAGGTGACAGTGGGCAACGAGACGCGCGTGCTCGGCCCGGGCGAGGCGTATTACTTCGCCAGCAATCTGCCGCACAGCTTCCGCAATCCTGGACGCGAGGTGTGCGAGATCGTCAGCTGCAGCACGCCGCCGAGTTTCTAGCGCGGCTGCCTACCGCTCGACGCCGATCACAGTTTGCTGGCGGCTTAACGGCTTTAATGCAAGTCGGCGCTACCTGGTGCCGGCACCACATGATGAACGGCACACCGTCCTGCACCGACCACGCAGCCGGCTCCGATGCGCACGGGGTCCGGACGGACCGGCGAGGGGCACTCAGGGAAACCCTGATGGTGGCGGTGGCCCTGACCATCGCCGCGGGCGCCGGCGTGCTGGGCCTGTGGTTCGCGGCTTCGGCCACGTTGCGCGAGGATTTCCGCCACTACCTCACCGGCATGGCCAGCGTCGCCGCGCAACAAGTGGATCCTGCGCTGCATCGCTCGCTGCGCGATCCCGCTGTGCGCAATGGCGAGGCATACCTGCGCGCGGTGACGCCGCTCAGGCGCATGAAGGCCAGTCTGCCCGACGTGCGCTACATCTACACCATGGTGCGTGAAGACGGACAGTTCCACTTCGTGCTGGACGCCGCCGAACCGGGCGATCACGACGGTGATGGCGTCGACGACCAGGCACAACTGTGGGAGGTGTACACCGAAACCGACTCCGCCATGCCCCTGGTGTTCGGACTGGACGGCAAACCCGGCCGTGCCGCGGCCACCGCCCATCCCTTTGCGGACAAGTGGGGCAGCTTCATGACGGGCTGGGCGCCGCTGATCGATGCGCAGGGCGTGCAGTACGGCGCGCTGGGCGTGGACATCGACGCCGGCGTCTACCTGGCGCACATGCAACGCACGCGCCAGTGGGCGCTGCTGGGACTGCTGCCCGCCGCGCTGCTGATCGCCGGACTGTGCCTGAGCTATTTCCGCATCCGGCTGCGCAGCCTGACCGCGGCACGCGCGGCGTTGCAGGCCTCGCAGGTGCTGCGGCAGGAACAGCAGCGGCTGCGCAACGTGCTCGAAGCCAGCAATGTCGGCACCTGGGAGAGCTCCGTTGGAGACGTCGGTGCCGAATTCATGGTCGTGGATGAGCATTGGGCCGCCATGCTGGGGCTGCGTGCGGAGCAACTCAATCCCATTCCCGTATCGTATTTCTATTCGAGCTTCGTGCATCCCGACGACCTTGCGGCCGTGCATACCGCGGTGGAGCGCTCCCACGTCGAGAACAACGGACTGGTCGACGTGGACGTGCGCATGCGGCACGCGGATGGCCGCTGGCTGTGGACCGAGGTGCGCGGACGGATCACCGAGCGCACCGCCGACGGGCGGCCGCTGCGCGTGGTGGGCACGCTGATGGACGTCAGCACGCGCAAGCAGATGGAGCACGCGCTGTTGCAGAGCGAGGGCAACTTCCGCTCGCTGTTCGAACACTCCCCGGTGGGCATCTGCCTGGCCGACCTGCGCACCGGCCGCTTCCTGCAGGTCAACGACGCGCTGGTGACTTCCATCGGCTACACGCGCGAGGAGCTGCTGCAGCTCACGTTCTGGGATATCACGCCGCGGCACTGGCATGCCTTCGAGCGCCACCAGGTCGCCGTGCTTGAGAGCAGCAAGAATTTCGGCACCTACGAGAAGGAATACCAGCGCAAGGACGGCAGCTGCTATCCGGTGCTGATCTCCGGCACGCGCATGAAGGACGATGCCGGGCGCGACGTGGTGTGGGCCATCGTGCAGGATATTTCCGAGCGCAAGGCCATGGAGTCCGAGCTGGCCGAAGCCGCGCGCCGCGACAAGCTCACCGGGCTCGCCAACCGCACGTTGTTCATGGAGCGCCTGCAGCGGGCAGTGGACCGGGTGCGCAGCGGCGAACAGCAGCGCTTCGCCGTGCTGTTCCTGGATTTCGACCGCTTCAAGCTGGTCAACGACGCGCTGGGCCACGAGGTCGGCGACGGACTGCTGCGCCAGATCGCGCAGCGGCTCGTGAGCTCGCTGCGCCAGTCGGACCGCGATCCGGACGACCCCGATGGGACGCTGGTGGCACGCTTCGGCGGCGATGAGTTCCTGGTGCTGATCAACCGCCTCGACGGGCCCGCAGCCGCGCAGTGCATCGCCGACCGGCTGCTGGCCTCGCTGTCGCAGACCTATACGGTGGGCGGTCGCGACGTGTATTCCACCGCCAGCATCGGCATCGTCACCAGCGAACTGTGCCTGGAGAGCGCCGAGGCCGTGGTGCGCAATGCGGACGTGGCGATGTACGAGGCCAAGCACTCGGGCCGGGCCTGCGCCGTCATGTTCGGCGAGGTCATGCGCGCCAGGCTCACGCGTTTCGTCACCATCGACGGCTGCCTGCGCAAGGCGCTCGGCACCCCAGAGCTGTCGCTGGTATTCCAGCCCATCGTGGAACTGGACACGCGGCGCGTGACTTCAGTCGAGGCGCTGCTGCGTTGGCATCACCCGCAACTGGGTGAGGTGTCGCCGTCGGAGTTCATTCCGGTCGCCGAAGAATCCGGCCTGATCGCGACACTGGGCCAGTGGGTGTTGCAGGAGGCCTGCCAGGCATTGGCTACCTGGCGCGCCGAGGATCCGGAGGGTGCGCCCGGCAGCATCAGTGTGAACGTGTCGCGTGCCGAGCTGGCGCTGGGCGAGCGGTTGCTGGCGCGGGTGCGCGACACGCTGCTGCGCACTGGCCTGCCGCCGGCCTGCCTGCGCCTGGAAGTGACCGAGCGCGACGTGATGCGCGATCCGGCCACGACGCTGAAACTGATGCGGGCGCTGCGTGCCATGGGCGTGGAACTGGCCATGGACGATTTCGGCACGGGCAGCTCCTCGCTGGGCTGTCTGCGCGACTACCCCTTCGACGTGATCAAGATCGACCGCTCCTTCGTCAGCGATCTCGCCGCCAATCCCGACGTGCTGGCGATGATCCACGCGGCGATCACGCTGGTGCGCAATCTGGGCAAGACCAGCGTGGCAGAAGGCGTGGAAACCAGCCAGCAAGTGGCCATCCTGCAGTCGCTGGGCTGCCAGCATGGGCAGGGCTACCACTTCAGTCGGCCGCTCACGCGGGAACAGATGTCCCGCCCGCGCCAGGAGCCGAAACTGCTGGCGCGTAGCGCCTGAGCCCGTCGCGTCAGAGGGGATTTGACCGACCGACGCGTTGCATCGAAGATGCTGATGGTGAACACCCTCACCAACTCCATCGACTGGCATGAGCGCGTGCGCAAACTCGTGCCGCGCACCGGCGTGTTCATTGATGGCCGCTTTCGCGATGCGCTGTCCAGGGAAACTTTCGACTGCATCAGTCCCATCGACGGGCGGGTGATCGCGAAGGTTGCGGCGGGGGCCGATCGCGATGTCGATGCGGCAGTGGCCAGCGGCCGCGCCGTGTTCGAGCGCGGCGACTGGTCGCGCCGGCCGCCGCGCGAGCGCAAGCAGGTACTGCTGCGCTTTGCCGATCTGCTGCGCGCGCATCGCGACGAGCTGGCGCTCACCGAGACCCTGGACATGGGCAAGCCCATCGCCGACAGCCTGTCGGTGGATGTGCCTTCCACCGCCAACTGCATCCAGTGGTATGCCGAGGCCGTCGACAAGATTTACGACGAAGTCGCGCCAACCGGCCATGGTTCGCTGGCGCTGGTGACGCGCGAACCGCTCGGAGTGGTCGGCGCCATCGTGCCGTGGAATTTTCCGATGATCATGGCGGCATGGAAGCTGGGGCCGATTCTGGCGGCCGGCAATTCCGTCGTGCTCAAGCCGTCGGAGAAGTCGCCGCTGACGGCGCTGCGCATGGCGGAGCTGGCCGTGGAGGCGGGCCTGCCGCCTGGCGCATTCAATGTGGTGCCCGGATTCGGCCACACGGCCGGCAAGGCGCTGGCACAACATAAAGATGTGGATGGCATCGGTTTCACCGGTTCCACCGCCACGGGCAAGCTCATCATGGGTTATGCCGCGCAGTCGAACCTGAAGCGCGTGTCGCTGGAGTGCGGCGGCAAGTCACCCAACATCGTGATGGGTGACTACCGCGATGTGCAGCGCGCCGCGCGCGCCGCGGCCTACGCCATCTTCTTCAATCAGGGCGAGATGTGTTCGGCCGGTTCGCGTCTCCTGGTGCATGAGAGCCTGAAGGATGCCCTGCTCGAAGAGGTGGCCAGTGTGGCGCGCGAACTGACCCCGGGCGATCCGCTCGATCCGGCGACGAAGCTCGGTGCCATTGTCGACGCACAACAGATGCAGCGCGTGCTGGGTTACATCGATGCCGGCAGGCAGGTTGGGGCGCGTCTGACGCTGGGCGGATCGCAGGTGCGCGCGGACACTGGCGGCTGTTACGTGCAGCCCACCGTGTTCGATGACGTGCGGACCAGCATGCGCATCGCGCGCGAGGAAATCTTCGGCCCCGTGCTGGCGACCATCACCTTTCGCGAGGAGGCCGAGGCCATCGCCATCGCCAATGACACCAGCTACGGCCTGGCCGCCGCGGTGTGGACCAACGACCTGAACACCGCGCATCGCATGGCGCGCGCCATCCGCGCCGGCATGGTGTACGTGAACTGCTATGACGCGGATGACATCACGGTGCCGTTTGGCGGGTTTCGACAGTCCGGCATGGGCAGGGACAAGTCGCTGCACGCCTTTGACAAGTTCACGGAGTTGAAGACGACGTGGATTGAGCTGGCATGACCGATCTGCGGTTTGTCGCGACGGTCCCGAAGGGATTCGCGGATCTGCTCGCCGGCGAGATCACGGCGTTCGGCGGACAGGGCGTTCGCGAAGCGGGCGGTGGGGTCTCGTTTGCAGGGTCCCTGGCTACCGGCTATCGCGCCTTGCTGGAATCGCGACTGGCAAGCCGCATCCTTCTGGAAGTGGCGCGGGCGCCGGTGGTGTCGGCCGATGATCTGTATGCGCTGGCGCGGAGCATCGACTGGCGCCAGCATCTGGATTCAAAAGGCACGCTGGCCTGCGAGTTCACGGGCAACCTGCCGTCCATCAACAACACGCACTTCGGCGCGCTGAAACTCAAGGATGCGATCTGTGACCAGCTGCGTGACACCACGAAGCTGCGGCCGTCGATCGAGACCACGCGGCCGGATCTGCGCGTGCATGCGCATGCCGCGCGCGGCGAGGTATCGCTGCTGATCGACCTGGCGGGCGATTCGTTGAGTCGTCGCGGCTATCGGCTGGCCGGTGGCGAGGCGCCGCTGCGCGAGAACATCGCGGCAGGCATCCTGCTGCGTGCCGGCTGGCCCGCGATCGCAGCAGCCGGTGGCGAGTTTCTCGATCCCATGTGTGGTTCGGGCACGTTTGTCATCGAGGCCGCGTGGATCGCCACCGATACCGCGCCAGGGTTGCTGCGCGATTTCTGGGGCTTTCATGGCTGGCGCGGCCATGACGCCGCGTTGTGGGATGAGCTGGTCGCGGCCGCGAAGGCGCGCATGCTGCAGCAGCCGCGGGTGACCTTGCGCGGTGCCGACCGCAATCGCGCCGCCATTGCCACCGCACAGGCCAATGCGCGCCGCGCGGGCGTGGGTCGGGATCTCATCTTCCAGCACTGCGACATCTGCGAACTATCGCCGCACAACATCGCGCCCGACGCGCCACCAGGATTGCTGTGCGTGAATCCGCCGTATGGCGCGCGCATCACCGGCGATGAAGAGGCGGCCGCCGCGCACGCTGCCATCGGTGTGGCATTGCGCGAACACTTCGCGAACTGGCATGCCGCGGTGCTGACGGGCACACCCCAGCTGGGTCAGCTCATCGGTGCCGAAGCCTGGCGTGTGCACACGGTGTGGAATGGCGCCATCGAGTGCCGGCTGCTGCGCTTCGCGCCGGGCGAGCGCAAGGCGCGACGCGAAGCGCGCGGCATCGTCATCGACGATCCGGCCATCGCGCAAGGCGCCGGCGCGCAGATGTTCGCCAACCGGCTGCGCAAGAATCTGCAGCGGCTGGGCAAGATCGCCAGACGGGAGAACGTCGGCTGCTGGCGCCTCTACGACGCCGACATGCCCGAGTACGCCATCGCCGTGGATGAATACACCGGCGCCGGACCAGATGCCGGCAAGCGCTGGTTGTATGTGCAGGAATACGCGCCACCGGCCTCCATCGAGCCGGAGTCGGCGCGTCGCCGCCGCGAGGAGGCACTGGCAGTGCTGCCCGACGTGACCGGAGTGCCGCTGACCGACATCCGCCTGCGCACGCGCCGCAAGCAGAAGGATGGCGGGCAATACGCCAAGCTGAATCGTCGCGAAGAATTTCACGTGGTCGAAGAGGCGGGCCTGAAGCTGCAGATCAACCTGGACGATTATCTGGATACCGGCCTGTTCCTCGACCACCGCGCGACGCGCATCAAGATCGGCCAGATGGCGGCCGGTAAACGCTTCCTCAACCTGTTCTGCTACACCGGCGTGGCCACACTGCATGCGGTGGCGGGTGGCGCGGTCGGCAGCCTGAGCGTGGATCTGTCACGCACCTATCTGGATTGGGCCGCGGCCAATCTGCAACTGAATGGCCTGGCAGGTCCCGCACATCGCTTTTTGCAGGCCGACGCGCTGCGCTGGCTGGCCGAGCGACCTTCCGAGGCCGCTTTCGACCTGATCTTTCTGGATCCACCCACCTTCTCGAATTCCGCGCGCATGGAAGGCGTGCTCGACACGCAGCGCGATCACGCGACACTGATCAACGACGCGATGCGATTGCTTGCACAGGATGGCGTGCTCATTTTTTCCACCAATGCACAGCGCTTCTCGCTCGATACGAATATACATAGCGCTTTTCGCGTAGCGGACATCTCGAAGCCCACGTTGCCTTTCGATTTCCAGGGCAATCCGCGCATTCACCAGTGCTTCGAACTCAAGCATCGTTGAGTCCCGATACACGCGCGGTTATGCTCGCGTGGCTTCCGGGGGGAAGCCTCTTTTTATTAACTATCTGAGCCAACGATTCGGACGGGCAACATGGCCAAAGTGAAATTGAACGTCAACGGAACCGACCGCGAAGTCGAGGTAGCGGAGGACCAGCCGCTGCTGTGGGTGCTGCGCGATGAGCTCAAGCTCGTCGGCACCAAATTCGGCTGCGGTATCGCCCAGTGCGGTGCCTGCACGGTGCATCTGAACGGCGCGCCGGTGCGCTCCTGCTCGGTGCCCGCGGTAGCGGTCGCCGGCCAGAAGATCACCACCATCGAAGGCCTGGCGCAGAACGGTGTGCTCACCGCTGTGCAGAAGGCGTGGATCGATCTGGACGTGCCGCAATGTGGATACTGCCAGGCGGGCCAGATCATGGCGGCTTCGGCGCTGTTGCGTCAGAACAAGAATCCATCCGATGCCGACATCGATGCCTCGATGCAGAACCTCTGCCGCTGCGGCACTTATGTGCGTATCCGGGCGGCTATCAAGTCCGCGGCCAAAGCTTTGAACGGGAGCGCTTCATGACATCCGTAGTCGACAACGAATACTACCCGGACGTGATTCGCGAGCAGATCCGCGAACTCGAACGCGAATCGCTGAATTTCTCGGCGCTGGCCGCCAGGCCGGTTTCGCGCCGCGGCTTCATGCAGGCCACGGCTGCCGTGGGCGGTGGCATGTTGCTGGCCTTCGGGCTGCTGGGTTCGGAAAACGCCGAGGCGCAGCAGGCCCGCGGTGGCGGTCGTCCGGCTGGTCCTCCGGGCCCGCCGTTCAATCCGAGCGCCTACGTGAAGATCGCGCCAGACGGCAAGATCACCCTTTATTCGAAGAATCCGGAAATCGGCCAGGGCATCAAGACCGCCTTCGGTGTCATCCTGGCTGAAGAGCTGGATGCCAAGTGGTCGGATGTCACCGTCGAGCAGGCGCCGATCAATTCGGCCGTCTACGGCAACCAGTTCGCTGGCGGCTCGCTGTCGATTCCGACCGCGTTCACGTCGCTGCGCCAAGCCGGTGCCGGCGCGCGCGCCATGCTCGTGGCGGCCGCCGCGCAGCAGTGGGGCGTGCCCGCTTCCGAATGCACCGCGTCAGACAGCACCGTGACGCATGCCGCCAGCAATCGCACGCTGGGATATGGCGCGCTGGCCACTGCGGCCGCCGCGTCGCCGGTACCTGCCGTAACCGACCTGAAGCTGAAGGACCGCAAGGACTGGAAGCTGATGGGCAAGCGCACCACCGGCGTCGACAACCTCAAGCTGGTCACGGGCCAGCCGTTGTTCGGTGTGGACATGCAGCTGCCCAACATGAAGGTAGCCGTGTTCGAGAAATGCCCCGCCGTCGGCGGCAAGGTGGCCTCGGCCAACCTCGAAGAAATCCGCAAGCTGCCCGGCGTGGTCGATGCCTTCGTGCTCGAAGGCACGAACAAGGTGTCGGAAGTGATGCCCGGTGTCGCCATCGTGGCCGACAACACCTGGGCCGCGTTCTCGGCCAAGAAGAAGCTGAAGGTCACCTGGGACGAGACCAACGCCTCGAAGGACAGCTGGACCGCATTCTCGGCACAGGCCAAGGAAGCCGCGAAGGGAACCGGCGCGCAGGAACTGCGCAAGGCCGGTGATGTCGACGCCGCGCTGAAGAGTGCGAAGACCAGCGTCGAAGCGTTCTACACCTTCGGCTTCATCTCGCACGCCAACCTCGAGCCGCAGAACACCACAGCCTGGTATCAGAAGGATCCGGAAGGCGACAAACTCGAGATCTGGGGTTCGGTGCAGATTCCGGACGGGGCGCGCACCACGGCCGCTGCCGTGTGCGGCGTGCCGGCCACCCGCTCCACCCTGCATCAGCTGCGTGTGGGTGGCGGCTTCGGTCGTCGCCTGATGATGGAGTTTGCCTCCGAGGCCGCGCTCATTTCCAAGCAGGCCGGCGGCGTGCCGGTGAAGCTGATGTGGACGCGCGAAGACGACATGGGCCATGACTGGTATCGCCCGGGCGGCTTCCACGCCTTCAAGGGTGGCCTCGACGACAAGGGCAAGCTCGTTGCCTGGTCCGGGCACGCCATTTCGTTCTCTGACAACACTCCCGGCGGCAGCAAGCGCGCGGTGAATGGCGGCGGTTGGCCTTCGCCGGGTGAATTCCCCGCCGACTACACGCCGAACTACCGGCTCGCGCAGACGCTGCAGGAATTCCACATTCCCTGCGGTCCGTGGCGCGCGCCCGGCTCGAACACCGCCGCCTGGGTGGTGCAGTCGTTCATGCACGAGCTGTCGACGGCAGCGAATCGCGATCATGCCGAGTTCCTCATCGAAACCTTCAGCAACAAGCAGCCGCCGGCTGCCGGTGCGCGGGGCGGGTTTGGTGGATTCGGTGGCGGTGGCCTTGTTCCGGAACGCGCCATCGCGACCATCAAGACCGCGGTGGAGCGCTCGGGCTACGGCAAGCCGCTGCCCAAGGGCCACTACCATGGTCTGGCATTCCACTTCTCGCACCAGGGCCATATCGCCGAGGTGGCTGAAGTGAGCGTGACCAAGGACAAGAAGGTCAAGGTGCACAAGATGACGGTGGTGGCCGATATCGGTCCCATCGTGAATCTCTCGGGTGCCGAGAACCAGGTGCAGGGCTGCGTGGTGGACGCCATCTCGACGCTGTCGCAGGAGATCATCATCGAGAACGGCCGTCCGCAGCAGAAGAACTTCGACACCTACAAGCTGGCGCGCATGAGCCATTCGCCGGTGGTCGATGTGCACTTCCTCGACACCAACTACCCGCCGACCGGCGTGGGCGAACCGGCCTTCCCGCCGGCGGTGCCCGCGATCTGCAACGCGATCTATGCGGCCACCAAGCACCGCATCCGCACGTTGCCGATCACGCGCGAGGGGTTCACGGTCGTCTGATCTTCTGACGCGTGTCCGAACCAGGGCCTGCACGTCATCGGCGTGCGGGCCCTTTTTCCTGGTTCGCATTACAAATCGTGCTGGAGTTCTGGCAGGAGTTTGCCAAAATTTGCCATCTGGCCTAGTGTCAGCCGATGGGCACGATGAAGAGCAGCGACTACGTTCGCGAGCTGATTCGCCACGATCAGGATCGATTGAAACTGCGTGGGTTGCTGCTCGCAGGCGCCGAATCACTGCCGGTCAAACAGGCGGATGCAGTCTATTTCAAGGATCTGCGAAACCAGATACGCAAGGCAGTTCGCACCCGATCAAGGTCTTGAAAGCCAAACGCTCGCGCATATTCTCGCGGCTGTCGGAACTGACGATACCGCGACGCTTCCAGTGGAAGCGACTGGAGGAGTATATGGCAATCGTGAAGTCACCCAGCCGCAGGGCGTTTCTTGCCGGGCGGATCAAGGCACTGCGTTACGGGAGTCGGTCCGCTTGAACCGGCCCATCATCATCACCGGATCCAGTCGCGGCATCGGTGCCGCCACTGCGCTCCTGGCTGGTCAGCGCGGCTACTCAGTGTGCGTGAATTACAAAGCCGACAGTGAGTCCGCGCAGCATGTGGTGGACGCCATCGCGTCGACTGGAGGGCAGGCCATTGCCATGCAGGCCGATGTTGCGGATGAATCCGAGGTAAAGCGCCTCTTCGACGCTTGTGCGACGGCCTTTGGGCCACCGGTTGCACTCGTCAACAACGCTGGCATCCTCGAGACGCAGATGCGTCTGGAGTCGATGGGTGCCGATCGGCTGCAGCGTATCTTTTCCACCAACGTGATCGGTCCTCTGCTTTGCTGCAGAGAGGCCGTGCGCCGGATGTCCACGCGGCGCGGCGGGGCGGGTGGGGCCATCGTCAATCTGTCGTCCGTCGCCGCGCGACTTGGCGCACCCGGCGAGTACGTGGATTACGCGGCATCGAAGGGCGCGGTCGATACGATGACCATAGGCCTCGCCAAAGAACTCGCGGAGGATGGCATTCGCGTCAATGCGGTGCGCGCGGGATACATCCATACCGACATGCATGCCAGTGGCGGCGAGCCTGGCCGTGTCGACCGGCTCAAGGACGGCATTCCGTTGAAGCGTGGCGGGCAGCCGGAGGAAGTTGCGCGTGCGGTGCTGTGGCTGCTGTCGGACGAGGCTTCGTATACGACAGGAAGTTTTCTGGACGTGGCGGGTGGGCGCTGACCTACAGCAGATCCTTCAGCCGGTAGTACAGCATCGCCAGCACCAACGCCGGACGACGCAACAGCGCCCCGCCGGGAAACTCACGGTGGGGAATTCTTGTGAACACATCGAAGCGCTCGGCACTGCCAGCGATCGCTTCAGCAACCAGCTTCCCGGCCAGCCCCGTCAGCGCGATGCCGTGTCCTGAAAAGCCCTGCAGATAGTACACGTCCGTTTCAAGCCGCCCGAAATCGGGCGCGCGGTTCAAAGTGATGTCCACGTAACCGCCCCAGGCGTGCTCGATGTGCGCCTCCTTCAATTGCGGAAACACCTTGACCATGCGCGCGCGCGTGGCGTTGGCAGTGTTGAAGGGATCGAGTCCCGAATAGCTGACCCGTCCTCCGAACAACAGCCGGTGGTCGGCGCTGCGCCGGAAGTAATCGAGCACCCAGTTGACGTCGGTGACGGCTGTGTTCTCGGGCAGCAGCGAGTGCGCAGCGGTTTCGCCCAGCGGTTCAGTGGCGATGATGTAGGTGCCCACCGGCATGATGCGTCTGGCCAGGACGGGTGCCGTGTCGGCCAGCCAGGCATTGCCGGCGAACACGATGTGACGGCAGGTGAGTTCTCCCTGCGTCGTGACCAGCCGCAGCTGGCCATCGCGGCGCTGGTAGCGCAGCGCGCGGCTGTTTTCGTGAATGAGTGTGCCGAGCTGTTCGGCGGCGGTGGCAAGGCCGCGTACGTATTTCAGCGGCTGCAGATGGCCGCTATTGGAGTCGTGCAGGCCGCCGATGTAGCGCTCGCTGGCCACAAGTCCGCGTGTGGCAGCGGCATCGAGCAACTTCACGCTGCGATAGTCGTAGACTTCGTGCAGTTCTTCATGCCACTGCCGCAGCTCGGTCCACTGACGCGGCTTTATCGCAACGTGCATCTGGCCTGGCACGTAGTCGCAGTCGATGCGGTGCGTAGCGATCAGTTCGCGCATCAATGCCAGGGCTTCGACCGACATATCCCAGATGCGCCGCGCAGCGGCGGAGCCGATGAGCGTCGCGAGTTTGTCCTGGCTGGCGGCTACACCAAAGATGGCCTGCGCGCCGCTGCGTCCCGAGGCACCCCAGCCGATGCGCTCGGCCTCGAGCACGGTGACGCGATAGCCACGCTGCGCCAGATGCAGCGCGGTGGAAAGTCCCGCAATGCCGCCGCCGACGACACCTACATCACATTCGGCACTGCCTGCAAGCGGCGCGCGCAGAGTGGGTTCGGGCAGGGCAGCCCAATAGTAGGGGCGGGTATCCGGTGTGGTACTCACAACGCCGGCAGATAGGTTGCGCACTCCCGCGGCGTGACATGCGAGTTGAATTCATCCAGCTCGTGGCGTTTCACCAGGGAGTACAGGCGATGCAAAGTGGAACCGAGCAGCTCGCCTGCGAACGCGCTGCGCTCGAAACGATCCAGCGCAATGGGCCAGTAGCGCGGCAGCGGCTCGCCGCCGGCCTGCGTGTGATACACATTGCCTTCCAGTGGCGCATGCGGCAGGTGCCGATCCTGCAATCCTTTCAGAATGCCGCCGAGAATCCAGGTCATCACCAGATAAGGATTCGCTTCGGCGCCGGCGACGCGATGCTCCAGCCGGCGATTCGCGGCATCGCTCACCGGCACGCGCAGCGCGGCGCCGCGATTATTCACCGACCAGTCTGCCGTGAGCGGTACATAGGCCTCGGGACGGAAGCGCCGCCAGGAATTGGCCAGCGGCGCGAAGATGGCCATGCCCTCGGCCATGGTCGAAAGCAGTCCCGCCGCGGCGTGGCGCATCAGCGCGCTGCCCAGTGCGGAATCCGACGCGAACACATTGGCGCCGGCCGCATCGTTCAGGCTCACATGCACATGCAGCCCGCTGCCGGCCATGTCGGCGTACGGCTTGGGCAGGAAGGTGGCATCCATGCCGTGATGGCGCGCCACGCATTTCACGATGCGCTTGAAGCGCACGGCCTGGTCACAGGCCAGCAATGCGTCGTTGCCGTGGTGCAGATTGACCTCGAACTGGCCGGGGCCATATTCGGCCAGCGCGGTGGTGGAGGGCACATTCTGCGTGCGGCACGCGGCATCGATGGCGGCGAGCACGGCCGAGTATTCATCCAGATCCAGCATCGAGTTGATCTGGGTGCGGTACTCGCGGCGGCCCGTGATGGGTGAGCGCGGTGGTTGCGGCAATCCTGCCGCGGTGCGCTCGCGATCGATGAGATAGAACTCGAGTTCGATGGCAACGACGGGCTTGAGCCCCAACGGTTCGAACTGCGCGAGCACGCGCGCCATCGCATGCCGTGGATCGCCAGCAAAGGGCGCGCCGTCGCGTTCGTGCATGGTCATCTGTGCCTGCGCCACGCCGTGGTCGAGCCAGGGCACATCGACCAGCGTTCCGGTGATGGGTCTACAGGGACGGTCGGCGTCTCCCTCTTCGAAGCCCAGGCCGGTCTCCTGCACGGTTTCGCCGGGGACATCCAGCGCGAACATCGAACCCGGCAGCAACAGGCCATGGGAATAGGTGCCGTGCGCGCTGGCGAGGTCGATGCGCTTGCCACGGTCCACGCCGTTCAGGTCGTGCAGCAGCAGGTCGATGAAGCGCAGGCCGGGCCGGCTGGCGAGAAAGGCATCGAGTTCATTTAACATATGCGCCATTCCCGGGCGTGCCTCCAGGGCAGCCAACCCGTTTAGAATTTGGTTACACCAGCCTAACCTTGTGCACCGCGCAAAATCAATTTTCTTCGGCCATTCACGGACTTGCGTGCGCTGTGAACGGATTCCCGGGCGAGACGGGGGTGCCCTGTGGTGTAATCGTGCTCAAGCATCGGGCTCCGTTCGGGGCCGTTTCTGTAAAGCATTTTAAACACGTGAACACATCATGTCGGCCCGCAGACCCGTCATCGGAATTCCCGCCGACCGGCGCATGCTGGGGCCGCATGCGTTCCATGCGGTGGGTGAAAAGTACATCACGCCGCTGTTGTCGATCGCCGGTGCGCTGCCGCTGTTGATCCCCTCGCTGGGCGAGGAGCTGGGGTTGCCGGCGCTGCTGGCCGAACTGGATGGCCTGCTGTTCACGGGCAGTCCTTCGAATGTGGAGCCCCACCGTTACGGGGGCGAGGCCAGCCGGCCAGACACGCTGCACGATCCGCAGCGCGATGCCACCACGCTGGCGCTGATTCCGCGCGCGGTTGCCGCTGGCATACCGGTGCTGGGTGTGTGCCGCGGCTTTCAGGAGATGAATGTCGCCTTCGGCGGCACCTTGTGGCAGCACGTGCATGAAGTACCGGGCCATCGCGTGCATCACGAAGACACGACGCAACCGCTGGATGAGCAGTACGGTCCGGCGCACGACGTGACGCTCACACCAGGTGGTGTGTTGGCGGGCATCGCGGGTGGCTCGCGCATCACGGTGAACTCGCTGCATCACCAGGGCGTGCGCACGCTGGGGCCCTCATTGATCGAAGAAGCGCGCGCCGACGACGAACTGATCGAGGCTTTCCGTGTGAAGGATGCGCGGCGTTTTGCGGTGGCGGTGCAGTGGCATCCGGAGTGGAAGCCACGCGAGAACCCGTTCTCCACCGCATTGTTCGAAGCATTTGGCGCGGCGGCGCGTGAGCGCGCGGTGCAAGACCTGGACAGGTGATTCATGACCAACGACATCCATCAATTCTTCCGCGAGCGCGGCATCTCCGAGGTCGAGGCCATCATCCCCGACATGGCCGGCGTGGCGCGCGGCAAGATCATGCCCGCGGAGAAGTTCACCGCTGACGAGGGCATGAAGCTGCCGGAGAGCATCTTCCTGCAGACGGTGACCGGCGACTATCCACCGGATACGTCGTCGGCCATGAGCCCGGCCGAGATCGACATCGTGCTGAAGGCCGATACGAAGACCGTGCGCGAAGTGCCCTGGGCGGCCGAGCCCACGGCGCAGGTCATCCACGACTGTTTTTATTCCGATGGCCGGCGCGTGACCATGGCGCCGCGGCATGTGCTGCGGCATGTGCTCGAACTGTACGCGGAGCGCGGCTGGGAGCCCGTGGTCGCGCCGGAGCTGGAGTTCTATCTCATCGAGCCCAACCTTGATGCCGACTATCCGCTGAAGCCGCCTGTGGGCCGTTCGGGCCGTGCCGAACCGGGAAGGCAGAGCTACAGCATCGCGGCGGTGAACGAGTTCGATCCGCTGTTCGATGACATCTATCAATTCTGCGAGCGGCAGGACATCGAGATCGACACGCTGATCCACGAGGACGGCCCGGCGCAGATGGAAATCAACCTGCTGCACGGCGATCCGCTGGAGCTGGCGGACCAGGTGTTCCTGTTCAAGCGCACCGCGCGCGAGGGGGCGCTGCGCCACAAGATGTACACCACCTTCATGGCCAAGCCGCACGGCAAGGAGCCGGGCAGCGCCATGCACATCCACCAGAGCATCCTCGACAAGAAAACGCGGCAGAACATCTTCAGCAATGCCGACGGCACGCCCTCGAAGTTGTTCTTCGCGCACATCGGCGGCCTGCAGAAATACCTGCCTGCGGCCATGGCGCTGTTCGCGCCGAACGTGAACTCTTATCGGCGCATCACGCGCGCGGCGCTGGCACCCATCAATGTGCAGTGGGGCTACGACAATCGCACCTGTGGCCTGCGCGTGCCGGTTTCCGATCCGGCAAACCGGCGCGTCGAGAATCGCGTTGGTGGCGCGGATGCCAATCCCTATCTTGCGATTGCCGCCTCATTGGCCTGCGGCTATCTGGGCATGGTGGAAAACCTGCAGCCCACGGAGCCCATTGCGGGCAGCGCGCATGATCTGCCCTTTGCGCTGCCGCGCGCGCTGGATTCGGCGTTGCGGCGGCTGAGTGAGAGCGAGTCGCTGATCCGGGTGCTGGGCGAGCCCTTCGTGGCCGCGTTTTCCATCGTGAAGAGCGCCGAATACGAAGTGTTCCTGCAGGTGATTTCCTCCTGGGAGCGGGAGCATCTGCTGCTGAACGTGTAATCTGCGGATACGGGCATGGAAGGCGGGGTAGTCGCTATGGACAGCCAGGAACAGTTCCGCCGTTGGCAGCAACTGGACGCCGCGCACTTCCTGCACCCCTTCTCCGACAGCAAGCAGATCGCCTCGCGCGGCACACGCATCATCACGCACGGCGAGGGCGTGTATCTCTTCGACGGCGAGGGCCGCAAGCTGCTCGACGGCATGTCGGGTCTGTGGTGCGTGGCCGTGGGCTATGGCCGCAAGGAGCTGGCCGACATCGCCGCGCGGCAGATGAACGAGCTGCCGTACTACAACAGCTTCTTTCAATGTGCGACGCCGCCGGCCATCGAGCTGGCGGCCAAGCTGGCGGAGGTGACGCCGCCGCAGTTCCAGCATGTTTTCTTCACCGGTTCGGGCAGCGAGTCCGTCGATACCGTGATCCGGCTGGTGCGCCGTTACTGGCAGCTCGAAGGGCAGCCTGATCGCAATGTGATCATCGGCCGCTGGAATGGTTATCACGGCAG
>Ga0164241_10002797_pt1 | contig 18359 bp, 13 predicted proteins | sample OricomyardsoilBY_FD_108780 | JGI IMG/M metagenome (GOLD analysis project Ga0164241, IMG submission 108780) | Backyard soil microbial communities from Emeryville, California, USA - Original compost - Back yard soil (BY) | ecosystem: Environmental > Terrestrial > Soil > Unclassified | place: USA...
CCGGCACCGCCGGCACCAACGCCGACCCCGGCGCCGCGGGCAGCGCGGTCATGGCCGGAAGCTCGAGCGCGGGCAGCTCATCGTCGGCGGGAACCAGCACCGTGGGCGGGGCGGGCGGCAGCCCGGTCATGAACAAGCCGTGTGGCCCCGCTTGGGTCGCTGGCACCACGTACCCCGAAGGCGCCATCGTGCAGTTTGGCGGCTCATACTACATCGCGTTGCACGAAAACCCTGGCTACGACCCGACCATCAGCACCTATTTTTGGGATCCGTATACGTGCACCACCGCCGGCACCGGCACCGGCACCGCGGGCAGCAGCGGCGTCGGCGGCAGTGCGCCCCTCGGCGAAAGCGCCTTCGACGACTTGGTGAGCGAAGCCTTGTTCAACCAGATGTTCCCCGACCGCAAGAGCTTCTACACCTATCAAGGGCTGGTCGACGCAACGCGCAAGTACGGCATGTTCGCGGCCAATGGCAGCCCCGAGCAACGCAAGCGCGAGGTCGCGGCGTTCTTGGCCAACGTCTCGCGCGAAACGGGCGAGCTCGTGTACATCGAGCAAATCCAAAAAGACGTGCTCTGCCAGCCCAGCGCCCAGTGCCCGTGCGAGCCCGGCAAGCTGTACTACGGTCGCGGCCCCATCCAACTCTCCTGGAACTACAACTACTGCAGCGCCGGCGAAGCCCTGAACATCGATCTACGCGCCCAACCCGAGCTCGTCGCCCAAAACGCGACTATCGCCTGGGAGACAGGGCTGTGGTTCTGGATGACTCAACGCGGCGCCGGCACCCACACCCCGCACGACGCCATGGTCGGCGACTTCGGCTTCGGCGAAACCATCCGCAGCATCAACGGCGACGTCGAGTGCAACGGCGGCTCGAGTGAAGGCGTCACCTCGCGCGTCGCCTTCTACCAACGCTTCTGCCAAATCCTCGGCGTCGACTTCGGCGCCAACCTCACCTGCTAGCGCGCACCGCCGCAGCACGCTATCGTCTCGTCGAACGGCGAGTGACGTCAGCGTCGCAGCGCCCAGCGTGAACGCGGACGGACGTCGACGCCCGAGCCCAGCTTGGCGCGGGCGCGCGGCGCTGCGTTCAGCAAGCACGTTTCGAACTCGATACCGTCGCGCGTGACGAGCAACGCCTCGCCGAGCCCGCCGAGGTAGGCGCTGGTCGTGTCCGCTCCCGGCCAAGCCAAGAGATTCACGAGCTCGAATTTTCGTCGGTGCTCGATCACGACGCGCACGAAGGCGCTGCGCGCCAATAGATCGTAGCTCTCGAGCGCGCGCCCGTCGCCGAAGTACTTGATGGTGCCCGTCGCCGGTAGCGCCGCGCGCAGGCGAGCCGCGAACGCCTCACCGACCCGCGCCGACAAGGAGCGTGTGAAGCGAGCGTAATAGACGCCTTCGTCGGCCCAGCCAAAAGTGACCGAACCCGAAGCGTCCGTGAGCAGCTCGAGCGGCGCGGAGTACGACATGCCCTTGCCACTCGCAACGGCCAGGCGGCGACGGCCTTAAGGAAGCGGGCGGCTCGAGAATCGATGATTTGCCGGCCAGAAGCCGTCCCGACCAGAGGCATTTTGTCCAAATTGTTAAGTTGTCTTGACAACTTAAGGTCACCGCACAAGCTTCTGCGGGGCGAAAAGCCATGTTGAATCCGGGCTCTCCCCTACCGCTGTATCAGCAGCTCGCCGAGCTGTTGAGCCGCGAGATTGCGAGCGGAGTCGTACCACCGGGCGGCCGTCTGCCGTCCGAGCCGGAGCTAGCACGGCGTCATCGTATCGGCCGTCCCACGGTGCGACAAGCGACGGAGCTGCTCGTCCAACGCGGGTTGATCGAGCGGCGGCGCGGCTCTGGCACGTTCGTGAAGAGCGCGCCCAAGCGGGTCGACGTGTTCTCGCTGGGCGGCACGCTGTCGAGCTTCCGCGAGGGCGGGCTGACGCTCAGCACCAAGCTGCTGGGCAAAGTCGCCGAACGCCCGGTACCGACCGACGTGGAGAACCCGTTTTCGGAGCGGCGGGCGCTGTTGCTGACGCGCGTGGGCAGCGTCGGCGAAAAGCCGGTGCTGCTGGAGCGCTTGTTTTTCGACCCGCAGATCTTCGCCGGCTTGGAGCGCTTGTCTCTGGCAGGCGCTTCGTTGTCACGCGTGGTCGAGGAGCGATTTTACCTGAAGGCGACCCACGCCGAGCAGAGCTTTCGCGTGGTCGTGCCGGCCGACGACGTGCGCCAAGCGCTGGGCACCGCGCCGCGCGCGGCCGTGTTGCGGGTGTCGCGCTCGTTGTTCTTTCGGCGTGCGCCACGCGCCGTTTTCAGCGAGCTATATTGCCGCACCGATGAGCTCGTTTTCTCGCAGACGATAGGAGCAGAGACGCGACATGACTGAGTCGATTCGAGCCGCAAGCGGCTATTTCGAGGGCTTTGGTGGCGCCTTCATTCCCGAGGTTTTGCACGCCACGTTCGAGGAGCTGAAGGTCGCGTTCGAAGCGGCCCGGCAAGACCCGAGCTTTTGGAACGAATACGCCGAGCTGATGAGCACTTATTCGTGCCGGCCGACGCCGCTCACCTTCGCCGAAAACCTGACCCAGCATTTTGGCGGCGCGCGCATCTACATCAAGCGCGAAGACTTGAACCACACCGGCGCCCACAAGGCGAACAACGTCATGGGCCAAGGCTTGCTCGTGAAGCGCATGGGCAAAAAACGCGTCATCGCCGAGACGGGCGCCGGACAACACGGGGTCGCTACCGCCACCATGGCCGCGAAGTTCGGCTTCGCTTGCACCATTTACATGGGTGAGCTCGACGTGGAGCGGCAGAGGCCGAACGTGTTCTGGATGGAGCGGCTGGGCGCCACCGTGGTGCCGGTCAAGGACGGCTCGCGCACGCTCAAGGACGCCATCAACGAGGCCTTCCGCGACTGGGTGTCGAACATGGACGACACGCATTACGTGCTCGGCACCGCGTGCGGCCCCCACCCTTTCCCGGAAATGGTGACGTACTTCCAGTCGATCATCGGGCAAGAGGCGCGCCGGCAGATTCTAGAGCGCACCGGCCAGTTGCCGAAGCGCGTCTACGCCTGCGTGGGCGGCGGCTCGAACGCGATGGGCATCTTCAGCGGCTTCATGGGCGACGCCGGCGTCGAGCTAGTCGGCGTCGAAGCGGGTGGCGACGGCGTGGATACGCGCCGGCACGCGGCTCGGCTGTCGAGCAAAGACGCGACGGTGGGAGTCGCCCAGGGTTACAAGACGTATTTCTTGCAGAACGAAGACGGACAAATGAACGAGACGCACAGCGTCGCCGCCGGGCTCGACTACGTGGGCGTCTCGCCGATTTTGGCGCATTTTCACGACACCAAGCGCGCGCGCTTCGAGGCCGCTACCGATCACGACGTCATCGAGGCCTTGAAGCTGACCATTCGCAAGGAAGGGCTGATTCCGGCCCTGGAATCGTCGCACGCCTTCGCGCAAGCCTTCAAAGAGGTCGGCACCTTGTCGCACGACGACGTCGTCTTGATCAACCAGTCGGGCCGGGGCGACAAGGACATCTTCACCATCGCGGACGCCTTCAAAGACCCGCTGTGGGAGGCGTTCATTCAGAAGAAGGCGGAGGGCTACCGTCGTGCTTGAAGCGTATTTGAAAGAGCGCCGTCAAAAGCAGGAAATCTTGCTGATGACTCACATCGTGCTCGGGCACCCGCATTTCGATACCAGCTTGCGCTTGGTCGAGAACATGGTGCAGGCCGGCGTCGACTTGATCGAGCTCCAGATCCCCTTCTCGGAGCCGATGGCCGACGGTCCCGTGATCTTGAGAGCGAATCAAGAGGCGCTGGACGCGGGCGCGACGGTCGAGCGTTGCTTCGAGGTCGCGACCGAGGTGGCGCGCCGCTTCGACATCCCATTCTTGTTCATGAGTTACTACAACGTGCTGTTCCGGCGCGGGGTGAGCCAGTTCGTGGCGCGCATGCAAGACGCGGGGCTGCGCGGCGCCATCGTGCCCGATCTACCGCCCGAAGAAGCCAGCGATTATTTGGACGCGATGAAGGAAGCGGAGCTTTCTCCGATCTTCATCTACTCGCCCAACACCACGGACGCGCGCCTGAAGGTCATCGCCGCTCACGGCAGCGGCTTCGTTTACTGCGTCGCGCGCAAAGGCGTGACCGGCAGCGCGACCGCGTTTTCCGTGGAGCTGTCCAGCTACCTCGAGCGAGCCCGCGCGGCGACGACGCTGCCACTGGCAGTAGGCTTTGGCGTGAAAGAAAAATCAGACGTCGATTTTCTGCGCGGCAAAGCCGATGTCGCGGTCGTCGGCAGTGAAACCTTGCGCGTGTTGGAGCGCGGTGGTTTGGCAGCCGTCGGCCCATTTTTGAGCGGCTTGCGCTGAAGCTTGCCGAACGGGCGGAGCGCGCTGTTGCTCAGCGGCACGCTCCCGCGTTCACAACGGGTTTCAGCGGTCACACCTTCGGCGGCGTGTACGTGCAGTATGTGCCCGCAGACGGGCTGTGCGCCGCCGGCTTCGAGGAAGCGCTTTAAATTGCCTTCTCGACCGATCTGAAGCCCTCGAGCAACGGCACGAGCCAACCGCAAGGCACCGCGTGCTTACTGGTGGCGCTGGCGACCGTCGTCGTCATCGTGCTGACGACGCGTTGACCACAGGCGTTCGAGCCTAAATAGCGGCAAATAGGCGATGCCCGACAACGGGTACATGAACACGATGCTCATCAATAGGGCAACACCGACGTGAAACGCCCACGCCGCGAGGCACCAAACGAGCGCGACCCGGCGGTGCAGCAGCGCCAACGGAGCGCCTAGCTCGACCAACATCGTCATGAGCGCCAGCGGCGCAAAGACGGCAGGGTGCTTCACGAACCAGACGCCGAGCGACGAGACCCCGCTGCCCAGCTCGAGCTTGCGCAGGTTGTCATAAGCGATGTGCGAACGAAGCAGCCCCCCGCCGAGCCATGCGCCGCCCGACAACTTCAACTTGGCGATCCCCGCCAGCACGTACGTGCTCGCGGTCAGGATGGCCATCGTCCGAATCGCCCAGCCATAGCGAGCGTGCGATGTCTGCGCCCTTTGACCGGCCGTCTCGCTGCGCTCAGCCGCGCGAGCCCGGCGGCGGGCGTCCCAACTCAGCGCGTCCGCGGCGGGGCTCACGGCGAGCACGAGCACGTGAAGCACCAGCAGGTTGTCAGTGTGAAAGATCATGCCCCACGAGCTTCGGTAGCTCGTAATCCACAGCAGCAGGGCCGCGAACACCGGTCCGACCAGCGCGAAGCCGGCCCCGCCCACGAACGCGAGGCCGAACGCGAGCGCTAGGTAGTGGAGCGCGTAAACCCAGACCGCGGGCAGCGGCGTGGCCAAGAGCGAGACGACGCCGACCGGCGTGAATTCTGCCGGACTAAAGGCGGTAACGCTGAGCAGACTGCGGGCGCGCACCGCCAAATACACGAACGCAAAGCCTCCGATGGCGATGCGCAAACACGCGAGCCTTGCCGGGGGCGCGGGCGTCGACCACCAACGAGCTACGCGGTCGAGCCACTTCGGAGCCGGGTTCATCGGTGTCTCGGAACGCGGCACTCTTGCAATACCTTGCGCTGCTCGGGTGCGGCCAGCACCTCGAAGTAGGCGATGGGATCGAATAGAGCTTGCACGATTCGCACGCGCCTCACGGACCGCAACGAGCCGGAGGTCGCCACACGCCGGGCGATGCGCGCGCAGAGCGACTCGAGCGTCGGTCTGCCTCGTTGGGCGGCCAGCTTGAGCGTTCGCATCGCCTGCATCGGCTCGTCATTGGCGACCAGCTCCGGCCCGAGCCGCACCGGCTCGCGCTTGCCGACGCCCTCGGCAAACAGCAGCCAACGCTTGTCGATGGTGCGCGCGAACATTGGATACGTAGAGAACGGAAACGAGTCATGCCGCGCATCGCGAAATAGCGGCGACACCGTGGCCAACGTGAGAGCCCCCGCAAAACCGATCGTCAACCAGCGCCGCACGGCGCGAATATAGGTCAAAGCAAGGGTTTGTGGCAGCGTCTGCGACTCGCACCTACTTCATCGTGAAGTTACTAGAGCGATCCATGCTGCCGCGCTCGAGGCGAATCTCCCCGGGTAATGACCGGGTCGAGCGCAACCGCCGGTTAGAGATCTGCGCAAATTTCCGCGACTTGATCGAGGTGCCGCCGATTCGCGCGCGCGGGCGCGGTTGTTGCTTGAGGTGCAACCGGAATGGCTCGCTTCGAAGCCGGGGACAGCACGAACGCTGACGACACGTACCAAGAGCACGCCGGGGCGCGCACGCCGCCGAGCGCGGGACGCCTGGCGCGCGGCACCGTGCTGGCCGGCAAGTACCGGCTCGAGCTCGCGCTCGGCCAGGGGGGGATGGCGGTCGTTTGGAGCGCCTACCATCTCGAGCTGCAAATTCCGGTCGCAATCAAGCTGCTGCGCCGCGGCCACGACCCGCAGCTCGCTCAGCGGCTCAAGCTGGAAGCGCGGGCCGCCGCGCGCATCGTGCATCCTGCCATCGTGCGCGTGCTGGACGTCGCCACGACCGCAGACGGCGACCCGTTCATCGTGATGGAGCTGCTGACCGGCGAAACGCTGGCGGACGCGCTCGGGCGCGGCAACGTGAGCGCATTGCGGGTGGTGCAGCTGCTGTTGCCCATTGTCGAAGGGCTGGCGTTGGTGCACGACCACGGCGTCGTCCACCGCGATTTGAAGCCGGAAAACGTCCTGTTGGCGACCGAAGGTGAGCAGCTGCAACCCAAGTTGCTCGACTTTGGCATCGCTAAGCTCGCTGGCGGCGAGCCGGCGGTGCGGCTCACCAAGAACGGCATGACCTTGGGCAGCCCCAGCTACATGTCGCCCGAGCAAGCGCGCGGTGAGCCGGTCGACCACCTGAGCGACGTCTGGTCGTTCTGCGTGTTGCTGTACAAAGCGGTCGGCGGCAAGGCGCCATTCCGCGGCCCAACCCCGCGCGACACCCTCGACGCTATCCTGGAGCAAGAGCCACCCCCCCTGCCGCGGGGCGCCGGCATCGACGGTCACTTGGCGCGCATCATCCTGAGCGGCTTGAACAAGGACCCAGCCGCGCGGCCCGCCTCCATGCGCGTGCTCGGCCAACAGCTCGCGCGTTGGCTGTTGTTGCACGGCGTCTCGGTGGATGCGTGCGGCACGCCGCTCGTGACCAAGTGGCTAAGCCTCGAGCTGCCAGTGAAATCACGCCCGAGCGCCGGTCCGTCGCGTCGGCCACCGCCGCCGCCGTCGAGCATTGCCAATGAGGTCACCACCCGTGAGCTGGCTCAGGCCGTCGCTCCAACGCGGAACGCGGCGGCAGTGGTCGCGCGCGACCGCCGCTTGGATGTGCGCAAACATCGCCGCTGGATGTTGTGGGCGCTTGCCGGCGTGCTGCTCGCGGGAGGTAGCTTGGCGTTGACGCGACCGGTTCGGCTCGCAACCAGCGAGCCAACGCCACCGCCGCCATCCAGTGTCAGCGCCATTGAGCCAGGCTTGCTCTCGAGCCGAGACAAGCTGGCGACGTCGACACCATCGCTCACGGGGCTCCCCGTCGAGCGCCTCCCCGACCCGAGCACGCCGAGTCCCAGTCGGGCCGCAATCGCACCCACTGCCGCGCCGCGTTCGGCCCCCGCCTCCGCCTCACCCACCCGGCCCGTCCGAAGTCCGGCTCCGGCGCGCTCGGCCTTGCCATTCTAAAGCCCAAGGGCCCGCGAATGGCTAAGTCGGTCGAAGATCGTGGTCGAGGCGCCCGGATGGCGAGGCGCGACGAAGGCGCATACTGCAGCATGCAACTGACGAGCAACGAAGCCAGGCGGGAGGCATCGGTCGCGAGATCGATCGACTTAGCCATTCGCGGGCCCTAACGACGTCCGCGCGCAGCTCAGCAGCCGTCAGGACCACAGACCGCGCCTTCCGCCAGGGCTTCGGGCACGTCGTCTCGCTCCGTCCAGGCTTGATGCAACGCGCTCAGCAAGATTTGCGGCGATTGGGCGCCACTGACGGCCAGGCGGCCATCGAGGACGAAGAAGGGGACGCCGTGGATGCCGAGCGATTGCGCTCGAGCTTCGTCGTCGCGCACCTCGGAGGCGTATTGATCGGAAGCGAGCATCTCGGTGACCTCGCTCTCATCGAGGCCGACTTCGACGGCGAGGCGGATGAGGGTGGGCTGGTCGCTCATGAGAGCGCCCTGCTCGAGGTATGCCTTGAGCAATCGCTCTTTGACGGCCCCTTGCAAGCCGCGCGAGCGCGCCAAGTGGACGAGGCGGTGCGCGTCGAAGGTGTTGCCGGAGCGGATGTGCTCGAAGTCGAAGGCAAGGCCTTCTCCGCGCGCGGTATCGGTCAGGCGCTCACTGTTCTTACGCGCCTGTTCGACGCTCATGCCGTACTTCTTGGCGATCCGTTCGGCGTGCGAAACAGAGGGGTCACGTTCCTTGGGCGCGCTCGGATCGAGTTCGAAAGAGTGCCAAACCACGTTCACGTCGTGCGGAAATTCCCGGAGCGCGCGCTCCAAGCGACGCTTGCCGACATAACACCAGGGGCAGGCGATGTCGGACCAAACGTCGACGCGCATTTCAGACATGATGGGCAACGTAACGCCCACCGGCGGCCTTGCAACCCCCGAGCTAACGCTGAGCTGGGCCGTCGCGGCACGTGCGCTTCCACCTGGGGAGGAGGAAGCGGGCACCGCAGGCCTCACGTAGCGCTATCGCGCGTTTCGGCGTCGAAAGCGGCGCCCCAACAGCCCCAAAAGGCCCAAGATCGCGAGCGATTTGGACGGAGCGTGTCCGCCCGCGGCGCGGCAACCGCAATCGCCTTCGGAACCAAGATCGGTATTGGTAGCGCCCGCGGCGCCGGCTGCCCCGACCACCGGTGAGCCGCCATTCGTCACTTGTCCTCCCGCGCTGCTCCCCGCGGCACCCGCCGTAGCGACGGGGCCTCCTGCCGTGTTCGAGCTCCCGCCCGTCGTGGCTTGGCCGCCCGCGCCGCCGACCATCGTCGCCGTGCCGCCCGTCGTCGCGCCGCCGCCGTCGAGGCCACCGGCGCCGGCGATTCCGCTGTTACCGGCCGCGCCGCCCGTGCCCGACCCTCCGCCCGCGCCACCGGCGCCTCCACCCACCCCAAAGTCATTGTCGAAAGCGACGCCGTCGAACGGCACCACGATGACCTTGGTACCGTGCTTGCTGCCGGGCACAACCTGATTGTCCTTGTCGACATCGGCCACGGCCCAGGTGATGTGCGTGGGGTGGCCGTCCTGCAAGACCACGCCCGGACGCTCCATCTTGTACCACTGCGTGCAGGTGGTAGTTCCCTCGTAGCAAAAGATCTTTTGGTACTCGCGCGGAGACCAAGCGTACCCGTTGTCTTTCCAATTCATGCCGTCGACCGAGTACACGTGCCAACCCACGCGGTCGCCGGAACCCGAATAGATGACGTGGTAGACGCCCCCGCTACGCCAAATGTGCGGATCTTCCTGCCAGGTATAGGCCGGGTTGGCGACGTTCGGGATCGAGGTCCGCTTCGCGTAGATGCTGCCGACAACCGGATTGCCCTGTGCGTCCTTATCGTTCTGGGTGTACGCGCACGTAGGCTTTTGCTTGACGTAGGTACCGCACAGCGTATCGGAGATCGCGGTGGTCCCGTTGCGCTCCACGATTTGAAACTTTCCGTCGTGGCGCGCCACCAGGCTGATGTTGGAACCACCAATCTGGGTCGTGGGTTTGCAACTCGTCCACGGGCCGTCGAGAGAGCTCGACTTGTAGATCGTGAACGGAACCGTCTCGCTAACGATGACCGCGTAGTCGCCATCCGGTAGCTCGAGTGCGGACACGTTGTGCCCCTTGTGCGAGCCATTGTTGTCGTACACGAAGCCTTGACGTTGGTAAGGACCGAGCACGTTGGTTTGACTGATGGCGTGATAGGCGTCCGAGCCCAACCAGCCCGTGCCGAAGTTCGTGTCCCCCGAAAACGTGCTCATGAACAGGTGGAACTTGCCGTCCTTGGCCTTGATGATCTGTCCGTCCCAGTAATAGTAGTCAGGGTGGACGCCCGCGCCCTTCGCGCTCTCGATACCGTTGGACAAGTCACGCGGCAGCACTCCCGCCTCGCCCCAGGTCGCCGAGCTCAGCGCCGCAACCGTCGGCGTCGGCTTCACGTACTCCATGAACGGCTTGGCTTGGGCGGTCCCCGCCAAGCTCGAGCCAGCGAGCAGCGCCGCGACGCCCAGGCGAGCACCTACCGCTGAAGGAGACCAACGATGGGCGAGGAGGCTCTGGGGACGAAGCAGGCGGCGAAAGGTGGTCATAACCTCGCGCACTGGCCTGATGGGCGCCTCTCCGTCACCGTCAATGGATTTAATGCAAAGATCGTTCCAACAGCCAACAATGCTCGATATAGACCAGCGACGGGTGGATGGCGATCACCGGCGCGCACGCATGCCTATCTAGGGCCACCCTCACTCGCCGGTGGCGGCGCCAACGTCGCTGGCGAGCCGCAATCGCAGGCTTCGTAGCCCGTTCCGTCGGGTCTGCAAGCTTGGCCGCCCTGGCAAGCTGCAGGCCCGATGCAGCCCTGGGTCGAGCCGGGAGCGCAGATCGGCGGGGGTCGGTCAGGTCGCGGCGCCGGCAAAGACACGGCCGCGCCGGTGGGCGCCGCCATGAGCTCTTTGGCGTGATCGCCCCAGCCTTCGGTGGGAGAGCAACGGATGATGGCCTCGCTCGAGGTAGCGACGTCGGCGGCTTCAGTGCGGCCACGAAGGTTGACCTCGCTGATGCCGCGCGCGACGAAGTAAGCGCGCTTGGCGCAGACGTTGCTGGCAGTCTCACCGAGACAGCGATCGAGCGGTAGCTCGGCGCAGGTGACCCGATACGTGTCGCCATCGAGCTTCTGGACGGCAGTGCCATGGGCGCACCCCACGGCGCCGACGACGAGACCCACGACCGCAGCCAACCAACGCATGGTCCAGTCGTATGCCGGCCAACACGTGAAATCTACTACAAGCGAAATTTCGGATCGCGTTTCGGCAACCCCGCCTCTCGCTCAGACTTCGAGGATTTCGGGCATCTACCGATCAGAAACGAAAACGCCGGACAAGGCCGCTCGCCCCCGCCCGCTACGCCGACGCTGCGTAAAGATGACCGAAACCCTCTTGTTCGAGGGCGCGGCGCACGGCAGGGCGCGGCAACACCGTCCCGACTAGCCGCGCGTAGCGGGGCAGCTCTTGTACGGGTAGCTCGAAGCGACGGGCCCACAGGAAAAATACCGTCAAATAAGCATCGACCAGCGAGTAGCTCGCCCCGAGCACGAAGCCGCGATCGGGCAGGCGGCCTTCTACGTAGCGGAGGAGATCGAAGAAGCGCTGCTTGCCGTCGACCTTGAGCGCAGCGCGCGCCGCCTCGTCCGACGTGTAGCGATCAGGCCGAAAAAAACTGATGAACGTCACGTGCACGGCGCTGGCGAGCAGGCTCATCCACTCGTTGGCGCGCGCCCGGGGCAGGCCGCTTTCGGGCAGGAGCTCGAGCGCGGGCGCCAGCTCCGCCAGGTAAGCCAAGAGAGCGGGGGTTTCGGTCAAGACCACGCCCGGCTCGATTTCGAGCGCAGGCAACCGCCCGAGCGGGTGCACGCGCCGGTAGCGCTCGCTGAGCTGTTGCCCCTCTTTGATCAGGATCGGCTCGAGCGTGTAGGCAACGCCGACCTCTTCGAGGGCAACGTGGGTCGCCATCGAGACCGCACCGGGAGAAAAGTAGAGCTTGGGGTTGAACGTCATGGGTAGTGGACTAACGCGCGCCTGCTCATGCATAAAGCGCATTGATTTCATACAATCCATCAGCTTTACTCATGAGTATGAGCGGCGGTACTTTGGAGACGCGCGATCTGCGACTGGTGCAGGCCATCGCCCAGGCGGGCGGCGCGACCCAGGCCGCCAAGCATCTGCATCTCAGTCAATCTGCCGTGAGCCACCAGCTGCGCGGCTTGGAAGAGCGCCTCGGCATCGAGCTGTTTCGGCGCGAAGGGCGGCGGCTACGCATCACGGCCGCCGGCGAAAAGCTGGTCGAGCTGGCGCAGCAGGTCCTGCTGCCCATGTTGCAGACCGAGCTGTTGCTGCGGCGCGGGTCGCTTCGCGAGCGACCCAAGCTACGGGTGGCCACGCAATGCTACACCGCCTACCACTGGCTGCCGCACGCGCTGCAGGCGCTGATGACCGAGCACCCCGAGGTCGAGCTGGTGTTGCAAGGTGACGTCGTGGGCGACGCCAGCGAGCAGCTGCGCGACGACCACGCTGACTTGGTACTGTGCGTCATTCCGCCGCGCAAGGGCGTGTTCCAAAGCGTACCGCTGTTCAAAGACGAGCTGCTGTTGGCGGTGCCGCGCGGACACGCGCTCGCCCGCAAAAAGTACGTCGAAGGCACCGACCTAGCGGACGAAACGCTGATTCAAAACAACGTCTCCTCGCTCGTGCGCGATCACATGAAAACCGTATTGTTTGGTCAGCACGGCCGCGTGAAGCACCTGCTGCGGCTACCCGCGACCGAAGCCGTGCTCGACTTGGTCCAAGCTGGCATGGGCGTCAGCATTCTGCCCGGCTTCGCTTTCGGAGCCCGCGTCCAACGCGGCGAGGTCGAGGCCGTGCCGCTCACTCGTCGCGGCTTTCCGCGCACGTGGAGCGGCGTGTTTCGCAAACGCACGTCGCTCGACGCGCCTATCCGAACGCTGCTGGCCACGTTGAAGCGGCACGGGTTACCTCATTCGCGCTCATAACCAATCGTAACATCTCAGGAATTTGCCCAACCGCTTCCCGCTTGCGGCGGCCCCTCCCTGGGACCAGGCTCCGCCCCGGCATGCTCATTCTTCTCGGTCCGCCCGCCTTCAACCCGGCTCGTCTCGCGCGAAAGCTAGAGCGCATCGCGCGCACCAATCCGGGGGTTACGGCGGTGGGCGCACGCTTCGTGCACTTCGCAGACGTCGCGGCGACGTTGAGTGACGAAGCGAACAGCGTGCTCGGGCGCCTGCTCGAATACGGACCGCGGTTGGCGCTCAGTGACGTGACGGGGCGCGAGCTATACGTGGTGCCGCGGCTGGGCACGATTTCGCCGTGGTCGTCCAAGGCGACGGACATTGCGCGCAACTGTGGGCTGAGCGAGGTGCGGCGCGTCGAACGCGGCATCGTGTGGACGATCGCGGGCACGGTCGCGGACGAGAAAGCGCTGCGCGCGGCCTTGCACGATCGCATGACCGAGTCGGTGCTGGAGACGGCGGCGGACGGGGCCAAGCTGTTCGTGCGCGCCGAGCCGCGCCCACTGTCGCGCATCGATTTGGCGCCGGGTCGCGGCGCGCTCGAAGCCGCGAACAAGCGGCTGGGTCTGGCGCTGGCCGACGACGAGATCGACTACTTGATGAAGAGCTACCAGACGCTCGGTCGTGACCCGACCGACGTCGAGCTGATGATGTTCGCGCAGGCCAACAGCGAGCACTGCCGGCACAAAATCTTCAACGCCGACTTCGTCATCGACGGCGAAAAGCGGGAAAAATCGCTATTCAAGCTGATCAAGCAGAGCACCGAGACGAGCCCGGGCGGCGTGCTGTCGGCGTACCACGACAACGCCGCCGTCATCGAAGGCAACGTCGCGGCGCGCTTCATGCCCGACGGCGCGACGGGCGTGTACGGCTACTCGACGGAGCCCGTCGACATCTTGATGAAAGTGGAGACGCACAACCACCCAACCGCGATATCGCCCTACCCCGGCGCCGCTACCGGCTCGGGCGGAGAGATTCGCGATGAAGGCGCGACGGGCCGCGGCGGCAAGCCGAAGGCAGGCCTGACCGGCTTTTCGGTTTCGAACCTGCGCTTGCCGGGCGCCGTGCGGCCGTGGGAGCACGACCACGGCAAGCCCTCGCGCATCGCGTCCGCGCTCGACATCATGCTGGAAGGGCCGATCGGCGGCGCGGCGTTCAACAACGAGTTCGGGCGGCCGAACCTGTGCGGCTATTTTCGGACGTTCGAGGTGTCCGCGCCGGGCCCGGCCGGCCGCGAAGTACGCGGCTACCACAAGCCGATCATGTTGGCGGGAGGCCTGGGCAACATCCGCCGTGAGCACGTGAAGAAGCTCGAAATCGAAGCGGGCGCGAAGATCGTGGTGTTGGGTGGTCCCGCGATGTTGATCGGTCTGGGCGGCGGCGCCGCCTCATCCATGGCCTCGGGCGCCTCCGAAGAAGATTTGGATTTTGCCTCGGTGCAGCGTGACAACGCGGAGATGGAGCGGCGCTGTCAGGAAGTGATCGATCGCTGCTGGGCGCTCGGTGCCCAGAACCCGATCGTTTCGATTCACGACGTAGGCGCGGGCGGGCTGTCGAACGCCTTGCCCGAGCTGGTGAACGACAGCAGCCGCGGCGCGACGTTTTCGCTGCGGGCCATTCCGAGCGACGAGCCCGGCATGTCGCCGTTGGAGATCTGGTGCAACGAAGCGCAAGAGCGCTACGTATTGGCGATCGCGCCGGAGTCGTTGGAAAAATTCGAGGCGCTGTGCCGGCGTGAGCGTTGCCCGTACGCGGTGGTGGGTACGGCGACGAGCGAGCGACGGCTGAAGCTGGACGACGCGCATTTTTCCGAGCAGCCGATCGACATGCCGCTCGAGGTCCTGCTGGGCAAGCCGCCCAAGATGACCCGCACCGCCGAGCGCGGCGAATTTGCGCCAGATTCGCTGCAGCATTCGCGCATCGACCTGAACGAGGCGTTGCTGCGCGTTTTGCGGCTGCCCACCGTCGCGGACAAGACGTTCCTGATCACGATTGGTGATCGCACCGTCGGCGGCTTGTGCTCGCGCGATCAAATGGTCGGTCCGTGGCAGGTGCCGGTCGCCGATGCGGCCCTGACCGCGACCGGATTTCAGACGTACACCGGCGAAGCGATGGCGATGGGCGAGCGCACCCCGCTGGCGCTGTTGAATGCGGCCGCGTCGGCGCGCATGGCCGTCGCCGAAGCCATCACCAACATCGCCGCCGCCCCGATTGCGCACTTGTCGCACATCAAGCTGAGCGCCAACTGGATGGCCCCCGCCGGTCACCCTGGCGAGGACGCGCGCCTGTACGAAGCGGTGCAGGCCGTCGGCGCCGAGCTGTGCCCGGCGTTGGGTATCGCGATCCCGGTCGGCAAAGACTCGATGTCGATGCGCACGGTGTGGCGCGAAAATGGCGAAGAGCGCTCGGTGACGGCGCCGCTGTCGCTCATCGTGAGCGCGTTCGCGCCCGTGACCGACGTGCGGCGCGCCTTGACGCCCGAGCTTTCGCGCGAAGACGGACCCAGTGAGCTTTTGCTCGTCGATTTGGGCCGCGGCAAGAACCGACTGGGCGGCTCGGCGCTGTTGCAGGTGCACGGCAGCGTGGGCGAAGCCCCGCCTGATCTCGACGATCCCGCGCTCTTGCGCGGATTTTTCAGCGCGATTCAGCAGCTGAACGCCGCCGGTTTGCTGCTGGCGTATCACGACCGCTCCGACGGCGGCTTGATCGTCACGCTGCTGGAGATGGCGTTTGCGGCGTCGGCCGGGCTGTCGGTGCGGCTGGATGGGCTGGGGCCCGACACGCTCGCGGCCATGTTCTCGGAAGAGCTGGGCGCGGTGATCCAGGTGCGCACCGAAGACGTGGCGCGCGTCCGCGAAATCTTGGCGTTGGCGCGTTTGAGCGAATGCGTGCAGAGCGTCGGCGCGGTGCTCGATGAGGACCGCGTCGAGGTGACGCAAAACGGCCGAGTGCTGTTGCAAGAAAAGCGCAGCGTGCTGCGCGGCATTTGGTCCGAGACGACGCACGCCATGCAGCGCCTGCGCGACGACGCGGTGTGCGCCGACGAAGAGCAAGCGTTGCGGGTCGACGCGAACAACGTGGGCTTGTCGGTCAAGGCGACGTTCACGCTCGACGACGACGTGGCGGCGCCGTTCATCGCCAAGAGCGGCGCGGCCCGGCCGCGCATCGCGATTTTGCGCGAACAAGGCGTGAATGGGCAGCTCGAGATGGCGGCCGCTTTCGACCGCGCCGGTTTTGCCGCGATCGACGTGCACATGAGCGATCTGCTCGAAGGGCGCGTGAGCTTGAAGGAGTTTCAAGGCCTCGCGGCGTGCGGTGGCTTCAGCTACGGCGACGTCTTGGGCGCGGGCGGGGGCTGGGCGAAATCGATCCTGTTCCACGGCCGCACGCGCGCCGAATTGTCCGAGTTCTTCGCGCGTTCGTCGACGTTCACGCTGGGTGTGTGCAACGGCTGCCAAATGGTCTCGAACCTGGCGGAGCTGATCCCGGGCGCCGGTGGCTTCCCGCGCTTCGTGCGTAATCGCTCCGAACAATTCGAAGCGCGGCTCAGCCTGGTGCGCATCGAAAAGAGCCGTTCTGTCTTGTTGGCCGGCATGGCAGGCTCCCTGTTGCCGATCGCGGTCGCGCACGGCGAAGGCCGCGCCGAGTTCGCCGACGACGCCGCGCGCGAAAGCTTCGAAGCTTCCGGCCGCGTCGCCGTCCGTTTCGTCGACTCCCACGGCGAAGTCGCGACCCGCTACCCCGAAAATCCCAACGGCTCGCCCTCCGGCATCGCCGCCATCACCAGTGAAGACGGCCGCGCGACTCTGATCATGCCCCACCCCGAGCGCGTCTTCCGCGCCGTGCAGTACTCGTGGCATCCCCGCGCGTGGACGGAGGACGCGCCCTGGATGCGCCTCTTCCGCAACGCCCGGGTGTTCGTGGGGTGAAGCGTTGAGCTACCACTTTGCCGGTGGAAGGCGTCACGTGAAAGCGGTTGAGCGCGCCGCCCGACCCTGGCTTCTGGCTTCGTTTTCGCTGCGGTCCGGTGCTCGCCCGAGGCGCGCCGCGACGTTGGAGAATGAATGGGGAACCGAACTGAAGTTTCGGGCGTCGAAGGAGGGTTGGTAGGCCTGGCCTGCGCGCCCAGCTGGGCGCGGCGCGCGCGGCCGAAGGCCGCGCCAGGAACCCAGGCCTATCGAACCAATGAAACGAATTCTTCGAATTTGCCGCTAGCCGCGCGTGAGAGCTCGCCTTCCAAGTAGGTGAAGCGAATCGTGAAGGAGTGGCCGAGGGCTCGTTGGACGATCTCGGTCAGGCGGGCTTCGGCGGAGGGGGCGAGCGCGGTCGCGACGACGAGGCGCATTTCGACGTGCTCGAGGTCGTGCTGGATGAGCTGATATTGGAGAATTTGTGCGACTTGGCGGAAGTGGTGGAGGCCGACCAAGGGCCAGTAGCGCTGGCCGTTGGGGAGCACGACCATGTTGCGTTGGCGACCGAGCACGCGCTCGAGCGTGGGCAGAGCGCGGCCGCACGGGCAAGTGGGGCCGACTTCGGCGTAATCGCGCAGCTCGTAGCGAATGAGCGGGGTCGCGAAATTGTGCAGATCCGTGATGACGACGCGGCCCGTTTCGCCGGGTGCACAGGCGCGGCCGTCAGGGTTCAGCACTTCGACGATGAGGCTTTCGGCGTGGACGTGATAGAGGCCGCTTTGCGGGCATTGCAGGGCAATGACGCCAACTTCTTGAGCGCTGTAGGTGTCGACGATCGGCACGCCGAGCACGGCTTGGCAGCGTGTGCGCAAGGCGAGCGGCAGCGTTTCGCCGATGGTGCGCACCTCCGTGAGCTTGGATGGGCGCTGGCCGGTGGCTTCGAAATGGTCGATCAACCCGCCGAGGTTGGTCGGGTACGTGAGCAGGTACTCGGGGTCTTTTTCGATGAGCCATTGCGCCTGCGCGGCGACGTCGGTCGCGAGCGGGCGCGTGTAGCAGGGGCCGGTTTCGTGTAGCAGCGTGACGGGGGGGCCCCAGCCGGCTTCGCGCGCAGTGGTGGCGTCGTCGCGGGCGTCGATGTTGGCGCGAATGACGCAAAGAGTTTTGCGGAAGTCCCGCTGGTGCCAAATGTGGTCGCGCATCGAGAGCGCGAGCCAGAGCAATTGATTCACGCCCGTTCGCCGGACCGCGACCACCTCGCCCGTCGAGCCGGAGGTTTGGATCTCGTGCCACTGCCCGTGCGACTCCGGCGGCCGCTGAGAGTGGATTTGCGACGCTTGGGTGAGGAGCTCGCGGCGCGTGAGCACGGGCAGGGTGCCAAAGCGTTCCCAGGTCCAGGGGCCTGCCCCGTCCAGCCTCGCCGCGGCGAAGCGTTTCTCGTAAAATTGGCAGGTTTCAGCCGCATGGCGGGCCAGCTGAGCAAATTGCTGCAGCTGCCGCGCGCGCAACAGTGGCGGAGGGAAGTACTGCGTGTGCTCGAGCTGGTACAGCTGCGCCATTAAATCCGCGCCCGACCGGCCCGGCACCGCCGGCCAGAAGACTCCCGGCGTCCCCGATCGGACGATCGCGCCCGACACCGAGACCGAGACCGAG
>Ga0164241_10002798_pt1 | contig 18354 bp, 21 predicted proteins | sample OricomyardsoilBY_FD_108780 | JGI IMG/M metagenome (GOLD analysis project Ga0164241, IMG submission 108780) | Backyard soil microbial communities from Emeryville, California, USA - Original compost - Back yard soil (BY) | ecosystem: Environmental > Terrestrial > Soil > Unclassified | place: USA...
AAGGGAGACAGCATGCAGGGGCGTGCAATCGAGAGTGGCGACTTCGTCATGATCGATCCCGCAGCGACGGCGAAGGATGGCGATATGATCGCCGCTCGGCTCGGCGAGGACGCGACTATTAAAACGCTGTCGCATGAAGGCTCGACTGTCGTTCTGAAAGCTGCGAATCCGGCAGATCGCGACATCACGGTAGGACCACGCGACGACTTCGCTGTACTCGGAATTGTGTGCGGCGTCTTCCGTCCATTCAACGTGCTCGAGACTGGCTCAAAGCATATCGCGGCTTCAGGAATGGTCTCGTAGTTCCAGCAGCTTCAGTCAATCAACCTGCTGCTCCAAACGAGTCACTGGGGTTGCGGTGGAGCCGCCTCATCGGCGGCTTTCTTTTTTTCCGCCTCTGCCTCACGACGCTCGCGTTCCTTCCGCTCGCGAATGCTCTTCACAGCCTTGTCGAAGTCCGCGTTGTTGATTCCGCGTTGCGCCTGCTCGAATATTTCGTCGTGGCGCGCATTCAGAGTCTTGTTCCGGTCGTAGGTCGTGGGATTCCCCGTGATATTGAGGGGAAGCAGCGCCAGAATCGCGGTCGGGATCGATACAGGTCCGAGGCGAATGAACTTGCTGTCGATTCCATATTTCTGACCATTCTTCTGGAAGGTCCAGTCGCCCGGTGCGCGCTTACCCGTGTTCGCCCTGCTCACTGAATCGTTGTACGCGCCGATGTCCGCGACAATCACGCTGTCCAGCCGCTGCGCGTCGGTCTTCGGAGCGCTCGCGATCCGCGATGGCGACGTCCAAATCCGGGGGTCCGCGTAACGCGGCTGAATTCCGCGGAGCACCCCGCCGCCGCCGACGAGCGGTCCGCTCGATGGAGTCATTTCAGCAGTCGGCGGCCCTTTGGTGGGGGGAGCAATCGTGGTCGGCACAACTGCGGGCGCTGGCGGCATCACGACGCCGGTGGCTTTCTTCGCAACTCCGTCGCCTCCGCTACGGCCCGACGTCACAGGACCGACACTCTTCGGATGCGGCAGTACGAGAAACCCGATATGCTCCACAACCGGAGGTGGTGTGCTGGGGCCCGCCGAGAAGAACAACGAATGCCGCGCGAGGATCGCCTGGACAAATATCAACGCCACCACGATGTGGACGGCAAAGGATGTTATCCAGGCTCCCGACGGACGGCGTAATTTCATCAGCGCTGCTGGCTAGTCGTCGAACGAAGCGAGCACCTGTCCCGCACGCTTCGCTGCTTCGCGGATGCGCTCGGGTGAGGTGATGAACGAGATTCGGAAGAATCCTTCTCCGCCGTTTCCAAACGCAGCACCTGCCAGAACCACGACACCGGCTTCCATCAACTTGTCAGCGAATACCTTGCTCGGTATGTGTGGCGGAAGTGGAATCCAGAGATACATCGCCGCCTTGGGGACTTCGCAAGTGAAACCGTTTTCGCGAAATGCCTGAACAGCGGCGTCCCTGCGCTCCGTGAAGATTTCCATATTCTTCGGAACGAACTCGTCGTGCACGTCGAGCGCGGCCGCTGCAGCAGCCTGGATCGCCAGATAACTCCCTGTATCGATGAACGACTTCACGGTCGCGAGCGCGTGCACGAGTTCCGGCTTGCCGCACGCCCATCCACAACGCCAGCCGGTCATGTTGAACGTTTTCGACATCGAATGGAACTCGAGCGCCACGTCACGCGCACCCTCGACTTCGAAAATGCTCGGCGGAACGTAACCGTCGTATGCAACCTCGGAATACGCGTTGTCGTACACCAGCACGATGTCGTGCTCCTTGCACTGCTTCACGACGCGTTCGAGATAATCCAGCGGCGCGATCGCCGCTGTCGGATTCCCGGGATAATTGAGGTACAGCAGTTTAGTGTGCGCCAGGACATCGGCCGGAACTTCGTCGAGATCGACAAGAAAATTGTTATCGGCTCTCAATTCGTAGCGATATGGAGTTCCGTTCGAGAGAATCGTCCCGCCCATGTATGCGTTGTAACCGGGTTCCGGCATGATCGCATAATCGCCGCGATCCACGTACGCGAGAGCGACGTGAGCGAGCCCTTCCTTGGATCCTATCAACGGTACGACTTCGGTCAGCGGATCGAATGTCACCCCGAAGCGCTTCTTCATGAACCGAACGATAGCTTCGCGGTATTCCATGAGCCCGAGCTCGAATCCATACCGCCCCATCGCCGGCTCGCGAATCGCGCGTTCCATTCGCTGGAGTGCAGCTTCCGGCGGCGGCAGTATCGCATCGCCCGCGCCGAGATCGATCAGATCGACCCCACGCGCGATCAGATCGCGTTTCCTGCCAGGGATATCGGCGAGCGGATACGGGGGAAGCTTGGTGATTCTTTCCTGATATGGAGGCACTTAGACGGTTTTGGTGACAGGGTTGCGTACTACGCTGAATCCGGGAATCTCGATTTCGACAACATCGCCTGGTGCGATGGCGCCGACCCCAGCCGGAGTGCCGGTCGCCACGACGTCGCCCGGCTCCAGAGTCATGACTCCCGATATATAGGCGATTAGCTCCGGAATCGAAAACACCATATCACTGGCAAGGCCATGCTGGCGTTCTACACCGTTCACCCTGGTTAGTACCGTCAGCGTTTTCAGGTCAGCCGGGGCCGCGGCCGCGGGTCCGATGGCGCAGAAAGTGTCGAACCCCTTCGCCCTCGTCCACTGGCCATCGGACTTCTGAAGGTCCCGAGCGGTGACGTCGTTCAGGGCACAGATTCCGCGGATCGCAGCCCCGGCGTTGGCCGCCGACACCCGTGAGAGCCGAGCGCCGATGACGACCCCTATCTCCCCCTCGAACTCGACCTGACTGGATTGGGGCGGCAGCTCGATCGCCTCGCCGTCACGGATGACGCTGGACGGTGGCTTGAGAAACAGCAGTGGCTCCTTCGGGACGTCGTTCCCGAGCTCCTTCGCATGTGCGGAATAATTCCGCCCGACGCAGACAATCTTTCCCGGTCTGTCAGTCATTCTTGATTGATTGTTTCGGTTCGTTGTCGTAGAACCGTTGAAGTTGTCGCTCGAGCGCACTCCAAGCGCCACTCATGCGTCGAGCTGGGGGGAGGTCGCGAAGCAGTTCGCGGCCGTATCTCTTACTGATTACGCGTGGATCTGCAATAATGATGGCGCCGCGATCGCTCGCGGTGCGAATCAGCCTTCCGAATCCCTGCTTCAGCCTGAGCGACGCATGAGGCAGCATGTACTCTCCGAACGCATCGCCACCGCGTGCGGTGATTGCCTCGCACTGCGCTGCCGTTACCGGCTCCGTCGGAACACGAAACGGCAGCTTCGCAATTATCAACGCCCGCAACGCGGAGCCGGGCACATCCACACCTTCCCAGTAGGAAGAGGTGCCAAGCAATATTGCGTTGCCCGATCGCCTGAAACGTTCCAGCAATGCATCCCGCCCGTCCTCGCCGTGTACGAGCAACGTGAACTGATCTGCCAGGCCGCTCTGCCTGAGAGACTCCGCCGCTGCACGAACATCGCGATGACTGGTGAACAACACGAACATTCCGCCGCCGGCAGCTCGTGCTGTCCCCTCGATGATCTGCAACACACGCGCGAAATGTTCGCGCGCATCCTCGTTCGGTGCTGGAATATCTGTCGGTACGATGAGCAGCGCCTGAGACGGATAATTGAACGGTGATGCGAATGCCGCCGTCACAGGCGTGATGCCGGACCCGTCGAGGCCGAACCGACGCGCGACAAACGTGAAGTCGCCCTCCGTGCCCAGTGTCGCACTTGTGACGACCGCCGTGCTGACTCGAGTGAACAGATCCTCGCGAAGAATCGGCGCAAGGTCAATTGGCACCGCCGTGACGGCGAGGTTGCCTTCCCGTCCCTTGATTTCGAGCCAGCGTACCATCGGCTCTGCCGTCGCAGGCGGCCGCAGCGCGAGCGTAAGTCCCTCCGCCGCTCCGTCCAGTCGTCGCGCAACCGCCCGCAACTCGTTCACCAGCATGACCAGCGTCTCATCACGACGATCCGCACTCTGCAGTCTGTCGCTGACGAGGGTAAGACTCTCGCCGAGCACGCGGATCTCGCGCAGCAGATCGGTCAGCGCGATATGCAGTCCGCCCTTCCACACCGGATGTTGTGCGAAGTCATCTGCCATGCGCATCACCGGCGTGCCGCTGCTCTGCAATACCGCGAGCAACAGATCGAATAGCAGATCACTCTTCTCTCGCGAACCGCGGATCGCTGGAACGATGCGTTGATTCACGACATCCAGGCTCGCAGTGCCGAGCAGATCCTGCGCGGCCGACAATCGCTCGATCAATGTGTGCACCAATCCGCGCCCGCGGCGATCGAGTCGTCCGAAAAGACGCTGCAGCGCTCGACGTGAAGTCGTGACGCCGAGATGCGCCGACGCCGCATCTTCGAGATGATGCCCTTCATCGATCACGAGCCGCGCGTACGGCGGTATCACAGCAGCGTCATCCCAGTTGCCAGCCGCTCGTCGCACCGCAACGTCGGACATGAGCAGATGATGGTTCACCACCACAACGTCCGCCCGAGCCGCCTCGCGTCTCGCGCGGAACAGAAAACAGTCCTGGAAATGAGGACATGCATTGCGCGTGCAGAGATCCGACTCGGCAGCAACCTCGTCCCACACCTCCTGGCGCGGCGGCGTTGCGAGATCGCTGAGCGAGCCATCTTCCGTCGTCTCGCTCCACGCGCGAATCTCTTCCAGCGAGGCGCTGGCGTCGTCGTCAACCAGAGTCGGGCCGAGCAGTGTCGCCTGCGCCAGACGCAACTTGCAGAGATAGTTGCGCCAACCCTTGAGCAGCGCGAATCGAACATTCTGCTCTGATTCAAGCGCGTCGCGCAGGAACGGAAGGTCTTTTCGAACCAGCTGCTCCTGCAGATTGATCGTGTTCGTGGAGACGACAGTGCGCTCGCCATTTTCCGCTGCCCAGCGCAGCGCGGGGATCAGATAGCCAAGTGACTTTCCAACACCGGTACCGGCTTCGAGCAACCCGACTCCGCCGGAGTTGTACAGTTCCACGACGGCCCGCGCCATCGCGCGCTGAGTTGGCCGGTCCTCGAAGCGCTGCATCGCGCGCGCGACCGGGCCGTCGGGTCCCAGATCGGCGGCGGTGTTGTCCGGATCGAGCCGCCGGACTTCACGACGCTGCTGCGTCTCCTGCGGAAGCTCCTCGTCGGCGTACTCGTCGAGCACGAGCTTCGTCGCCGCTGCAACGAGATCCAGCGGCGCGATCATCGGCTTCCTTTCGGGTTTGACGACACCCCTTGAACTTAACCCGCCGGCGTCGAATCAGGGGTGGAATCCGGCGGTGAATGCGCCAGCTTGTACGCCACGTTTCGCGCCACCCCGAGTTCTCCCGTAAGGCGCTCGATGATATCCCGGGATGAAGCTCCCTCCGAACGCATTCTGCTTACCGTTTCCCTCGCCTCGGCCTCGCTCGGCGCGCGCATGGTGGCACCGGCAATCACGAGCACGATCTCACCACGCAACCCTTCAAGCGTCTCGGCATGAAGCGACTCCACAGTTCCGCGACGGACCTCCTCGAAACGCTTCGTCAACTCTCGCGCTAGTGCCATGGTTCGATCGCCACATCCTGCCTCGATCAGATCCGCAAGCGTCGCCGAAACCCGCTGCGGCGATTCATAAAGCACGACTGTGAATGGGGAACGCGCGACCGTCCGCAGCATCGATTCGCGCTCGCCGCCCTTGCGAGGAAGAAAGCCAAGAAAGGTGAACTGATCCGCAGATATTCCCGATACCACCAGCGCGCTCAGAAGCGCCGACGCGCCGGGGATCGGGATTGTTCGCACGCCTGCGTCGAGCGCTGCCGCGACGAGCCTGGCGCCTGGATCGGAGAGAAGGGGCGTACCGGCATCAGAAATCAGCGCGATCGATTCGCCGGCCAGCATGCGCTGCACGAGACGCGGCGATTCGCGCGCTTCGTTATGCTCGTGATACGCACTCATCGGGGTCGTTATCCCGAGATGCGTCAGCAACGTCCGCGAATGTCGTGTATCCTCGGCTACGATGACGTCGACCGATTTGAGTATATCTACGGCGCGAAGCGTAACATCGCCGAGATTGCCTATCGGAGTGGCGACTACGTATAGCAAGCCCGACTCAGTCAATCGCTGGCTGGAGTCAGGAGACGAAGAAGGGGCGTTCACTCAACCTCCGCGTTGACACGGCTGGTTGAACGAACGCCCCGCAAAAAATCGTATGACTTCAGCAGCGTGACGTGGCGCATGCAACGCGGGTGCGTTGCCGCGCTGTTACGCTGCGTGCTGCTGAAACTTCGCGGCCAGCTGTGCCTTTGGAACAGCTCCCAGAACCTGGTCCACCACCTTGCCATCCTTGAAGAACAGGATGAGTGGAATCGAGCGAACGCCGAAGCGCTGCGCGAGACTCTGGTTCTGGTCCACGTCCACCTTTGCTACCTTGGCCTTGCCGGCGTATTCCGTCGCAAGCTCATCAAGGAGCGGACCGACCATGCGACACGGTCCACACCACGGAGCCCAGAAATCCACCACCGACAGGCCCTCGTGCTTCTCGATCTCGGCCGAGAATGTGGCGTCCGTAAGCTCCACTGAATTCGACATCGTATCTTTCTCCGCGGCGATCAAGCCGCTCTTCGTGAGTGCAACCGAGTACAACTGGTACTACAGGTGCAACGGCGTGCAGAAACGTTCACCTACTGAATCTGAAATCTAATGACTTCGGCAATGCCACCTGACAATCCCGGACCAAATTCCGCTGACGCACCACCCCGTATCGCACACGTTGGAATCGCGGTGGAGTCGCTTGCCACAATCCTCCCGTTTTTTCGCGACGTTCTGGGAATGCCGGAAGTTGAGATGTCCGATTCCGACGGGGCAAGAATCGCGGCTGTCCAGAGTGGAGAATCGCTGATCGAGTTCCTGGAACCGGAGTCGCCCGACACTCCGATCGGGAAGTACCTGGCAAAACGCGGCGTGGGGATACATCACATTTGTGTTGCCGTTGCGGATATCGACCAAACGATGGATGAATGCCGAGCCGCTGGAATCGAGCTGATCGACCGGACCGCGAGGATGGGAGCAGAAGGCAAGCGTATCGCCTTCCTGCACCCCAGATCGACCGGCGGAATTCTGGTGGAGCTCTCTGAGCAGTAGCTCCGAAGCGATAGCTCCGAAGCGATAGCTCCGAAGCAATAGCTCCGAAGCAGCAGCTCCTAGCTGTAGCTCTGGAAAATTCCTACAGGTTTCCTGGAGAAACTGGCGCCATCGCGCAGAAATCCTTGACCGCGGCAATGTCGAGGTTCTCTACATACCAGCGCCCGCCGGGCCCCATCACGGTATAGACCACGGGATTCCGGGTCTTGCCGTTGCGCTGCAGTTCCACGCGCACCATTCGGCGGGTTTCCGAGGTTGGGCTCTCGCTGGCCACGCGGAAGGTGTCGTAGTTGAAGTAGCACTGCAGGATGACTTCCCGCTTTTCGAGCTCGCCGCGTTCCATATTGTCCCGGGCCGCTCCCTTGGAGGTGCCCCAGACAAGGGACATGGCCTGGAGATCCTGCGCATGAACGGCTGCAAAAAACCGATCGACAGCCGCGATCGACGTCCTGGCACCTGGGCTGTTGTCGATCGTCGACGTCGTAGATGGAGGCGCGGTGTGACACGCGACGGCTCCCACTACTACAAATGCAAGCAGTAACTTCTTCATCGTGATGAAGTTATACTCCGGCCGAATATGCGAGCAAGCTACCAGCGACTTTACGTAAACATCGACCACGTAGCCACGCTGCGACAGGCGAGGCGTGGCTACGAGCCGGACCCCATAGAGGCCGCCCTGGTCTGCGAGGCAGTGGGCGTCGATGGCATCACGGCGCACCTCCGCGAGGACCGGCGCCATATCCAGGATGCCGACGTCGCGGTCCTCCGTGCTGGCATCCGGACCTATTTCAATCTGGAACTGGCCTGCACCGACGAAATGGTTGCGATCGCCATCGCGACCGGCCCGGACCAGGTGACGCTCGTTCCGGAGCGCCGCGAGGAGATAACCACCGAGGGTGGGCTCGATGTGGTCGCACACGCAAGCAGAGTTGCGCGTGCAGTCTCCGCATTGCGCGCCGCGGGCATCCGAACGAGCCTGTTCATCGGACCCGACTCCGACGCGATTCGGATGTCGCACGATGTTGGCGCGGAAGCCGTCGAACTCCACACCGGGGAATACGCCAACAATCCGACCGACGCCGCGCCGCTAGACGCACTCCGAGAGGCTTCGCGGTTCGCAGCGGAACTCGGTCTGGCCGTCCATGCCGGTCATGGACTCACGGCCAGCAATCTCGGTCCCGTGGCCGCCATTGCTGAAATTGAGGAGCTCAACATCGGACATTCAATAATCAGTCGCGCGATCTTCATGGGACTCGCCGAGTCGGTCGCTGAAATTCGCAAGGCGATGGACGGATCTCGTTGAAGAAACACCTCCGAGCGCTGATCGGGATAGCGATCAGTGCGGTGCTGCTATGGTGGGTACTCAGGGAAGTAAGTCTCGCGACGGTGCTGCACGAGTTGTCGCAAGCGAACCCATGGCTGTTCGCGATAGCCACTATTTGCGCCACACTGATATTCCCGCTTCGCGCGAGACGCTGGCGCACAATCCTCGACCCGATCTACCCCAAGCTTCCGTTCGGGCCACTCTGGCGCGCAACGGCGATCGGGATGATGGTGAACAACGTCGTGCCGGCGCGCGCAGGCGAAGTCGCACGGGCGTACGTGCTCACGCGCGAAACGCCGGTGCCGTTTTCGACGTCGATCGCGTCGATCGCGGTCGATCGGGTATTCGACGCAATTGTAGTATTGCTGCTCGCGTTTCTCTCCGTGCTCGATCCGCGCTTTCCGTCCAACGTGCGCATCGCCGGCGAGTCGATTGTCAGCTGGGCCATTGCAGGCGCATCTCTGATCGGTGTTGCGGTCGTTCTGTTTTACGCTCTGGTATTCTTCCCTGCCCCACTCATAAGACTATTCGAGCTGTTCGCACATCGCCTCTCTCCGAAACTCGAGGAACGTGGGCGCGCGGCACTCGTGACGTTCAGCGAGGGGCTCAGTGTGCTGCGCAGCCCGCGACACTTCGCGGCCGTAATGGGGTGGACGATTGCGCACTGGCTCATGAATGCGCTCGGCTGGTGGATCGCAATGATTGCGGTCGGTATTCACGCACCATTCTCCGCCGCACTTCTGCTCCAGGCAATGGTCGCGCTCGGTGTCGCAGTGCCCGCAGCTCCCGGATATTTTGGCGTGTTCGAAAAGGTCGCTGTGCTCGGCCTCGCGATCTACTCGGTCAGCGCATCGCTCGCAACGAGCTGGGCGCTGGGGTTCCACATCCTGTCGTTCCTGCCGATCACGATCTTCGGCGCGATCTACGCCGCGAGGTTGAACTTGAATCTCAAGGACCTCCAGTCGCAGCAGAACGCTGCATGAACCCGCTGTGACTACACGAGTCGCAGTGCGCGCGCAGGCAAAGTTGAATTTGTGGCTCCGCGTACTGGCACGAGAAGAGAATGGCTATCACAGCATCGAGACGTTCTTCCACCGTATCGAGCTGCACGACGATGTGCGCGTAACGCTTCTCGCGAATGACCAGCGCCGTGTCACCTGCAGTGCGGACGTGTGCGCGGAGCGCGACAATCTCGCGTATCGGGCAGCCGATCTGTATTGCAGCAGCGTCGGCTGGGACACCGGATTCCACATCGACATCATCAAGCGGATTCCGGCTGGCGGCGGACTCGGCGGCGGCAGCGCGGATGCCGCCGCGACTCTCATCGCTCTCGACAGCATGGCGTCCGCGCCGCTGACCCGGGATAATCTGTGCGAGCTCGGCTCTCGACTCGGCGCTGACATACCATTTCTGACGTCGGATGCACCAGCCGCGCTTGCCTGGGGTCGGGGCGATCGGCTGCTCGAACTGCCGGCACTACCGCAGAAGCACGTGGCGCTGGCTGTGCCGCCGTTCGGGATCAGCACCGCCGAGGCGTATCGACTGACGGATGTCGGAGCCAGGAGCGCGGGCGGCTGCCTGGCGATGGGCGATCTCGGAAGCTGGGAGCGGCTGGCGAGAATCGCCGGGAACGATCTTGCCCGATCGCCTGCAGCCCGCGCGCACGAGCGGCTCGCCAGCGCGGTGGCAGCACTTCGGCAGGCAGGCGCCGAACTGGCGGACATGACCGGATCAGGATCGGTGTTGTTCGGAATATTCGGATCCGAGCCGGATGCTGCGGCTCTCGAGGACGCTACTGGATTCCCCGTAGTGCTCACGCGAACGTCGCTCAACGTTGAAGGGGCGACCCGCTTAGACTAGCTTGTAAGGCTCTGTCTTTTTGACTGCCCCCTCGTCCAATGGCAGGACATCGGTCTTTGGATCCGAGAATGGTGGTTCGAATCCACCGGGGGCAATGGAGAATCGTGGAGAATCGTGGAGAATCGTTCGACCAGAATCCACCGGCAGGGCCGAGGATATCTGGGCACCAAAGCCACGGCAGCGGCCGCGGCTCACATTGACCGGCGCCCCAGGCGTCATTAACCTTAAAGGCTGTACAAAAATGGACGGCCTGTCCGTACCGAGTCATGGCGCCAAACTACTCTCCGGAACCGCCAACAAGGCGCTCGCCGAGGAAATTGCGCGTCACATGGGGATCGAGCTGTGCAAGAATACGTCAACGCGATTTGCGGATGGCGAAATTTTTGTAAGGATCGATGAAAATGTTCGCGGCAACGATGTCTTCATCGTTCAGCCGACGAATCCGCCGGCTGACAACATCATGGAGCTTCTGCTCATGATCGACGCAGCCCTCCGCGCCTCTGCGGCTCGTGTCACGGTTGTAATGCCGTACTACGGTTATTCAAGGCAGGACCGAAAGGACCAGCCTCGTGTTGCTATCGGCGCCAAGCTCGTGGCTAACATGATTCAGGAAGCTGGCGCCGACAGAGTGGTGGGAGTGGATTTTCACCAGCATCAGCTGCAGGGATTCTTCGACATTCCGGTCGACCATCTCTACGCCGCGCCGGTGTTCACCGCACACTACCGCAAGAAGCAGTTGATTGATCCGGTTGTCGTCGCACCCGATGTAGGGAGCGCGAAGATGGCCCGGGGGTTTGCGAAGAGGCTCAACGCCACCTTCGCGATCATCGACAAGCGACGACCGAAGGCCAACGTGGCTGAAGTCGTCAACGTCGTTGGAGAGGTCGGCGATCGGGATTGTCTTCTGGTCGACGACATGATCGACACGGCGGGTACCATGTGTGAAGCGGCTCGCGCGCTCAAGGCTCTGGGCGCGCGTGACGTGTATGTCTGCGCGACGCACGCACTTTTCTCTGGCCCCGCCATTGAACGTCTGAGCGCCGCACCCATAACGGAGGTGGCGGTAACTGATACCGTCGCAATTCCGCCGGAGCGAATGTTCCCCTCGCTGAAGATTCTTTCGGTTGGTGAGCTTCTTTCCAAAGCAATTCGTTACATCCACTCCGAGCAGTCGGTCAGCTCGCTATTCGAATAGGGGTTCAGCATGGCAACAGCATCACTTTCCGCAACACGTCGCGCAGATACCGGCAAGGGCAATGCACGATCGCTCCGCCGCGACGGCCAGATTCCGGCGGTCATCTACGGACACGCACGCGAATCCCAGTCGCTCGCCGTCGCCGCGCGCGATCTCGAGAAGCTGCTGTCGCACATCTCCGCGGACAACACGGTTGTCGAGCTCGACGTTGAAGGCACCGCCTCACGCGCTCTCATTCGCGAGATCCAGCGCCATCCATTCAAGCGCGCGATACTTCACGTCGACTTCCAGGAATTGGTGGCCGGCGAGAAGATGACGGTTCGCGTCCCGATCCGTCTGATCGGAACCCCAGCCGGCGTTCGACTGGGCGGCGGAATCATCGACCACACTCTCCGCGAGCTCACGATTTCCGTTGACCCGGCAGCGATGCCGAGTCAGATCGAGATCGATGTCACCGACCTCGAACTGGGCGGCTCGATCCACGTCAGCGAAGTCAAGGTTCCAGAGGGTGTGACGGTGCTCGACGAGCCAGGTGCTGCCGTTGTTGTCATCGCAACACCGCGTGCCGCGGTCGAAGCGGTCGCCGCCGACGCAGAGCCGACCTCGGCGGAGCCCGAAGTCATTCGCGCCAAGAAGCCGGAAGAGGGTGCGGAGCCCGAGAAGAAGTAACTCACTCGGGCCACGTCAGGGGGCGGGCGAGTTGTTTCTTCTCGCCCGCCCTTTTTCGTTCCATCATGCCATGAACATGTCATGAAACTCATCGTAGGACTCGGCAATCCTGGACGCGAATACGCGCTGACGCGCCACAACGTCGGCTGGTGGCTGGTCGATCATCTCGCCGAGCAATGGCACTTCGACGGCTGGCGCAAGGACGGCGACGCGCAGGTGTCCAACGGAATGGTCGGGAACGTGAAGGTGCGGCTCATGAAGCCGCAGACATTCATGAACCTGAGCGGCGACGCGCTGCGATCGTTCACGCGTAGACCATTCTGGGCGCCGGCCACCGACCTGCTGGTGATCTCGGATGAAGTCGCGATTCCCGTGGGCCGGTATCGCACTCGCGCGAAAGGCAGCGCCGGCGGACACAACGGACTCAAGAGCATCGAGCATACGATCAAGACGCAGGAGTATGCACGATTGCGCATCGGAGTCGGGCCACCGGCCGACAGACAGATCTCGGGCGATCTCGCCGACTATGTGCTGGCTCCGTGCGGCAAGATGGAACGCGAGGAAATCAAGTCGTTGATGCCGTCACTCACCGATGTGTGCGAGATATGGGTGAGAGGTGACATCGAAGCAGCAATGCGGTTGAATAATTAGGCTATCATCCGCTCCGCACGTTTGTCATCCCCGCGAAAACGGGAACACCCGTCATCCCCGCGAAAGCGGGGATCCATTTGGTGCCGGCACCTTACGAACATCGTTCCCGCGGGGATCGCTAACATGGATTCCCGCGTTCGCGGGAATGACCGGGGAGAACGATTCCCGCGTTCGCTGGAATGACGAGCGAACATGGATTGTCGATTTCGCGACAATGACGAGTATCACGGCAATTACAAGTAATATTCTTATCTTCAAGATCAAATGCTAAAGCTCGGAATCGTAGGACTTCCCAATGTCGGCAAATCGACGCTGTTCAACGCACTCACTGCGGCGCGCGCGGAAGCTGCAACTACCCCTTCTGCACCGTCGAACCGAACGTTGGAATGGTGGAGGTTCCCGACGCGCGACTGAGCAAGCTTGCTGATATCGTACATCCGAAAAAGATCGTGCCCGCCGTCGTGCAGTTCGTCGACATCGCGGGGCTCGTAAAGGGCGCGGCTGACGGCGAGGGGCTCGGCAACAAGTTCCTCGCGAATATCCGCGAGACCGACGCGATCGTGCATGTGGTTCGCTGCTTCGACGACGAGGACGTCACGCACGTGATGGGCGGCGTCGATCCCGCGCGCGACCGTGAAGTGATCGAGTTCGAGCTCGCAATCGCGGACCTCGGAACGCTGGAGAAGCGTCTCGACAAGACGCGGCGCACCGCCAAGACCGGCGACAAGGATGCAGCCGCGGAACTCGTCGTCCTGGAACGAGCCAATGACTTCCTCAAGGAAGGACGCGGTTTGTGGCACGCGTCGCTCACTGCGCACGAGAAGGAGATTCTCGCACCACTGACATTGCTGACGGTGAAGCCAGTGCTATATGCGGCGAACGTGAGCGACGCAGAGCTTACCGGTGAGGAAGGCCGATATCTGTCCGCGCTACGCGCTGCAGTCGCCGCGAGTGGCGAGGAAGCCGAGGTAGTTCCCTTCTCCGCCAAGATCGAAGCGGAACTCGCCGAGCTTCCGCCGGAAGATCGCGGAGACTTTCTCGCGTCGCTGGGACTCGAGAGCGCTGGGCTGGATCGACTCATTCGCGCTGGATATCACCTGCTGGGCCTGCAGACATACTTCACCGCGGGTGAGCAGGAAGTGCGCGCATGGACCATTCATCACGGTGATACCGCGCCGCAAGCGGCCGGCGTGATTCACACCGACTTCGAGCGCGGCTTCATCAAGGCGGATACGGTGGCATTCGACGCCTTCATTGCGGACGGTGGCTGGAAGGACGCGCGCGAGAAGGGTGACGTGCGATCCGAGGGCAAGGAATACGTTGTGAAGGATGGTGATGTGCTGTTGTTCAAGTTCAACGTGTAGCCTGCTGGTATTCCGTCCCGCGGACTATATGACGCTCATTCCGGTTTGGATGAGAAGAAGCATTCCAATACAGATGAGTCCGATGTGGACATATCTGAGAAATGCATCGCCCGCCAGCCGATTATTGGCGGCTCGGCCAAGAAAAACAGTGGGGACAGCGACCGGTAGCGAGAGCAGATAGTAGTGTGTCACGGCGGGCACCCAGAGACCAGCCAGCCAGTAACCGACCATGCCGATGACGCTCGCCGGGAGAAAATAGCCCTGGAGCGTGGCGCGGAAGTGTTGCGGCGACCAGCGCCGCATGGCACCGTAGATGACGAGAGGCGGACCGTTCATCCCGTACGCGCCGCCAAGTACTCCCGCGCAGACGCCGCAGATCAACAGCCACGCGCGATTGTCGCGCGAGAGATGTAGAGGGGCGCGGCCGATCAACGAATAAATGGAAAACGCGATGATGACAACAGCAAGTGTCATCCTGACGACTTGCTGATGGCTACTCGTGAGGAGTAGCAGGCCCAGCGGAATCCCGAGCACGGTCGAAGCGAAAAGCCATCCAGCGCTTTGTAGATGGACCTTCTTCCAGTCCTGCAACAACACCATGGCCGCTATCGTGATCGAGACGAGCACAGCTAGCGGAGCGGCGATCCCGATCGGAAGAACGAAGGCGAGCAGCGGCACCGCGATGAGGGCCTCACCGAATCCGAACGCGGATCGAATGAGGGTCGCGATGAAGACAATGCAAAGGACTGCGACAGCTGTGAGGTCGATTTTGATCTCCATGGGAGTGAAGGTAAACTGGGGACGGACTCCGAATTGGCGCGCGACTCCTCCCCCGCGTCGTACGCATTTCCAGGCCGCCGGCCGCCCAGCCTCGCTCCAATCCCGCCCCTGGGTCAGGCTTGGTGGGTGCGTCGCTATGGGTTATCTTTATTGGCTACACAAAAACCCATCCCTTCCCCGGGCTACGGCAACCAGCCAGGGGCGGTTATGACCACAAGGAGGATTGCCAGCACATGACTCGTGAATACGAGGCGGTGTACATCTTCGATTCCGCACTCGAAGACGCCGCCATCAGCGAGAAGTTGAGCCGCCACCACGGCCTGCTCAGCCTCACAGAAGAAGCCAAGTTGGACATCTGGGGCCGCCGTCAGCTGGCCTACAAGATCGGCCGCCACGAAAATGGCTACTACGTCGTCGCGCGTTTCGCCGCCGACACCACGACCCTTCCCGAGTTCGAGCGCTCGCTCAAGCTCGACGATGGCGTCATTCGCTATCTCATAAGTCTCTACGAACACGAGCTCGGCGTTCCAGCCGACCGCGTTGAAGCCAACGCCGAGCGCGAACGCGCACTGGCGGAAGATGACGACGACGACGACGAGGACTGACCCATGGCCAGACGTAACAAGAAAGTATCGCCGGTGCTCGAGGCCGGAATCCGCTTCATCGATTACAAGGATGAGCGCTTCCTCAGCCGTTTCATCACCGAAAATGGAAAGATTCTTCCCGGGCGCCTGAGCGGCGTCGATGCTCGGCATCAGCGTCAGCTGGCGCGTGCAATCAAGCGCGCGCGTTACCTGGCGTTACTGCCTTACACCAGGAGTCAGGGCGCCTAGTCAGACGCCCGGCCACACGCCTGATCGGGCGCCCGGTCACTTCATGTCACGTCTCCTTGCACCTGGCTGGCGATCCGCGCTGCTGGCGCTCATCGTCTTCCTGGCGCTTCCGGATTTCCCGAGCGCGCTGCGTTCGATAATACCGATCACGGAGACGCGGATCCTACTGGCCGCGGCGCTCGCCATCTGCGCGGCGCTCGGCTGGTGGAATGGAGCCGGTGGGTGGATGGCAATAGCTGCGCTCCTGTTGGGATGGTACGCCGCGATGGCTCCCGTGGGCATCGGGCCGGGCGAGTATCGCTCGCTGGTTCACGGGTGGACGCTTCTCCTGGGCGCTTCGTTCGGCCTGGCGTCGCTGCTGACGCCGGGACAGCGGTTCCTGAGTCGAGGCCTCGCGGCTCTGGGGATTGCGACGGTTGCAGCATTTGCCATCGCGGTGTCCACGCCAGACGGTGTTTCGGCTGTTCGGTCGGTGATGAAGTCGGAGTTCAACCGACGCACGGAAGCGACGGTTTCCGAGGTGAACGAAATGGCGGCAACGCCATTCTGGAAGTCTGCGGCACAACGCAACCCGGGCCTGGACAGCATGGTCACGTCCAACATTTCCGAGTTGCGCATGATCGGAGATCGGGCGCCTGACACGGTGCCCGCATTGCTGGCGATCGAATCGCTTCTGGCGCTGGCACTGGCCTGGGTGATCTACCACAGAGTTTCAACTGTGAATCTGGGACCGATGCTGGGACGAGTGAAGGAGTTCCGGTTCAACGACCAGCTCGTGTGGGGCATGGCTGTAGGTGCGACGATTTTTTTCCTTCCCGTCTTTGCCGATGGAAGGAATGCCGGATTGAATTTGCTGGTGTTCTTCGGCGCGCTATATCTCCTGCGAGGGGTTGGTGTGCTTTCGTTCATGACGCGAAGCAAGTGGGCAGCCACGCTCCTGATAGCGATGACTGTACTGGCGCCGCTCATGCTCGGCGCACTCGCGCTTGGAATTGGTGTTGGGGATACGTGGATGGACTGGCGCACTCGCGCGCAGGCGAATGCGAATAAATGATTGACGTTCAACAATTGAGGCGACCATGGATGTAATTCTTCGGCAGGCGGTTGAGAAGCTCGGTCACACGGGCGACGTCGTTACGGTATCCAGCGGCTTCGGTCGCAATTATCTGCTCCCGCGCGGGATCGCGTATCTCGCGACCGAGGGCAACAAGCGAAAGATCGAGCAGGAGCGTCAGCGGCTGGAGGTCGCGGAGGAAGCGCGCCGCGGCACGGCGAGAGAACTCGCAGAGAAGCTGGAACAGGTATCGCTCACCTTCTCTGCGCGCGTCGGCGAGGAAGGCAAGCTGTTCGGTTCCGTAACCTCTGGCGACATCGCAGCACAGCTTGCTGCTCAGGGACTGCATGTGGAGAAGCGCCAGGTGGAGCTGCACGAGCCGATCAAGGCTCTTGGCGTGTATCGCGTACCTGTCCGACTCCACGCCGATGTCCATCCAGAGATCAAAGTCTGGGTCATAAAGCAGTAAAGAGATAGTAAAGACGCGGGGCCGACGGTGGTCGGCCTCGCGTCGAGATTTACCAATAAGCGCCGGAGCCTGCGACTCGTGCTCGTTCCTGAGCGCCGTGCTTCAACCACACGCGGGCTCCTCGCTCGCATGCGCGCCGGTCATCGCCGCAGGCAGTCCAGCTAGCACGTGTCGGGAGCGCCGGCAAGTGGGGAAATGACCGTATCCCGACAGAATGCCGCCGTCCAACGGCTACGCCGGCTTCGTCCAGCTCCGGCCAGCCATGCTGGCCGTATGACGGGCCAGCATGGCTGGCGCACGAAATGCTGTTTCCCGTGTAGAATTATCGCTTTGGTGCATCGGGCCGATGCCTTTTCGCCGCTTTCCGTCGTAACCCTGTTCTGGAGTAGAATGTCAGCCGCAAATAGTTCATCTTCTCTGGCCGCTGCGCAACGCGCTGCGGCCGTATGCGTGGACGTCAAGGCGAACGACGTCGTAATCCTGAACCTCGATGGAGTCAGCGACATGACTGACTGCTTTCTCATCGCCAGCGGTACTTCCGACACCCATGTGAGGTCGATCGCGGAACATGTGATGACCGAGCTACGCAAGGAGGGGATGCGCGCGCATCATGTCGAGGGATTGAGTCAGGGGCGATGGGTGCTGCTGGACTATGTGGATTTCCTGGTTCACATATTCCATCCAACACTGCGCGATTTCTACCAGCTCGAACGTCTCTGGGGCGATGCTGAAGTCGTTCCAGTCGGTAGCGAGCACGTCACGGAGACTGCAAAATGAGTTTCGCCTCGCGGGTCCTTGGCGTTCTGGCGGCTGGTGCACTGCTGGTCTCCGCACCGCCCGCGAAGGCGCAACGATACTTCGGCCAGAATCAGGTCAAGTATCGCTATTTTCACTGGCGCGTTCTGGAGACGGAGCACTTCCTGATCCATTACTATCCCGAAGAGCAACTCCCGGTACACGACGCGGCGCGCATGGCGGAGCGCTCCTAT
>Ga0164241_10002799_pt1 | contig 18353 bp, 21 predicted proteins | sample OricomyardsoilBY_FD_108780 | JGI IMG/M metagenome (GOLD analysis project Ga0164241, IMG submission 108780) | Backyard soil microbial communities from Emeryville, California, USA - Original compost - Back yard soil (BY) | ecosystem: Environmental > Terrestrial > Soil > Unclassified | place: USA...
AACGGCTGCTCGACCCCGCCGAGGTGAGTCCGGGCGCGCCGATCCATCTGGTCGGCCTGGGCACGCGCGATCGGCGTTGGGAGATGCGGCTCCGCGACATGGGCAATCGCCGCGTCGTCCATCTTTCCGACCGCACCGGCAGCTATGCCACCGAGCGGATGCGCGTCGATTTCGTCGCCAATGCCAGCCACGAGCTGCGCACCCCGCTCGCCTCGCTGCTCGGCTATGTCGAGACGCTGCAGGACGACGCGGGCGAGGATGCGGAGACGCGCCAGCGCTTCCTGTCGATCATGGAAGTCGAGGCGCGGCGGATGCAGCGGTTGATCGACGATCTGATCTCGCTGAGCCGGATCGAGGCCGAGAAATACCGCAAGCCCAAGGATGACGTCGATCTCGCCGCACTGATCGCCGAAGTGCGCACCGAGCTGTCGGCGAGCGATGGCGCGCGCGCGGGCGATATCGTCGCCGATCTGGCCGAAACCCCGCCGGTGCGCGGGGATAGGGTCCAGCTTTCGCAGCTGCTCCACAATATCGTCGGCAACGCCATGAAATATGGGCGCGAAGGCACGCCGGTCACGATCCGCCTCGCCGCTGCGGGCGACGCGATGGTGCGGATCAACGTCACTGACGAAGGCGAAGGCATTCCGCCCGAACATATCCCGCGTCTCACCGAGCGCTTCTATCGCGTAGATTCGGGGCGCAGCCGCACGCTGGGCGGCACCGGGCTGGGCCTCGCCATCGTCAAGCATATCGTCGAGCGCCATCGCGGCCGGCTCGATATCGCCAGCGCGGTCGGCAAGGGCACGACCGTCACCATCCTGCTCCCGGCTCGGCAACTGTCATAAAGGCGTAACCGTGCTGCAAGAGAGGCGTCCCTGGCGGCGGCCGATTCTCGCCGCGGGGAGACCAGTAATTTTTCGACGGCTGACGCTCTTGGCGCCGATGACTTTGGTAGCCGCGCTCGCGCTTGCCGGGTGTGACGCCAATTCGGCGCGCGAAATTCGCGTCGTCGGATCGTCGACTGTGTTTCCCTTCACCACCTCGGTTGCCGAGGCGTACGTCAATCAGGACGGCAGCCGCCGCCCGCCAGTGGTCGAATCGATCGGCACCGGCGCGGGGATCAAGCGCTTTTGCGACGGGGCGGGCTGGGAATTCCCGGACATCGTCAACGCTTCGCGGCGGATCAAGCGGTCCGAATATGATCTGTGCGAGAAGAATGGCGTCGGCGCGATCCTGGAGGTCCAGATCGGAGTCGACGGCGTGGCGCTGGCCGAGGCCAATGACGGGCCCAAGCTCCAGCTGAGCAAGCGCGACATCTATCTGGCGCTCGCCGCCAATCCGGGGGGCAAGCCCAACGCCGCCAAAACCTGGCACGACGTCAATGCGTCGCTGCCCGCGGTCCCGATCCAGGTGATGGGCCCGCCCTCGACCAGCGGCACCCGCGATGCGCTGGTCGAACTGATCCTTGAACCCGGTTGCGCCGAGGCCGAGGCGAACGCGCACGCGCTCAAGGCCGCCGAGGACAAGGGCCCGTACGACAAGCTCTGCAAGCGCATCCGCGACGACGGCGCCTATATCGACAAGGGCGAGAACGATAACCTCATCGTCCAGGGCCTCGCGCAAAACCCCAATGCGGTCGGCGTGTTCGGCTATTCCTACCTCGAAGAGAATGCGAACCGGCTCCACGGCGTGCCGATCGACGGGATCGCTCCGAGCTATGCGAGCATCGCGGGCGGCGCCTATCCCGGCGCGCGGCCGCTGTTCCTCTATGTGAAGCAACGCCATTTGCGCGCGGTGCCGGGGCTGAACGATTTCGTGATGCTCTACACGACGATGTGGGGGCCGGGCGGAACCTTGGTGAAGCGCGGACTGATCGCCGCCCCCGACGCCGTCCGCGCGCGTTCGCTGGCGATCGTCCGGCAAGGCATCGCGCTCGATCCGGCGGGATTGCACTGACATGACCGCACTCCCTCTCCTCCTGCTCATCGCCGGGCTCGGGCTGATCGGCTGGCTGACCGCGCGCGGGCGTGCCGCCGGCTTCGATCGCGGCGGGGCGAAGCGGCTCCATTCGCTACCCGGCCAGCATGGCTGGTACGTCGCGCTGTGGACGGTCGTCCCCGCGCTGCTGTTCCTCGCGGTGTGGAGCGTGGCGAGCCCCGGCCTCATCACCCAGCGCGTGCTCGAACAGCCCGCCGCCGCGCAACTCCCCGCCTTCGATTTCGAACGCGGCGCCCTGCTCGCCGAGGCCAGGCGCGTGGCGAACGATCCCGCCGCCAAAGCGTACGACCCGCTCGCCGCCGAGCTCGCCCCGGCGATGCGCGCCGCCCAGCGTCATTATGGCTGGATGGGCACCATTGCCGCGATCCTGCTCGCCTTTGCCGGCGGCGCCTTCGCCTGGTCGCGGATCGGCGCGACGTTCCGGGCGCGTTCGCGAGTCGAGAATGGCGTGATGATCCTGCTGCTGGTCGCCTCCTTGATCGCGATCCTCACAACGCTCGGCATCTTCCTGTCTTTGCTGTGGGAATCGCTGCGCTTCTTCGAACAAGTTCCGTTCTGGAAATTCCTGTTCGGCACGCATTGGAGCCCCCAGGTGATCGATGCGCACGATCCCGGGGCGTCGCTGGGCGCGGTGCCTTTGTTCTGGGGGACCTTCTTCATCGGCGCGGTGATCGCGATGATCGTGGCCATTCCCTTTGGTTTGATGAGCGCGATTTACCTCACCCAATATGCCGCGCCCGGCGTGCGCAAATGGATGAAGCCGATCCTCGAGATGCTCGCGGGCGTGCCGACCGTGGTTTACGGCTATTTCGCCGCGCTTACCGTCGCCCCGGCGGTGCGCGACCTCGCGGTGATGCTTGGCATGCCCTTCGCTTCGTCGGAGAGCGCGCTGGCGGCGGGGCTGGTGATGGGAGTGATGATCATCCCCTTCGTCTCCTCGATGGCCGACGATTCCATCGCCGCCGTCCCCACCGCGATGCGCGACGGCAGCCTCGCCATGGGCGCGACGCGGAGCGAGACGATCGGCAAGGTGCTGATCCCCGCCGCGCTCCCTGGCGTCGTCGCGGGCGTGCTGCTCGCGGTCAGCCGCGCGATCGGCGAGACGATGATCGTGGTGATGGCCGCCTCGGGCGCGGCGACCATCACGCTCAACCCGTTCGAAAGCGCGACCACCGTCACCAAGCAGATCGTCGATCTGCTGACCGGTGAGGCCGAATTCGACAGCCCCAAGACGCTCGCCGCCTTCGCGCTGGGGCTGACTTTGTTCGTCATCACCCTGCTGCTCAACATCGTCGCGCTGAGTGTCGTGAAAAAATACCGGGAGGCGTATGAATAGCGCGCGCACTCCCACCGACTGGAACGCGCCCGCGATGCGCCGGCGCATCCGCAAGCGTTACAGCGCCGAGCGGCGGTTCAAGGCGTTCGGGCTGGCGGCGGTCGTGCTGTCGGCGGCGTTTCTGGCGTTCCTGCTCGTCACGATGGCGTGGAACGGAGCGCGCGGCTTCACCCGGGCCGAAGTCGCGCTGCCGATCGATTTCAAGGCGCTGGCGCTGGCGGTGGACCGGGCATCGCTCAGCACCCCGGGCGCCGACCTCGCGCTGTCGGGTGCCGAACTGGAAAATGCCGTCAAGGGCGCGGCGGTGACGGCGTTCGGCCCGGGCGGCGACGCGCTGATTTCCGGTCATGGCTGGATCAAGGTGCGCGACGCAGTCAAGGCCGATCCATCCTTGCTCGACCGCGAGGCAGTGATCCAGGTCCCGGCTTCGACCAAGGTCGATCAGGGCGAGGACGCGGCCGGCGTGGCGAGGCTCAATGGCGCGGGCGCGCTGTCGCGGCACTTCAACAGTGATTTCCTCAGCCAAAGCAATTCGACCGATCCGATGGCGGCGGGCATCTGGGGCGCGCTCAAGGGATCGCTGATGACGATGCTCGTCACTTTCCTGATCGCCTTTCCCGTCGGGCTATTCTCGGCGGTCTATCTGGAGGAATATGCGCCCCGGAACCGCTGGACCGACCTGATCGAAGTCTCCATCAACAATCTCGCGGCGGTGCCGTCGATCATCTTCGGGCTGCTCGGGCTCGCGGTGTTCCTCGGCAGCTGGGAGCTTTGGGGGCACAGCTTCGGCCCGCTGATGCCGCGTTCGGCGGCTCTGGTCGGCGGGCTCACGCTTGCGCTGATGATCATGCCGGTGATCGTCATCGCCAGCCGCAACGCGATCAAGGCGGTCCCGCCCTCGATCCGCGACGCCGCCTTCGCGGTGGGGGCGAGCCGGGTGCAGGTGGTCTTCCATCACGTCATCCCGCTGGCGATGCCCGGCATCCTGACCGGCACGATCATCGGCATGGCGCGTGCGCTGGGCGAGACCGCGCCGTTGCTGCTGATCGGGATGCGCGCCTTCATCGTCACCCCGCCGGGCAGCTTCACCGATCCGGCGACCGTACTGCCGGTCCAGATATTCCTCTGGTCCGACGAAGTCAGCCGTGGCTTCATCGAAAAGACCAGCGCCGCGATCATCGTGCTATTGGCGTTCCTGCTCGCGATGAACGGGCTCGCCATCTATCTTCGCAACAGATTCGAGACCCGCTGGTGATGACAGAGGCAACCCCTTCTCTTGATTTCGCGCCCTCCGGCGCGGGGCAACAACCCAAGATGGCCGCGCGAGGGGTCAACGTCTTCTATGGCGGCAACCAGGCGATCCGCGACGTTTCTATCGAGATCGACATGGACAAGGTGACGGCGTTCATCGGCCCGTCGGGCTGCGGCAAATCGACGTTCCTGCGCACGCTCAACCGCATGAACGACACGATCCCCAGTGCCCGGGTGGAGGGCGAGATCATGCTCGACGGCGAGGATATCTATTCCCCCGCGATGGACGTGGTGCAGTTGCGCGCCCGGGTCGGCATGGTGTTCCAGAAGCCCAATCCCTTCCCCAAATCGATTTACGAGAATGTCGCATACGGCCCGCGCATCCACGGGCTGGCTTCGTCCAAGTCCAGCATGGATGCGATCGTCGAACGCTCGCTCAAGCGCGCGGGGCTGTGGGACGAAGTCAAGGACCGGTTGCAGGACAGCGGCACCGCGCTGTCGGGCGGCCAGCAGCAGCGGCTGTGCATCGCGCGCGCCATCGCCGTCGATCCCGAGGTCATATTGATGGACGAGCCGTGCAGCGCGCTCGATCCGATCGCCACTGCCAAGATCGAGGAGCTGATCCACGATCTCCACGGCAAATATGCGATCGTGATCGTCACGCACAACATGCAGCAGGCGGCGCGCGTCAGTCACCGGACCGCGTTTTTCCATCTCGGCCAGCTGATCGAATATGGCGTGACCGACGAGATTTTCACTGCCCCCCGCGTCGAGCGGACCAAGGATTACATCACCGGAAGGTACGGATAATGGCGACCGGCCACGAACATACCGTCAAGGCGTTCGACCAGGATATCGGTGAGCTTCGCGCGCTGATCTCGCAGATGGGTGGGCTGGCCGAAGAGGCGATCCACGATGCGATGAAGGCGCTCCAGCGCGGCGACCTCGCGCTCGCCGAGCAGGTCCGCAAGAAGGACAAGGCGATCGATGCGATCGAGTCCGAAGTCGAACGGCTCGCGGTGCGAGTGATCGCATTGCGCGCTCCGATGGCGGACGATCTCCGCGAAGTCGTCGCCGCGCTCAAGATCGCGGCGGTGGTCGAGCGGATCGGCGACTATGCCAAGAACATCGCCAAGCGCGTACCGCTGATCCACGGCGACGGGCCGGAACGGATCGAGGCGGTGTCGCTGCTCCCGGCCATGGCCCAGATGGCAAGCGACATGGTGCATGATGTGCTCGACGCTTTTTCGGCGCGCGATGCCGAGGCGGCAGCCGAAGTCTGCCAGCGGGACAGCGCGCTCGACGATTTCTATGACAGCATCTTCAGGACTCTGGTGACCTTCATGGTCGAGAATCCGCGGACGATCAGCCAGGTCGCGCATCTGCTGTTCGTCGCCAAGAATATCGAACGCATCGGCGATCATGCGACCAACGTCGCCGAGATGGTCTATTTTGCAGCGACCGGCCGCTATCTGGCCGACCGCGAAGCCAACGAACAAGGCGACAATTGATGGCACGCGCAAGAATGCTTCTCGTCGAGGATGACGCCGCACTCGCCGAACTGGTGACGTGGCACTTCAAGCGCGAGGATTTCGACGTCAAGCACACGCCCGACGGCGAGGAAGCGTTGCTGCTGGCCAAGGAGGCGACGCCCGACATCGTCCTGCTCGACTGGATGGTCGAAGGGATTTCGGGGATCGAGGTTTGCCGCCGCCTGCGCCGCATGCCCGAAACAGCGAACATCCCCATCATCATGCTGACGGCACGCGGCGAGGAAGAGGATCGCGTGCGCGGGCTTGAGACCGGCGCGGACGATTATGTCACCAAGCCCTTCTCGCCCCGCGAACTGGTCGCCCGCGTCGGCGCGGTGCTGCGCCGCGTGCGTCCGGCGCTGGCCGGCGAGGCGCTGACCTATGCCGATATCGAGATGGACACGGTCGGCCACAAGGTCCGCCGCGGGGGCGAGTTCGTGCCCTTGGGCCCCACCGAATTCCGCCTGCTCAAGCATTTCCTCGAACATCCCGGCTGGGTGTTCTCGCGCGAGCGGCTGCTCGACGCGGTGTGGGGGCATGACAGCGATATCGAGAGCCGCACGGTGGACGTCCATATCCGCCGCCTGCGCAAGGCGATCAACGCGGGCGACAAGGCGGACATCATCCGCACGGTGCGCTCGGCGGGGTATGCGCTCGATTCGGGAGCCTAATCGCTTCACCTGCGTTACGCCGCCCGAGTGATTGTAACGCTCGCAGCAATGCAGGAGAGTAAGATGAAGCTGATTGCCCTGGCAGCAGCCTCGATCGCGTTCGCAGGTTTCGCCACGCCGGCGATGGCGCAGACCGCACCGGACGTGCCGCCCAACGTACAGACCGTCGATGATCCCAAGGGCGGGTACGAGCCCACCCAGCCGTTGTTCAGCAGCACGCCCGCACCCGGCCAAACGGTGATCTTCGTGCCCAGCACCCAGACTCCGACCCAGGCCTACCCCCCGCCTGCCCCACAGGCGAGCTATCCGATCTGCAAGCGCGGCCAATACGATAATTGCCGCCAGCGCGGCGAGTAAACCGCGCCTTGCACGGGAACCCGGGGTGGCCATGATGCACCCGGTTCCCCTTTGTCCAAACCCGGCCTAGGAAGCGCTCCACAGCATCTGGGAGAGTTTCCATGACCATCAGCTTCAAGGACCGCGTCGCGATCGTCACTGGCGCGGGCGGCGGGCTGGGCCGCGCCTATGCGCTCGAACTGGCGCGGCGCGGCGCGAAGGTCGTCGTCAACGATCTGGGCGGCGCGCGCGACGGCACCGGGCATTCCGATGCCGCGCTCGCGGTGGTCAAGGAGATCGAGGCGCTGGGCGGCGAGGCGATGTCGAACGGCGGCAGCGTCACCGAATATGACCAGATGGTCGCGATGGTCGCCGCCGTGAAGGAGCGCTGGGGCCGCATCGATATATTGATCAACAATGCCGGCGTGCTGCGCGACAAGAGCTTCGCCAAGATGGAACCGGCGGACTTCGACTTCGTGGTGCAGGTCCATCTGACCGGATCGGCCAATTGCACCAAGGCGGTGTGGGACACGATGCGCGAGCAGAATTACGGCCGCATCCTGATGACCGCGTCCTCGACCGGCCTTTACGGCAACTTCGGCCAGGCGAATTACGGCGCGGCCAAGCTGGGTCTCGCGGGGCTGACCAAGACGCTCCACCTCGAAGGCGCGAAGAACAATATCAAGGTCAACACGCTCGCCCCGGTCGCGGGCACGCGGATGACCGAGGACATCTTCCCCGAAGCCGCGTTCAAGCTATTCGCGCCGGAAAATGTCGCGCCGGCGGCACTCTTCCTCGTTTCCGAGGACGCCCCGACGAACGCGATCGTCGGCGCGGGTGCAGGCGTGTTCCAGGCGGCATTCGTGACGCTGACCCCGGGCGTACGACTTCAGGGCGACGAGCTGAGCCCCGAGGGCGTCGCGGCGCACTGGGCGCAGATCACCGACCGGACGGGCGAGATTGTGCCGAATTCGGGGGCGGAGCAGTCGATGCTGATTTTGGGGAAGCTGCAGTAAAATGGCCTAAACCCTATTTCGTCACCCCGGATTTAATCCGGGTCCCGCTTCTACCGGTGCGAAAAGCGGGATTTCGGCTCGAAGCCGGGATGACGAAGCGTGAGAAACCACTCCACCATAGCGTATTGCTACACTAATACACCCGTGCTATACCGCCTCCCAACAGAGGAGGATGCCCCATGTATAGCGAGATCGATCTTGCAAACGCGGTGGATGCGGGAGTGCTCACCCCCGAACAGGCCGATGCGTTTCGCAACCATATTGCCGAGGGGCGTTCGTCGCCCGCGGTCGATGAAGAACATTTCCGGCTGCTGACCGGCTTCAACGATATCTTCGTCGCGATCGCGGCGGGGCTGATCCTGGTCGCGGTCGGCTTTATCGGCGCGTACATCGCCGGCAAGGTCATCGGCCATTCGCCCGACGATCCCGCGGATATCGGCGCGATGGTTTCCGCGGCGGGCTTCACCGTCGCGATCACCAGCTGGCTGCTCGCCGAATATTTCACGCGCCAGCGCCGCATGGCGCTTCCCTCGATCCTGCTGCTGCTGGGCTTTGCCGGCGGCATCTTCACCGGCTTCGGCGGCCTGCTGGGCGGTAACGCCCCCTGGTATGCCGAGAAGCTGGGCATCGCCTTCAACGACGAAATGCGGCTCAAGCAGCTCGCGGGCACGATCGCGATCCTCGTGGGCGTGCTGACGGCTGCGGGGACCTGGATTCACTGGCGCCGCTTCATGGTGCCGATCACGGTCGCGGTGGGCGCGTCCGCACTGGTCACGGTCGCGGTGGGCGCGATCATGGCGTTCGTGCCGGGTTCCGACGATTGGCTGAACGCGATCCTGCTGGTGGCGGGCGTGCTGGTGTTCGTCTTCGCGATGCGCTGGGACATGAGCGACCTCCAGCGCCGCACCCGCCGCAGCGATGTCGCCTTCTGGCTCCACCTCGCCGCCGCGCCGCTGATCGCGCATCCGATCTTCCACATGCTCGGGGTGTTCGACGGCAATATCAGCGCCGCCATGGCCGCGGTGGTGCTGGCGCTCTACGTCGCCTTTGCCTGCGTCGCACTGGCGGTGGACCGCCGCGCGCTGCTCGTCTCCAGCCTCGTCTATGTGCTGTTCGCGATGTACGCATTGTTCGAGAAGACCGGACTGGTCGAGCTGAGCGCGGCACTGACGGGCCTCGTGATCGGTTCGGCGCTGCTGATGCTCTCCGCCTTCTGGCAGCCGATGCGCCGCCGGGTGGTGAGCGTGCTCGGCGGGTTGGGCGAGAGCCTACCGCCGACGCAGCAAATCGTTCACGCCTGATCTCTGCAGGCGGACGAAGGAAGGGCCCGGGAGGCGACTCCCGGGCCTTTTCTTATGTCAGTCGATCAATTTCATCAGCCGCCGCTCGACCGGCGCCAGCACCGGGCCCAGTTCGTGCCCGCGCTTGAGCACCGCGCCATTTTCGCTGAGCAAGGCCCACATCCCCTGGCGGTTGCGCAGCGCGGGGCGTTTCTCGATCCGGTATTCGGGGCGTTCGGCGGCGCGGCGGAAGGCGGCGAAGACCGCGGTGTCGGCATCGAGCGAGATCGCATAGTCGCGCCAATGCCCCGCCGCGACCATCCGGCCATAGAGATCGAGAATGCGGGTAAGCTCGACTCGCTCATACCCCACCTGCGTGGGGCGCCCCAGGGGAAGCGGCGTTACCGTTCCCATCTAGGCAGAAACCTCAAGCCGAATCGCGCTGCTCCCGTGGGCCTTCGTCGCGCTCGGCGATCATCGTGTCGAGCCGCTTGCGCAGCGTCTCCAGCTCGCAGCGCATGATCTCGAACTTCTGCGTCGCGGGATCGAACATCTGGCTGCACGGCGTGCCATAGGGGACGAAGCCCTGTTGCACGTCCGCCGCATCCATCAGCACCGGGCGCGCCGGGATGCCGACCATGATCGCCCCCGCCTGCACATCCTTGGTGACCACGGCGTTCGCGCCGATCCGCGAGCGCTCGCCCAGGGTGATCGGTCCCAGCACCTGCGCACCCGAACCGATGATCGCGCCATCGAGCACGGTCGGATGGCGCTTGCCCGTCACGCCGTCATCGGGGCTGGTGCCGCCCAGCGTCACGCATTGGTAGATCGTGACGTTGTCGCCGATTTCGGCGGTTTCGCCGATCACGGTGAAGCCATGATCGATGAAGAAATTGCGGCCGATCTTCGCGCCCGGATGGATGTCGATCGCGGTCAGCCAGCGCGACCAGTGATTCACGGCGCGCGCGAGGAAATAGAAGCGGTTGCGGAACAGCGCATGCGCGATCCGGTGATAGCCGAGCGCCCACACCCCCGGATAAAGGAGGATTTCCATGCGCGACCGCGGCGCGGGATCGCGCGCCTTGATCGAATCGAGATAAGCGACAAGTCGCTGGAACATGGCCGGTCCCCTTTAACGGGCACTCACATAATACGTGTCCCGTCCGATTTCCAGAACACCCCGCCAACGGCTTGTCCCGTCTAAACACTATGTATCTTGTAGGATATCGAACCAACCGCCAGTTTCGGCGTTCTGACTGCGCAACAAAGGGGCAGCATGTTCTACGGTCTGGATCTCTCCGCCATGCTGCCGTTCATTCTCGTCGGATTCGCGGCGCAGATGGTGGATGGCGCGCTGGGCATGGCGCTCGGCGTGATCAATTCGACGCTGCTGGTGAGCTTTCTGGGCGTCCCCCCCGCGCATGCCTCGGCGATGGTCCATGCGGTGGAGACCTTCACCACCGCCGCGTCTGGCGCCAGCCATGTGCTCCACCGCAACGTCAACTGGAAACTGTTCGGACGGTTGGTGATCCCCGGCGTGATCGGCGGCTTCCTGGGCGCCTATGTGCTCAGCAGCATCGACGCATCGATCGCCAAGCCCTTCGTCATGGCCTATCTCGCCGCGATCGGCGTCTACCTCCTTTATCGTGCGTATCGCGGGAAAGTGGAGCCGCGCGAGCCCAGGATCATCGAGCCGCTGGGGCTTGCTGGCGGGTTCCTCGATGCTGCGGGCGGCGGCGGCTGGGGCCCGGTGGTGACCAGCAATCTGCTCGTCCAAGGCGCCGCCCCGCGCGAGACGATCGGCACGGTCAACACCGCCGAATTCTTCCTGACCGCCACGATCTCGGCGACCTTCATCTGGCAGCTCGGCTTCGCGGCCTTCACGCTGCAGACGCTGGGCATCCTGATCGGCGGGCTGATCGCGGCACCGATGGGCGGCTGGCTCGCCAAGCACGTCCCCGCCCGCCCGCTGATGGCGATGGTCGGCGTGCTGCTGACGATCACCAGCGCCTATACGATCTGGAACGCGCTGCGCTGATTTAGCCGATGGCGGCGGCGTGGACCGTGGCGACTGCCTTGAGCACCGCGCCGTAACGCACCGCGTCCTGGATCACCTGCGCCGTCACCCCGTGCTGCTTGAGCACCTTCTCATGCGAATCGATGCACATGCCGCAGCCGTTCATCGCGCTGACCGCCAGCGAGAATAGCTCGAAGTCGGCCTTGTCGATCCCCGGCGCACCGATGACGTTCATCCGCAGCCGCGCGGGCATCCGCGAATATTCGTCGTTCGAAGCGAGATGGGTGAAGCGGTAATAGACATTGTTCATCGCCATCACCGCCGCCGCCGAACGCGCCGCATTGGCGGCCTCCGGGCTCAGCTTTTCCGCCGCCTCGGCCTCGACCGCATTGACCAGCGGCTTGTACGCCGTGCCATGCGCGCAGGCGAGCAGCAGCCCGTATTTGCGCTGGTCGCCCAGCGTCTGATCATTGACCAGCGAGCCGGCGTTGAGCCGGATATCCTTGGCGAAATCGGGAAGCGTTTCGGCAAAGGCCTTGAGCGACATGAGAGGTCTCCTGCTCCCGCCCAAGGTGAGCAAGGCGGGGCGAAATATCTGGCGATTTTGGGAAAGGTCACCCCCTCCCGAAGTTCGGGAGGGGATGGTGGCCCGGGGCGAAGGGGGGAGGATGCCCCGGGCCGGGGGTTCTGTCAGCGATGCTCAGGCAGCCGGGCGGAGGACATCGTCCCCCTGGTTCCAATTGCACGGGCAGAGCTCATCGCTCTGCAGAGCGTCCAACACGCGCAATGTTTCTTGGGGATTTCTGCCGACGTTCAGGCCGTTGACCTGCACCGCCTGGATCACGTTATCGGGATCAACCGTGAAGGTTGCGCGATAAGCGACGTGCGCCTCCTTATCGACGATGCCGAGCGCATTGGCGAGCTGGGCGCCATTATCGGCGAGCCAGGGGAAGTCCGCCGCGGCGAGGTCCGCGTCCGACTTGCGCCAGGCGAAATGGACGTGCGCGGTGTCGGTCGAGGCGCCGATCAGCACGGCGTCACGGTCGGCAAAATCGCCCGCGAGGCCGGCATAGCCGACGATTTCGGTCGGGCAGACGAAGGTGAAGTCCTTCGGCCAGAAGAACACGATCTTCCACTTGCCGGGATAGGCGGTCGTGACGTCGAGCGTCTCGCCCGCGGGCAGCGCGCTGACGCCCTGCTGGACGGGAATGGTGATGGACGGGAATTTGTCGCCGACGGTCAGCATTTGAGCCTGATCTCCTGTTGGATTTTGCGTTGCAGCACGTTGTCTGCTGCACTGCGATATAGGAACGCGGATTGATTGTGCCAATCACTTATTTCCTAGTCATTGATCGATTTTGCCGATAAATCACGACACGCGATGACGACCTATCTGCCGACGCTGAAACAACTCCAATATCTGGTCGCGCTCCATGATTCGGGGCATTTCGGGCGCGCGGCCGAGGCGTGTTTCGTCACCCAATCGACCCTTTCCGCCGGGATCCGCGAGCTGGAGACGCTGATCGGCGTGGTGCTGGTCGAGCGGACGCGGCGGGTGGTGCGCTTCACGCCGCTGGGCGAGCGAATCGTGGACAAGGCCCGGCGCGTGCTGCGCGAAGCCGACGAACTGGGAGACCTCGCCCGCGCCGCCGGACGGCCGCTGTCGGGCGAGATGCGGATGAGCGTGATCCCGACCATCGCGCCGTTCATGCTCCCGCGAATCCTGCCGCGATTGCGAAGGGAATATCCGGACCTCAAACTCTATCTGCGCGAGGAAACCAGTGGCCAGGCGTGCGAGGCCCTCAACCATGGCCGCGCCGATTGCGTGCTGCTCGCCCTCCCCTTCGCGTGCGGCGATGTCGAAGTCGCGCCGCTGTTCGACGACGCGCTGCACGTGGCGTTCCGTGAAGGCGAGATCGAGCCCCCGCCGCTGACCATCGCGCCCGCCGATATCGACGCGACACGGCTGCTGATGCTCGAGGACGGGCACTGCCTGAAGGACCATGCGCTGGCCGCATGCAACCGCCCCGAACTGCGCGCCGAAGCGACGATGCTGGGGACGTCGCTCCACACGATGGTGCAGATGGTCGATAACGGCCTGGGGGTGACGATGCTGCCGCAAATGGCGATCGACGCGGGCATATTGGAGCACACCCACGTCACCTCGCGCCCGCTGGACGCGGAGAATGCGGCGCGCCAGATCGCTTTGGTCTGGCGGCGGGCGTCACCGCGGGGAGATGATTTCCGCTTGCTGGCCGGGGTGCTGGCGGCGGCGCGCTAGGTCCACCTCTCCGACGCATCCAGATCGTTCGCCTTCGCCTCCACCCACATCGCGGCATCCCCCCGTGTCTCCCGCTTCCAGAAGGGCGCCTCGGTTTTCAGCCGGTCGATCAAATACGCGCAGCTTTCGAGTGCTTCCTTGCGGTGCGCGGCGGCGGTGCCGATGAAGACGATATGGTCGCCCGGCGCCATTTCGCCCACCCGGTGGACGATCGTGACCCCCAGCAGTTCCCAGCGCGCGAACGCTTCCTCCGCCAGCGCGATCAGCATACCTTCGGTCATGCCGGGATAATGTTCGAGCGTGAGCCCGGTGACGCCATCGTCGCCGCGCACCGTGCCGATGAAGGTGGCGATTCCCCCCGCCCCCTTGATCTCAACCGCGGCGAGCTCCGAAACGAGGTCGATGGGCGCGGGCTGGACCGAGACGTTGATCATCCGCCCGTCACCGGTGGGAAGATCGCGACTTCCTTCGCATCGCCCAAAGGGGCGTCGAGCGGCACGAAGCGCTGGTCGATCGCGGCGCGCAAGTGGGCGGGTTCGGCCAGGGCGGCGGCGTGGCCGGGGCTACGCTCCGACAGCCAGCAGATCAGGTCCGCCACGTTGACCACTGCTTCGGGGGGATCGACCGTCTCGGCCCCCGTCCCGACGCGCTCCCGCACCCAGGCGAAATAGAGCAGGTCCATCAGCTATCCATGTGCTTCAGGCCGACACGCAGATAGTCCCAGCCGGTGACGACCGTGAGCACTGCGGCGCCCCATAGCCCGATCACGCCGACGGGATGGACCCAGGTCCATGCCGGCATCGCCGGCGCGAAGATCAGGAAACCCAGCGCGCCGAGCTGGAGCGTCGTCTTCCACTTCGCGAGCGCGGAGACCGGAAGCGACACCTGGATCCCGCCCAGAAACTCGCGCAGCCCCGACACCGCGATCTCGCGGATCAGGATGACGAGCGCCGGAATGATGTCGAATCCGTCGATCTGGTTCTTGGCGACCAGCATCAGGATCACCGCGGCGATCATGATCTTGTCCGCGATGGGATCGAGGAACATGCCAAGCTTCGAGACGGTGCCCTGCGACCGGGCGAGATAGCCGTCGAAATAATCGGTCACGCCCATCAGCGCGTAGATGGCGAAGGCGATGGCGTACCCCGCTTCCCATTCGGGCCACCACAGAAAGGCGGCGAGCAGCGGCACCGTGACGATACGCGAGAGAGTGAGGATGTTGGGCAGGGTCAGCATCTGGCGGATGTAGCACTCCGGTTTGCAACCTTCCACCGTCACCCGGGAAGAGGCGCGGATGCCGCCCGGCATAATCCCCCCGCCCCGATAGCCATTGCCGCCGCCGCCCGCGCTCGGCTATGCCCGCACAAATTTTGGCTTACCCCGGGGACACGGAAACCGCATGATCAACACGGTCGGCTTGCTCACGAAGCGCCGCTTCCTGCCCCTGTTCGTCACGCAGTTTCTGGGCGCGTTCAACGACAATCTGTTCAAGAACGCGATGGTCTTTTTCGCGACCTATCAGATCTTCAAGAGCGAAGCGGCCGAGACTCAGTTCAGCGCGCTCGCCACCGGGCTGTTCATCCTGCCTTTCTTCCTCTTCTCCGCGCTCGCCGGCCAGCTCGCCGACAGCTACGACAAGGCGAAGATCATGCGAGTCATCAAGATCGCCGAAGTGGTGATCATGCTGGTCGGCGCGACCGGCATCTTCTTCGGCCATCTCGAGCTGATGCTCGCCGCTTTGGTCGGCATGGGCATCCACTCGACCTTTTTCGGCCCGATCAAATACGCGATCATCCCGCAGCATATGGCCGGCGACGAAGTGCTGGGCGGGACCGGGCTGGTCGAGGCGGGCACCTATGTCGCGATCCTGTGCGGCACGATCGCGGGCGGCGTGCTCGATCCGCATCTGGCGGCGGTCGGCGTGGTGCTGGTCGCGGGCATCGGCTGGTTCGCCTCGACTCACATTCCGTCGGCGCCGCCCGTGACCAAGCTGAAGATCGACTGGAATGTGTTCCGGTCCTCCTACCGGCTGATCGCGGCGACGCTGCATATCCGCCGGCTCTATCTGGCGATCAACGCGATCAGCGTGTTCTGGACGATCGCGGCGGTGCTCGCGGTGCTGTTTCCGCCGCTGGTGAAAAACGTCTTCCATGCCCAGAAGGACGTGGCGAGCGTGTTCCTCGGCATCTTCTCGGTCGGGATCGCGATCGGATCGATCATCATCAACCGGATGCTCAACGGCAAGGTTTCGGCGCGCTGGTCGCCGGCTTCGGTGCTGGCGATGGCGGTGTTCGTCGCCGATTTCTACTGGTGCGCACGCAGCTGGGGCGGCGATGAGAGCGTGCTTGCGAGCACTCGTGAGTTCCTGGCGATCCCGGGCACCTGGCGTGTGCTATTCGACCTGCTGATGATCGCGATCACCGGCGGCATGTTCGTCGTGCCGCTCTATGCCTTTCTCACCACCACGGTCGACAAGTCGCAAACCTCACGCACCGTAGCTGCGAACAACATCGTCAACTCGGCCTTCATGGTCGGCGGATCGGTGGGCATTTTGGGCCTGACTCAGCTGGGCGTCAGCGTGTCGGACGCGATCCTCGTCGTGCTGGCGCTGTGCGTCATCTCGGCATGGTGCGGCTGGCGGCTTTACCAGGCCGAAAAATCGCACGAGATGGATTCGGTCGTCAGCCTGCCGGACTGAGGCGGCACTGCTTCAGAGCAGAAACGTCGTAAAGCAGACGAAGAACGCCACGAAGCTCAGCATGAACAGCTTCACATCGGCGTCGTCGCGGCGCTTTCGCTCGACGGCGCGCGCGATGCGGACGGTTTCGCGGATCGGGTGGCGGCGCGGCTGCGCGAGGATGAGCTGGCGTTGCATCCAAGGAGTTAACGCCTTGTTTACGATTTGCGCCAGCACCGACCATGGTTAAGGAACGTCCGCGTTCGGGACGGAAATTAACCTAGCAAAATCGTTGATCTGGCGCGGCTCAGGCGCCCGGGGCGGCGCCCGTCGAATCGCGCTTCTCGAGCCGATGCTCGAGCGTGCGGTGACGCCCGCCAGCATCGCCGCCCAGCAGCAGGTCCGCCGCCGCCTCGGCCAGTTCGGGCACCGGTTGATGTACCGTGGTCAGCATCGGCCACACCGCGCGCGCCAGATCGGTATCGTCGAACCCGGCGATCGACAGCGCGCCGGGCACGTCCACGCCGCGTTCGTGCGCTGCAGCGAGCGCGCCCGCCGCCATCTCGTCATTGCCCGCGAAGATCGCGGTCGGCGGCGAGGCGAGGTTGAGGAGCTTGTCGGTCTGTTCGCGGCCCGACGTGAAGGTGTAATTGCCCTGCACCACCAAAGCGGGATCGAGCGGCACCCCGGCCGCCTCCAGCGCGGCGCGATAACCGGCATAGCGGTCGCTCGACGAGGCGTGATTCTCCGGCCCCCGCACGAACGCGATCCGCTTGTGACCCTTGTCCAGCAGATGCTCGGTCAGTTCGCGCGCGGCGCCGACATCGTCCATCGCCACGGTGCGTCCCTCGTCGCGGCGGATGCCGGGGGCGATGCGGACATAGGGGATGTTGCGATGGTCCAGCGCCTCGAGCAGCGCGGCACTGTCGGTCACCGGGGGCGAGATGATCAGCCCGTCGAGATGCGCCTCATCGACCAGCGCCATCACGCTCTGCACGAAATCGGGCGCGTTCATCTCGACCGGCTGGTGGAGCAGGCGATAGCCGTGCCGCGCGCACGCTTCCTGCGCGCCGGCCTGGATATGATAGACATAATAGGGGCTGGGATTGTCGTAGATCAAAGCGACCTGAAACGAGCGCCGCCCGGCAAGCGTGCGCGCGGCATGGCTCGGGCGGAAGTTGAGCTGGGCGACAGCCTCTTCGACGCGCTTCTTGGTCGCCTCGCTGACATGCTTTTCATTATTCAGGACGCGCGAGACGGTCTTGAACGAGACCCCTGCAATCTTCGACACTTCCTTGATCGTCGGACGGATGGACATCGTCTCTCCAAAAGGGGCGGACGTCGCTACGCTACTCCGACACCGTTGTATGGACCCGGTGGCGGGGGGCGCGCAAGCAGATGTTGCGGAGGCGCGCGTTGCCGATATGCTCCCCGGCATGTCCGCGCAACCCGAAGCCAGCCCGGCGGCCGAGTTGATCGAAACGGCGATGGCCGGCCGGGAGGGCGGACGCAGGCCCTTCGTGCTCGGGATTTGCGGCGCGCAGGGCAGCGGCAAGTCCACGATCGCTGCGCTGCTGGCGGCGCGGATGCGCGCGCGGGGGAAGCGAGTCGCGCTGCTTTCGCTGGACGATCTCTACCTCAGTGGCGCGCAGCGGCAGAGGCTGGCGGAGACGGTCCATCCCTTGCTCCGGACGCGCGGGGTACCGGGGACGCACGATCCGGCGCTCGGACTGCGGCTGATCGAGGCGCTGGGCGGAAGCGGCCGGGTCGCCCTTCCGCGCTTCGGCAAGGCGGCGGACGAGCCAGGTGAGCCGGAATTATTCGAAAGCCCCGCCGACATGGTGATTCTCGAAGGCTGGTGTGTCGGCGCGCCGCCTGAGGACGCAGCGGCGCTGGCCGGGCCGGTGAACGCGCTCGAACGCGAGCGGGATGCGGACGGGATATGGCGGCGCTACGTC
>Ga0164241_10002800_pt1 | contig 18350 bp, 14 predicted proteins | sample OricomyardsoilBY_FD_108780 | JGI IMG/M metagenome (GOLD analysis project Ga0164241, IMG submission 108780) | Backyard soil microbial communities from Emeryville, California, USA - Original compost - Back yard soil (BY) | ecosystem: Environmental > Terrestrial > Soil > Unclassified | place: USA...
GCGCTCACCGCGCAATCGCCTCGCGCTCACCGCGCAATCGCCTCGCGCTCACCGCGCAATCGCCTCGCGCTCACCGCGCAATCGCCTCGCGCTCACCGCGCAATCGCCTCGCGCTCACCGCGCGATCGCCTCGCGCTCACCGCGCAAACATCTCGCGCTCACCGCGCGATCGCCTCGCGCTCACCGCGCGATCGCCTCGCGCTCACCGCGCGATCGCCTCGCGCTCACCGCGCAATCGCCTCGCGCTCACCGCGCGATCGCCTCGCGCTCACCGCGCAATCGCCTCGCGCAACCCTGGTTTAGGCAACTCATGCCTGGTTTTTCGGTAGACAGGGCTTCGTTTAGGAACCTCATGCCTGGTCCCTCACTCGCAACCCGCCTCAACCACACGCGCGCCACATCGTCTCGGAGTTCGCCACGGCGTCGGCTAGATTCACCCCGGCAAGGTCCCAAACCAGACATGAGTTGCCTAAACCAGACCCGAATGCGCTTAAAACCAGACATGAGTTGCCTAAACCGGCGCGGCGGGAGGGGGCGGGAGGCGGCGCGGCGGGGCGCGGCGGGGCGGGCGGCGCGGCGGGGCGCGGCGGGGCGGCGCGGAGTAGGGCGCAGCAATGAGCACGAAGCGCCGTCGTGCCGCGCAGCGCGTACCCTATGTGGATGGCCAGCGACCTCAAACCGATCCGCCAGGCCCTCACCGGATACGAGGAGGGTGCGCACATGTTCGCGCCCTTTGCCGTTCACTGGCGCGCGGGGGTAGCGAGCCTGATTCCGTTCGGCATCCTCTACTTCACCACCCAGCCTCTTGGCTCTGCCATGACAACGCTGAGCATGGGCGGTTACATCATCGCGCCGGCGATCATCGGCTTCTTCGCCACCGCTTGGGCGGTGATGAGCTACTACCTTCTTCGTCGGTTGCGATTCACCACACGCACAGCGGTTCACTATTGGACCTACGCAATAGCGGGGGCACTCGGGCTGTTCCTGCTCGCGATGGTGTCGTTGACGCTCGTCCAACTGTATGGCCACGGCACGCCAGACTTCTGGAACGCCAAGTCGTTCGCAGGGTTCGTGTGGGCGTCGCCGCTGCTTGGCGCTATCAGTTCGATCGTAGGTCGCCGAGTCCTTGCACCTGGTATTCAGTGGCACGCGCTGATCGAACGCCCTGCACTTCCGGATGTGTTCACCTTTGTCGACGGCAAGCGCGATAAGGACGAATTCCAGCGCATGTGAGCCACCGCGGTGACTACGAAACGAAACGTTTTGAATCTTCCCGACCGCCCGGTAGGATTCCCGCATGACTGAGTCGAAGTTCCCCGCCGAATTCCTCTTTGGCGCCGCTACAGCGTCCTACCAGATCGAGGGAGCCGCCAACGAAGGCGGCCGCAGTCCGTCAATCTGGGACACCTTCTCGCACACAGAAGGCAAGATCTGGAACGGCGACAACGGCGACGTCGCCGTTGACCACTATCACCGCTACGCAGAAGACGTCGCTGCGATGGCGGAGCTCGGCCTAACGGCGTACCGATTCTCGTTCGCCTGGCCGCGAGTCATCCCCGCAGGCACGGGCGCGGTCAACGGGGAAGGCTTTGCCTTCTACCACCGCCTGCTCGACGAACTCGAAAAGCACGGCATCGAGCCCATCGTCACGCTTTACCACTGGGACCTGCCGCAGCCCCTCGAGGACCAGGGCGGCTGGCCGGTCCGCGCCACTGCAGAGGCGTTTGCCGAGTACGCGCGCGTCATGGCCACAGAATTCAAAGACCGCATCCGCTACTGGACCACGTTCAACGAGCCGTGGTGCACGTCGTTCCTCGGCTACGGCTCTGGCGCCCACGCGCCAGGACGCAGCAACCACGCTGACTCCCTCGCGGCGACGCACCACCTCAACCTCGCGCACGGGCTCGCGTACGCCGCGATCAAGGAGGTCGCTCCGGAGGCGACCGTGAGCATCGTGCTCAACTCCCACTTGCCGCGCCCGTGGAACGTGGCGAACCCCGCGGATGTTCATGCGGCTCACAAGATCGACGCTCTCGCAAATGGCGCATTCATCGACCCGCTCACCAAGGGCGAGTACCCGGCGGTCCTGCTCGAGTCCACCAAAGACATCACCGACTGGTCGTTCGTCCAGACCGGAGACCTCGAGACCATCAAGGGGACCGTTGACCTGATCGGCGTCAACTACTACTCGTCGCACTCCGTCCGCCACAACGACGGCCCTCGCCACACCATCGGCGAGGACGGTCACAAGACCACTCGCTTCAGCTGCTGGCCCGGCTCGGACGACGTCGAATTCATGCCGCTCATCGGCCGCCGCACAACCATGGGCTGGAACGTGGACCCCTCCGGCTTCCACGCGCACCTGCTGCGCATCGCCAGCGAGTTTGACGTGCCGATCGTCGTCACCGAGAACGGCGCCTCGTGGCCGGACGAGGTTGACGAGGACGGCCGCATCCGCGACCTCGACCGCTACACCTACTACCACGACCACCTCAGCGCGCTGCTGCAGGCCCGGGCAGAGGGAGCGGACATCCGCGGCTACATGGCGTGGAGCCTCATGGACAACTTCGAGTGGGGCTACGGCTACTCAAAGCGCTTTGGCATGCTCCGCGTGGACTACGACACCCAGGTGCGCACGTGGAAGGACTCGGCGTACTGGTACGCGGAGACCATCCGCAACCGCGAGGTCACCCCTCTCGACGCCATCGAGGGCCTAGTACAAACCCCGCCGCGTTCGTACTGAGACTTCCAAGGGCCCTTGGGGCCCATGTGACGGAAGTGACTGGATGGACGGCGAAAGCCGTCACATCCGTCACTTCTGCCCCAGCCACCCTTGGGAATCACTGCGCCTAGACTTGAGCCATGCCTTCCGGTCGTCGCTCCAACAAGCGCCCGTACGGCAAGCCCCACGAGGAGTTTGACGCCGATCGCGCGCTCGGCTCCGGCCCGCGCATCGAGCCAGGTCCGCGCGGCGAGCAGTACTACGTCGCGACCCCGCGTCCCAATGACAAGGTCTACGTATGCCCGGCCTGCAACCAAGAAATAGCAGGGGACTCGCCGCACCTAGTGGCATGGCCAGCTGACCATTTGTTCGGTGAAGAGGCCGCGAAGGCTGCCCGACGCCACTGGCACTCACAGTGCTGGCGCACCTTTGGGCGGGCTTGAGTTGGCAGAGACAGAACTGCGTTCGATGACGGTGCTTCGCGCCCACCGCGAGGACATCGAGCTCCGCACAGAGGACGGCCTCAGGCTCGTGGGCGAACTCGCCACGCCCGCTTCAGGCGAGATCGCGGCCACGCTCATCACCCTGCATCCGCTGCCAACCCACGGCGGCTTCATGGACTCGCACGTGTACCGCAAGGCCTCGTGGCGGCTCCCCGAACTCGCTAACATTGCCGTGCTTCGCTTCAACACGCGCGGCACGCATTCGCCGCGCGGAACCAGCGAGGGAGCGTTCAGCGAGGGTGGACCGGAGGGGGCGGACGTCAGAGCGGCCGTGGACTTCGCCGTCACTCACGGGCTCCCACATCGCTGGCTCGTCGGCTGGAGCTTTGGCACCGAACTCGCGCTCATGCACGGCGCCAACCTCGACGTCGAGGGCGCAGTACTGCTGTCGCCGCCGCTCCACAGGGCACAACCCAGCGACCTCGAGCGCTGGGCGGCCACCGGCAAGCCCGTAACGGCGCTCGTGCCGGAGTTTGACGACTACTTGCGGCCCGACGCTGCGGCCCAGGCTTTCGGCCCCCTCACCCAGGCGCGACTCGTCCCAGTAGAGGGCGCTAAGCACCTGTGGGTAGGCGAGGCGTACGTGAGGCGCGTTCTCGACGAGATCGTCGCGGCCGTGGCACCAGGCCAAGGTCCGCTGCCAACGCACGTAGACCTTTCCGTGGTCGAATAGGCAAATGAGCACACCTCCAGACGGCACGCCGCTCGTGCTGCTCAACGCTTTTCCCGTGGACCGCAGCCAGTGGGAGGGCCTGATCTCAGCGCTCTCGGAGATCGCCCGCGGAGACATCATCGCCTTTGACCTTCCGGGAATCGGCGAGATGCCCATGACTGACGAGGAGCCGTCGCTCGAACTCATCGCGGACGCGGCAGTCGTCGCCATGCGCGAGGCGACCGGCCACGAGTCCGCGATCTGGATTGGCTGCTCAATGGGCGGCTACATCGCGATGGCAGTCGCCGAGCGCAACCCAACGGCGGTGGCGGGGCTCGGCCTGATCTGCACACGGTCCTCGGCAGACGATGCGCAAGGCGTCGCGAAGCGCCGCAAAATCGCCGACGCGGCGGACGGGCAGTCTGGACACCCGGATCCGCGCGGTGCCGCGGAGGGACTCATCGGCACCAAGGGCGAGAACCGCGAAGAACTCGTCGCCGCCATCGCGGCCAACATTGCCAAGCACTCAGGTGACGGCATTGCGTGGGGGCAGCGGGCGATGGCCGCGCGGCCCGATCGCACCGAGGTGCTCAAGGCGGTAGATGCTCCGGCGGTCGTCATCATCGGTGAGAACGACGAGGTGGTGCCGCGAGCAGAGGCGGAGAGCATGGCCGCCGCCCTTGAGGTCGAGCCGGTGATCCTTGAGGGGATTGGCCACCTCGCCGCCTTCGAGGCGCCCGAGCAGGTAGCAAGCGCCGTCGCGCCGCTCTTCGCGTAAGTCCAACCATGCCGATTCGCCGCGTAGTAGCGCACGCTGACCTCGCCGCCCTTGTGCCCACCTTTCGCGCCATCAGGCAGCGGCACGGCGTCGTAGAAACCCGGCCCGACGCTGTGGTGAGCGAGGCGATAGCGGCGGGCGAGGCGTCGGGCGAGCTTGGGCACGTAGAGGGTGAGCGCGCCGACCGCACCGATCTGGAACTCGTGACGATCGATCCTCAGGGCGCTCGCGATCTTGACCAGGCGCTGGCCATCGCGGGCAGCGGCGACGGCTGGACGGTGACCTATGCGATCGCCGATGTCGCGGCGCACGTCGCGCCGGGGGGAGCAATCGACCGCGACACATGGACCCGGGCGGAGACCGTCTATTGCCCGGACAAGCGAATCGGGCTGCATCCTCACCAGATGTCAGAGGGCTTCGCGTCGCTGCTTCCTGGCCAGCGCACGAAGGCGGTGCTGTGGACCATCGCGGTTAAGCTCGACGGGACGCTGGGGGAGGCCCATGCAGAACGCGCCTGGGTGCGCTCTCGCCATCAGTACACCTATGACGAGCTAATTGCGGAGCCTCCGGAGCGAGCGAAGTCCCTGGTAGATCTGATGCGAGGACTCGGCGATGCGCGAAGGGCGCACTTGCGGGAGCGCGGGGGCGTGACGCTTCCCAAGCCAAGCCAAGAGGTCGTCGAGAACAACGGCGAGCTCATGCTCGAGTTCCGAGCCGCCGTTGGCGTCGAGGACGACAACGCGCAAGTGTCACTGCTCACCGGTGAAGCGGCCGCGCGAATGATGCTCGCCGCCGGCGCGGGAGTGCTGCGGACCATGCCAGCCGCGGCACCGGAAGCCATAGAGCGGCTGCGCCGGCAAGCGCTCGCGCTTCACATCGCATGGCCGGAAGGAGCGACGTATGCCGACGCCCTACTCGCTCTGGACACGTCCAGTTCACGGGCCGCGGCCTTCCTGACGCAAGCGACCAGGCTCTTCAGGGGAGCGCAGTGGGAGGCGTTTGACGGCGAAGCGCTGCCGGTGCCCACGAACACCCACCACGGCGCGCTCGCGGCCCCATACGCGCACGTCACGGCCCCGCTGCGTAGGCTCGTAGACCGCTACGGCACCGAGGTATGCCTCGCGTATTGCGCGGGGCGCGAGATCCCTGGATGGGTACTGGAGGCGCTACCAGGGATCGGGGCGGCGATGGCCGCTGGGGTGCACACAGCGTCGGCCGTTGACAGGGAGTGTGTTGACGCCGTCGAGGCGGCCGTGCTGGGGCCTCACGTTGGCGAGGAGTTCACCGGGGTTGGGCTCGACGAGCGCACGGTGCAGCTGGTGAACCCCGCAGTCGTTGCGCGGTGTTCAGGCGACGTTGGCGTTGGCGAGACCCAGCGAGTGCGGCTCGTGAGCGCCGACGCCGCGCACGGACCACAGTTTGAGGTGGCGCCGGGCTAACTCGCTCAACCTTTCACCGCTCAACGGGTGAGGTTTACGCGGGCCGCCAGTCGTTGCCTGCGGCAATACGGCCGGCGAGCGCATCTGCGAGCGGCATGGATTCGCCGTCGCGCGCACCACGGCCGATCTCGAGCATGGGCTCTCCGGGGCGGAGCGTCACCCCGCTGAAGCGAGCGCTGAGACCGCCGCCGGTGGAGAGCACATAGAACACTCCATCCGTTGAGATCCCGATGCTGCGGTCGCGTTTGAGGTACCAGCCGGTGACCTGGGTCCGGTAGCGGGTGGAGCCGTTGTACGCCCGCGCCGTGAGCCGCTGGGGCTCAATACCAGCGGCGATGGCGTCGCGAGCAAACTGTTCAACGAGCACCTGCGCCTTGCGCGACTCGATCTCGCGCGCCCTGGCCATGGCCTCGGCCTTGCGCAGGTGCGGGTTGTCTGTCACGACTCGTTCGAGTCCGAGGGGAGTTCTGGCGCCTTGAGCTTTGCCGCAGCTGCGAGGTTGCCGATCGGGTCGTTTGACAGGAGGCCGCGCAGGTCGTCGAGGTAGCCGGTGATCGACTCTCGCTGCTGGTTGAGCTCTTCAACCTCGCGCTGGGCCGCGGTGCGTTCGCGCTCGGCGTCGGCAACGGCCTCGGAGATGATTCCCTCCGCGTGGACGCGGGATTCGGACACGATCTCGTCCGCGTTGTTGCGGGCGTTGCTCAGCAGAGTTTGAGAGTGAACCTCTGCCTCTCGGCGAACAACCTCTGCGCGCTCGAGGGTTGCGGCCAGGCGTTCTTCTGCTTCTTCCGCTCGAGCCTGCGCATCTGCGACCAGCGCCTGCGTCTCCGCTTGCGCCTCTTCGGTGCGGCGCGTCAGTTCGCGCTCTGCATCTTCGCGACGCTTGGCGATGACGATCTGCAGATCTTCGCGGTCGCGTTGAGCCTTATCGCGCACGGCCTCGGCCTCGGCATTCGCCGCGGCCTTCTCGCTTGCGGCGTGTTCGCTGGCCTCGGCGACAAGTGCGTCCGCCGCGGCCTTTGCCTCTTCGAGCGCGGCAGCAGCGTCACGATCCGCGTTGGCGCGCAGCTGTGCCGCCGTTGACGTGGCCGTGTCGAGCGCTACGCGTGACTGGGCCTGGATGTCTGCCACCTGCTGGTCGGTCTCCGCGCGCAGCGCCGCCGTGTCTGCGTCTGCGCTCGCGCGCAGTTCCGCAACTTCGCTCTGAGCGGCCTCACGCAGTTCTGCAACCTCGGCATCCACGGCTGCACGGAGTTCCTGTGCGTCGCGCTTTGCCTGCTTGACGATGGAGTCGGCCTCGCGGCGTTGCTCGGAGATTCGCTCGTCGTGGCTTGCGCGCTCGCGCGCGAGTTGCGCCTCGTGGGCCTCGAGCGACGAGGCGATGGTCGCCTCGTGCTCGGCCTTGCCCTTCGCGATGTCGCTCGTCGCCTGGCTGAGGGCCGCAGCGGTCGCGGCACGCTGGCTGCTCACGAGCTCGTCATGTTCGGCTCGCTCTTGAGCGATGCGCGCATCATGGTCCGCGCTCTCGGAGGCGATACGCGCGCTGTGGTCCGCGCTTTCAGCAGAGATTCGCGCATCGTGTTCGGCTCGCGCCTGCGCAATATCGCTTTCAATTTCTTGGCGAGACTGGGCAGTCGCGGCCTCGAATGCCGCCTTTGCCTCGGCGATCTCAGTCTGGTGGCGAAGTCGCTCCTGCTTGATCGCGGCAGCGTGGGCCGCTCGCTCTTGGTCAAGCTGCGCGGCCGCGGAGGCGCGCATCTCTGCGATCTCTTCTTCGGCGGTGGTGGCCGCCTCGGCGGAGTCTGCCCGCAGGCTCGCTACCTCGGATTCCGCTGTGGAGCGCAGGTCGGAGGCCTCGGCCTCCGCGAGCGTGCGTACGTCTGCAGCATCGGCGGTGGCGTTTGCAAGCAGCTCTTCCGCGTGCGCGGAAGCGTCAGACAGGCGACGCTCTGCCTCCGCAACGAGCCGTGAGGTCTCTGCCTGGGTCGCCTTGGAAAGCGACTCCGCCTCGGAGCGGGCGGCGGTGAGGATGACATCGGCCTCTGTGCGCTGGGCGGTCGATGCCGAAGTCGCGTCCGACAGCAACGTCTCCGCCTCGGTGCGCGCTGATTCGACTCGCTCGGCTGCCTCGCGCTGGCTTGCCACCAGTTGCTCGGTGGTCTCGCGTTCCGTGCTGGCGCGCAACGTGTGAAGTTCACGCTCCGCGGTCGCCCTCTTGTCGGCGAGTTCGGCGTCAGCGTTCTGCGCGTTGCGCTCCGCCTCGCGGCGGCCGCGTTCCAGTACCTCTTGCGCCTGGCGCTCTGAGGCCTCCTTGAGCGCGGCAGCGGTGTTTTCCGCCTGCGTCTTGATTTCGTCTGCCTCACGGCGGCTCTGGGCCAGAATCTCCGCGACCTCATTGTCCGCGCGCGCACGCAATTGCTGTGCCGCTACGGTGGCGCGAGCCACGGTGTCTTGCGCGTGGGTCGTTGCTCGCGCTAGTACGTCGGACGACTGTTCCTCTGCGGAGCGCAGCAGGTTCTCAACGCGAGCGCCGAGTCCCTTGTATGTTGGCTTCTCGTTCTCCTCGAGCGACTTCTGAGCGTCGTCGAGCGCCTTCTGCGCGGCCTGTGCTTTCTCTGCGTTCTCGGCCGCTGACTTCTTGGCGGTGGCCGCCTCGGACTCGAGCCGCGCAATGTGGGCGGAGACCGCGTCACGGTCATAGCCCCGCATCGTTACGGGAAAGGGCAGGTTCTCGTCGGACATGTGCACTCCTTAGTGGGCCGCGCCGGGCACCGCTAACAGGGTAGTGCGCTGGGATACATGGAACAAAGCGACGGTTGGCCCCCCTCGCGCGTTACTCCTAGAGTGTCTTGACAGAAGTTAGGAGTTTGCACGTGACGTTGCGAACAGCCGGACTCATCGCTGGAGTGCTTGGAGTGCTCCTGTTGGCGGTGGGTCTTGTCGCTCAAGCGGTGAAGCCCGCGGCTGAGGCGACCCCAAGTGCCCACTTTGAAACCACGGTTGTCGTGGTGCCTCCAGAGATCGTGGCGCTATCGCCCGACGCTGTGCTCACCATTAGCGGTAGCAGCGAGCTTGCCGCACACACCGCGCGCAACGAGGACGTTCCGGCATGGACTGCTAGCCGCGGATCCGTCACCATTACCGGTCTGAACGATTGGGAAGCGCTCACGGTGACGTCCTACGAGCCCCTGCCAAGTCCGGAGCCGTCTGTGAGCCCGTCGGGCTCGCCGTCCCCAAGCGCCTCCGCGAGTCCCAAGGCAAGCGCCTCCGCGAGCCCCAAAGCGAGTCCCACAGCTAGCCCGGCCGCTGCCACCTCAAACTCTGCATCTGCGAGCCCAAGCCCGGCAGCGTCGGGCAGTGCCGAGCCAAGCGCCACGCCAGTCGTGTCGCCAACGCCCCAGGGTTCGCAGGACATTTGGCGCAACACCGCGCAACAGTCGGAGACCTACGAAGTCAAGACCGCCGAACTCCCGCCAGGCCTCACTCTCGTGGTTGAAGCTCTTGACGGTGGCTCAATCTCGAGCGCTTCGCTTGCCATGTCGCGGACTATCGACGACGACTGGATTTCGCAAGTGCTCTGGTGGGGCGCCGCTCTAGCTGCGATCGGCCTCATCGCGCTCATCGCCCTGTTCGTTGACGTGCGACCCGCGCAGTCAAAGGGGGAAGAGTGGCTTGCGGGTAGAACAGCGGTGGGCCACGGCAGGGACGAGGCCGCTCCTGGCAGCCGTAGGGCGCGTCGCCAATCCGGTTCTGCGATGCCCGTTGCAACTATTCCTGGGGAGCCAACGACGGGGTCGATTCCGGTCGTCATCGAAGCACAGACCGCTTCTACCGAGGTGCCCATGGTCGCGGTGACGGGCGGCGTGCCAACGGTTCGGCCCGCTGCGCCGGAACCGTCCGCAGAGCACTTTGAACCGCCACAGACGGAGCCGCTTGAGCCACACGTGGACGCCGACGAGGAGGACCGCTCATGAAGCGCATACTCCTCGTCTCAGCCGCCGCGCTGAGCCTGATCGCACTCTCCGCGTGTACGCCTGAAGTGCCAGCAGTCCCACCCGCGCCCACGCCCTCTGAGGCGGCTGCGGTTGTGGCTTCACAGGCCGAACGCATCCTTCCCCAAACCTTTGCGGAACTCGCAGCGGCGGATGACGCGGCGGACCCAGCGCTCATGACGAACAGGGTGGGCGGCGACGCGAAGACCATTCGCGCCGCGCAATACAAGCAGCACAAGGCGGACAAGGACCTGGTCCCTGACGTCATTCCTGACGAGACTCAAGCTGTCTACGTCTCCGCGGAAGAGCAGTGGCCGCGAATGCTTGTCGCCGTCACGGAACAGCCGTCCGAAGAGACCACGCCCGTTGTGTTGCTGTGGATTCAGGACTCCGTGGACGTTGACTACCAGTTGCGTAGCTGGTCGCACATGATTCCAGGCGCGACCCTGCCCGCGATGGCAGGGCCAGCGACCGGTGCTCCACAACTCCCGCTCGACGACCCCAACATGTCGCCAACTCCTGCGAAGGTGCTCGAGGACTACGTCACTTTGCTCCAGAACGGGCCAAAGAGTTCGTACAACGACAAGTTCGCGCCTGACACGTACCGCGAGCAGCTTTTCACGGCCCGAGAGGTCCTCACAAAGGCGGCCAAAAAGGCGAAGGGCACCTACAAGGACGTCATCGCGGTGGACGAGGAAGCGGCGTACGTTTTGCAGACTGCCGACGGCGGGGCATTGATCTTTGCCCCGCTGACCGTTACGTCAACGTTCACGGTCAAGGGAGCCAAGGTGTCCGTCCCCGCAGCAGACAAGGCCTTGTTGCAGGGCAAGCTCACCACCAAGGTGGTTCACCGCTACCTCGACCCCATCATCATTTACATCCCCGGTCCGGCGGTCCCCGCAAACCCTGCAGTTGTCGCCGCAGACCACAACCTCGTGAAGGTGGCGCCTAAGTGACCGTTCCGTCAATGAGGGGTGCGGTTGATCTTGCCGCTCTCGCTGCCCAGGCCCGACGCTCGGAAAAGGAGACGCCGAGCGGCGCCGTTGAGGTGACAGAAGAGTCACTTCAAGAACTGGCACAGCGCTCCATGCAGTCGCCGGTGATGCTCGTCTTTGTCGCCGCAGCGTCCGCCGCGTCCGAGGATCTCGCGGCACGCCTTGCCCGGGTCTGTGCGGAGGACGGCGGAGTGGTCACCGTTGGCGTCTGTGACGTCGATGCGCAGCCGGCGATCGCGCAGGCGCTTCAGGTGAACGCCGTGCCGACCGTCATTGCAGTGCTTGGCGGCCGCCCCATGCCGATGTTCCAGGGCTCCGCCGACGACGCGCAGTTGCTCGAGGTCGTTCGCCAGGTCACGCAGGTGGCCCGCGAAGCGGGGATGGCCGGCGCTGGCGCAGAAGGCCCCGACGCCGCAGGCAGCGAAGGCGCGGAGGGCGCTACCGACGCCGAGCCCGTAGCCGAGCCAGAGGTGCCGCTACCGCCGCTTCATCAGGCCGCGTACGACGCCATCGAGAGCGATGACCTTGACGGAGCGATTACCGCGTACGAGCAGGCACTCAAGGAGAACCCGCGTGACGTCGAGGCGCGCGCTGGCCTCGCCCTGGTGCGGCTCATGCTCCGCACTCGCGACGCCGACCCTGCCGCTGTGCGCGGTGCTGCCGCAGCGTCGGGCAGTGATGTTGACGCGCAAATGGCGGTCGCGGATCTCGATGTGCTCGGTGGCCAGGTAGAAGACGCGTTCGCACGGCTCCTTGACGTGGTTCGAGCCAGCGCCGGCGATGAGCGAGACGCCGTGCGCGAGCGGCTCGTTGAACTCTTCGACGTTGTTGGCGCCGACGATCCACGCGTGGGAGCCGCTCGCCGCTCCTTGGCGGCAGCGCTGTACTGAGTGGGCCTCAGCCGGCGGGGCGGAGGATCACCACGCCGAGCGGTGGCAAGCGCAACGTCGCGGAAGCTGGCTGACCCTTCCAGCCCTTGGCCGCGGCCTCAACCCTTCCGAGGTTGCCCACACCGGAGCCTCCGTAGGCGTCTGAATCGGTGTTGAGAAGTTCGTCCCACGCGCCGGACTGCGGAAGTCCGATGCGATAGCCCTCATGAGGGACCCCGGCGAAGTTGACGATGACGGCTACCGGCGTTCCCGCATTGTCGTAACGGGCGTAGGCGAGCACGTTGTGTTCGGAATCGTCGGCGTCGAGCCACTGGAAGCCGCCCGGATCACTGTCCCGCTCCCACAGGGCGGGCGTTGCCTTGTAGAGCGCGTTGAGATCACGCACAAGGTCCTTGAGGCCCGCGTGGAGCCCGTCTTCGAGGTGCCACCAGTCGAGCGAGCGGCCCTCAGACCACTCCGCTTCCTGCCCAAACTCGCAGCCCATGAAGATGAGTTGCTTGCCTGGGTGGGTCCACTGGTAGGCGAACAACGCTCGCACGCCAGCGACCTTCTGCCAGTGGTCACCCGGCATTCGTGCAAGCAGAGAGCCCTTGCCGTGAACCACCTCGTCGTGACTGATGGGGAGCATGAACTGCTCGGAGAACGCGTACATCATCGAGAACGTAATGGTGTGGTGGTGATAGGCGCGATGCACGGGCTCTTCGGAGACGTAACGCAGGGTGTCGTTCATCCACCCCATGTTCCATTTGAGTCCAAACCCAAGACCGCCTGCATTGGTGGGAGCCGTGACGCCGGGCCACGCCGTTGATTCCTCGGCGACCATGACGATTCCGGCATTGGACCTGTACGCGACGGCGTTGGCCTCCTGAAGGAACGAGATCGCGTCAAGATTTTCGCGGCCTCCGTGAACGTTGGGCCGCCACTGGCCAGCTTCGCGGGAGTAGTCGAGGTAGAGCATCGACGCGACCGCGTCGACGCGCAGACCGTCCGCGTGGAACTCGTGCAACCAGTACGTGGCGTTCGCCACCAGGAAGTTGTGGACTTCAGGGCGGCCAAAATCAAAGACGAACGTTCCCCAGTCAGGCTGCTCGCCGCGCAGCGGGTCAGGGTGTTCGTAAAGAGGCGTGCCGTCAAAGCGACCAAGCGCCCACTCGTCCTTGGGGAAGTGGCCAGGAACCCAGTCAAGAATGACGCCGATTCCCGCTTGATGGAGCGCATCGACAAGGGCGCGGAAGTCATCGGGGTTGCCGAATCGCGCGGTCGGAGCGAAGTACGAGGAGACCTGGTACCCCCACGAGCCCCCAAACGGATGTTCCATCACAGGCATGAACTCGACGTGAGTGAAGCCCAACTCCTTGACGTAGGAGACGAGTTCTTTCGCAAGGTCCGCATAACTCAGCCCTTGGCGCCACGAACCCAAGTGCACCTCGTACACGCTCATCGGTGACTCGTGGGGGGCGTGAGAGGGCCGATCAGCCAACCACGCGTCGTCGGACCATGTGTAGTTGGACTCAGTGACAATGGACGCTGTCTGGGGAGGTCGTTCCGTGAAGCGGGCCATGGGGTCGGCCTTTTGGCGCCAACGACCATCCTTGCCGAGGATCTCAAACTTGTACGTGGTTCCCGCACCCACTCCGGGGATGAACAGCTCCCAGATGCCGGACGATCCGAGCGAGCGCATCGCATGGCTAGCCCCCTGCCACATGTTGAACTCGCCAACGACGCGCACCGCGCGAGCGTTGGGCGCCCACACAGCAAAAGCCGTGCCCGTAACGTCTCCGAGTACCGACGGATAGCGCTTGATGTTTGAACCGAGCACCTCCCACAGGCGCTCGTGGCGGCCCTCGCGGATCAGATGTAGGTCAAGCTCACCGAGGGTTGGCAGGAATCGGTAGGGGTCGTCGGTGGTGGTTGGCTCAGCGTCATAGGTCACGTGCACGCGGTAATCGGGAGCGTCGGCGCCCTTGAAGCTTGCCTTCCATACGCCGTGGTGCTCGTGTTGCGCCTGGTAGGTGCCGTCAAGCGTCTCAATCTCAACCACGGATGCGAGGGGTCGCAAAACGCGAATGGTGACAACGCCGTCGGCCGCATGGGGGCCAAGAATCGAGTGGGGTTGGTAGTACGTGCCCGCCGCGACCTCGGCAAGGACCGCCTCGTCGACGCTAGCCACGACGCACCACCAGCCAATAGAACGAGTGCGGTGCGAAGGTCAGACGGAGGGTGCCGTCTTCGCCAACGTCCTGGAAGGGGGTCTTGTGAACGATGGTGCTCACCTTTCTTCCAGCATGTTCAGGAAGCGACAGGAGAGCCGACGCCTGATGTGAGGAGAAATTCATCGCAACGAGCACGGATTCCTCTGGATGGGTCCTGAGGAATGAGAATACGCAGGGGTTGTCGCAAGGGACGTCTTCGTAGCCGCCATCCGAGAACGCGGGGTGGTCTGCGCGGGCAGCGAGAAAGCGCCGCAGCCAGAACAGCAGAGAAGTTCCCTGCGCGAGCGAACGCTCAACGTTGACGCCGTTGTAGTGGTGCACGAGCGACTGCACTATCGGCAGATACAGTGCGCCGGGGTCGGTCTGCGAGAAGCCTGCGTTGCGGTCAGGGGTCCACTGCATGGGCGTGCGGACGGAGTCCCTGTCCGGCAGCCACACGTTGTCGCCCATCGCGATCTCGTCGCCGTAATAGAGGCATGGCGTGCCCGGCAGGGAAAGGATCAGCGCGTGGGCGAGTTCCATCGCGTGGAACGAGTTGTCGAGAAGGGGAGCGAGCCGCCGGCGAATCCCGGTGTGGGCCTTCATCTGAGGGTGCGGCGCGTACCACTCGAACATCTGGTGGCGCTCTTCAACAGAGACCATCTCGAGCGTCAGTTCATCGTGGTTTCGCAAAAAGGTTGACCACTGGCCGTTCGCCGGCGGCACGGGGGTGTCGTGGAGGATCTCGCGAAGACGCGTCGCGTCCTCCGCCTTGATCGAGTGGAAGATTCGCGGCATGACGGGGAAGTGGAAGCACATGTGGCATTCCGGCTCCTCCTCGGTGCCAAAGTACTCCGCGGCCTCGTGTGGGGGCTGGTTGGCCTCGGCGAGGAGGACCGCGCCGGGGGCCTCCCTGTCTACGAGCTTGCGCAGTTCTCGAAGGAACGCGTGGGTGCGGGGGTCGTTCTCGCCGGCATTGCCCTCCGCCTCAAACAGGTACGGCACGGCGTCGAGCCGGAACCCGTCAATGCCTTTGGCGAGCCAAAAGCTCGCGATGTCAAACATCTCTTGCTGCACTGCGGGGTTCTCAAAATTGAGATCCGGTTGGTGGGTGTAAAAGCGGTGCCAGTAGTACTGCTGACGCACTGGATCCCATGCCCAGTTGGACGTCTCCGTGTCCGTGAAGATGATGCGGGCGTCGAGCCACTTGTCGTTTGTGTCCGACCACACGTAGTAATCGCCGTATGGGCCGTTGCGATCGTGGCGAGAGGCCTGGAACCAGGGATGTTGCTCGCTTGTGTGGTTGAGGACCAGGTCTATGGTGATGCGCATTCCGCGCTTGTGGACCTCATCAATGAGCTCTTCGAAGTCCGCCATGGTGCCGTAGCGGGGGTCGATCGCGCGGTAGTCAGCAACGTCGTAGCCGCCATCGCGCAGAGGCGACGGGTAGATGGGCGGTAGCCACAGCGCGTCAACGCCAAGCCATGCCAAGTAGTCGAGGCGCTTGATGAGTCCGCGAAGGTCGCCAATGCCGTCGTCATCGCTGTCGTGGAACGCGCGCACGAGAACCTCGTAGAACACCGCTGTGCGATACCACAGGGGGTCGTTGGTAAGGTCGCGCTCGCGCTTGGGGAGCGATTTGAGCAGGCGCTTCATGGGTGCCTCACCGTCACTGCGTGCGCGAGCGTATGCGCAGGATCGAACTTCACGTAAAACTCGTGTGCCCACGTGAATGTGGCGCCAGTGACAGCGTCATCGACGGTGAGCACAGCGTGGTCCGGGAGGCCCAAAGCCGCAAGGTCAAGCCACACCACGCCCTCCTGAGAACTGTGGGGATCAAAACTGGCCACGGTGATCACCGTGTCCACTTTGCCAGTTGGCGACTCCGCGGCGCTCAGGTGGCGCGAGAAGCACAGCACGTTGGGGTTGGAACTGGGGTGAATCGTGAGTCCGCGCAACCTGCGCAGCGCAGGGTGCCGGGATCGCATCGCGTTGAGGTTGGTGAGGAGCGTCTCGATGCCGTGCTGATCTGCGTGGGCCCAGTCGCGGTGCTTGAACTCATACTTCTCGTTGTCGATCTGCTCCTCGACGCCTGGACGCGGCACGTTCTCTACGAACTCGTATCCCGTGTAGATGCCGTAGCTGGGTGAGCCAGTCGCCGCGAGTACGGCACGCATTCGGTACAGCGGCGGGCCGCCATGCTGCATGTCTGGCGTGAGGATGTCATGCGTGGTTGGCCAGAAGTTGGGTCGCATGTAGAACGAGGCCTCGCCGCTGATCTCCTCAAGGTACTCAGCCATTTCTGCGGCGGTCTGGCGCCAGGTGAAGTACGTGTAGCTCTGGTGGAAGCCGATCTTGGCGAGCGTGTGCATCATCGCGGGCCGCGTGAATGCCTCCGCGAGAAAGATCACGTTGGGGTGGTGCTCGGCGAAGTGCGAGAGCAGTTGTTCCCAGAACGTGAGCGGCTTGGTGTGGGGATTGTCGACGCGGAACAGCGTCACGCCCAGTCCAACCCAGTGCTCCAAGACGTCGCGAATTGCCTCGTAGATGCCCTGGGGGTCGTTGTCGAAGTTGAGCGGGTAGATGTCTTGGTACTTCTTTGGCGGGTTCTCCGCGTAGGCGATGGTGCCGTCGAGTCGCGTGGTGAACCACTCCGGATGCTCAGTGACCCACGGGTGGTCTGGCGAGCATTGGAGCGCGAGGTCAAGGGCAACCTCGAGCCCAAGTTCGGCGGCGCGGGCGGTGAAGTTGCGGAACTGGCGTGCCGTGCCAAGTTGCGGGTGCAGGGCATCGTGCCCGCCTTCGGGGCCGCCAATTGCGTACGGGCTACCGGGGTCGCCATCCTCCGCCTTAAGCGAGTTGTTGCGGCCCTTGCGGTGGGTGAGGCCAATGGGGTGAATCGGTGTGAGGTAGACGACGTCGAAACCCATTGCCGCGATTCCCGGCAGTCGCTTGGCGGCCGTAGTGAAGGTGCCCGACGCCCACTCACCGGTGCGCTTGTTGAACCGCGCGCCTTCAGAGCGGGGAAAGATCTCGTACCAGGCCGACGCTAGGGCCCGTTCCCGTTCCACCATCAGCGGGTAGGTGCCTGAGGTGGTGACGTCGTCGCGCAGCGGTGCGGCGGTGAGGGCGTCCTTGACGGCGGGGGAGAGCGCGGGGGCGAGTCGCGACTCCGGATCGCGGCGGCCGTCCTTGAGTGCGCTGATGGCGTCGCGCAGGAGTTGTTGCCGTGGTTCGGGGCGGCGCACCTCGTCGATGGCGCGAGTGAGTACGGCGACGCCTTCGTCGAGCATGAGCTGTACGTCCACGCCCGCATGCACCTTGACGCGCGCGGCGTGCGCCCAGGTGCCGTACGGGTCCGACCACGCCTCGACGCGGAAGTGGTGGAGTCCCTCCGCGTTGGGAAGGTAGATCGCCTCGTAAAGGCTGATGCCCCACTCCTTGACGGGCATGGGGATCGACTGCGCGCGACCAGAGGGCCGGGTAATGACGACGTTCGCGCCCTCGGAGTCGTGGCCCTCGCGGAAGATCGTTGCGGTGATGGGCACCGCCTCGCCAACGACTGCCTTTGCGGGCCAGCGGCCGGATTCGAGCGCGGGGCCAACGTCCACAATCGGAATCCGCCCAACGGACGGAACCTGGGGCGTTGCCATAATCCGAAACTACTAGGGATTTCAGTTGAGGGGTACTGGCAGGTTCGCTTCATGGCGCGTCATGCCTGCTTGCCAGGGTGGTGGCCGGACGCGCTTGCTTGCCTGGCACCAGCGTCGGACAGGTGGGTGGCGCGACCATGCCGTGCCCGCGGAACTTGCCCTACTCAACCCGCACCACTCAACCCGCACCACTCAACCCGCACCACTCAACCCGCGCCAGCGTCGGCCCTGCCACTCCTGACCGGATTTCCCACCTTTGACCGGTCCCAACACCGTCAAACAGCCGAAATTCGGTCAGGAGTGGCGGCCGACCCTCGGTGCGGAGGGGAGCCCGCGGCCGCGCGGCGTACGCCCTCCAACACCGACACGCGCGACACGCGGGTCGATAAGCGTTCGCGAGCCCGAAGCGCCGGGCGACACGCCGACGCTGTGTTGAAGGGTGTTCGGGGTGACGCTGGGGCCGACGCTGGGTGTGACGCTGGGGCCGACGCTGGGGCCGACGCTGGGGCCGACGCTGGGGCCGACGCTGGGGCC
>Ga0164241_10002801_pt1 | contig 18344 bp, 12 predicted proteins | sample OricomyardsoilBY_FD_108780 | JGI IMG/M metagenome (GOLD analysis project Ga0164241, IMG submission 108780) | Backyard soil microbial communities from Emeryville, California, USA - Original compost - Back yard soil (BY) | ecosystem: Environmental > Terrestrial > Soil > Unclassified | place: USA...
ATCCTCAAGGACCACGAGCAGGAGCTCTGCGTCATCCTGTGCATGTGGTCACTGCTGCTGCTGGCTCGCCAGGCGCAGGACACGCGGCTCGCGCGTCAGCAGCTGGACAAGGATTACGTCAAGATCGGTGAGGGCCAGGTGGTGTTGCCCGAAGACGCGCGCGTCTATTCGCGGCCGCTGGAATCCCTGCCACCCGCCGAGGCTCATCGCTTCCTGCCCCGCCTGCTCATGGTGGCGTACAACCGTTTCGGCGCCACGCGCAGCGTGCAGGACGCCGCCGAGGCGGTGCGCGATGAATGCGATTTCGAAACCGCAAGCATGGACACCAAATTGTCGATGGTCCGGTTTACCGCCTGGGCCATTCCAGCAGTCGGGTTCGTGGGAACGGTGCGCGGTATCGGAGCGGCACTCCAGGAAGCGCAAGGCGCCATGGGTGGTGACATCTCCGGTGTCACCATGGGCCTGGGCATCACGTTCAACGCCACGCTCACCGCACTGGTGGCCTGCATCATCGTGATGTTCTGGATGCACCAGCTCCAGCAGTTCCAGGACCGCCTGGTGCTCGACTGCCGTACCTACGTCGATCGCCAGCTGCTGCGCAAGCTGCGGGTGGTTTCGAAGTAACCCGCGCGCACGGTCCGCGAAGTACATTCATGCGCCCTGGGGCGCGCCGTCGATATTTCGATACCGCACGGAAACATCTCGGCTGGCAACCCCGAGTCGGGCTAAGATGCAGGCCGTGAACCAGTGGCGTTCGATTCGCGTTCGCTCCTACGTGCTGCCAGTGCTGCTCGCCGCGCTCGCGCTGCGTTTCCTGGTGCCGCACGGTTTCATGACGGAATCCGCTACCGGCACCACACTCTCGGCAGCCATGTGTTCCACGGATTCCCGGCAGGAATCCATCGAGATTCCGGGCGAGCCCGCCAAGCCTCACTGTGACAACTGCCTGATGCCTTCGCTGGGCCCGGCACTCGCGCCTTTCCACGTGGCGGGCGTCACCCAGGTGACCAAGCCTCCACTGCTGCCGCAGCACCTCTCGCAGATTCCTGACGCTCCCCTCGCCCGCGCGCAGATAGCGCGAGCACCTCCTCCCCGCGCCTGATCGTCCGGGTTCCGTTTCGGGAACCCATCTCCATGAGCCGCAAGGCGGCTCGTGCACGTTCACGCGTTCGAGGATCGTCATGCTTCGTCAATGTTTCACGCTGCTCGCGGCCGCTGGGCTGGCCGTGGCCGCGCATGCTCATCAGTTTTCGGTGGGCGAGCTCATCATCGGCCATCCGTGGTCGCGGCCCACCGCGCCGGGCATGCCGATCGGCGTCGCCTATCTATCCATCACCAACAAGGGCGCCCGGCGCGACACGCTGATCGCCGCGAGCTCACCCGCGGCCGCGCGCGTCGAATTCCACCGCACTACTTTCGACTCGGGCATGGCGCAAATGCGCCCCATCGACACCGTGGTGGTCGAGCCAGACGCCACGATCACGGCCGAACCCGGTGGCCTGCACCTGATGCTGATCGGTCTGAAATCGCCTCTGGTGGTCGGCACGACGATCCCGCTGGTGCTGCACTTCGAAGTGGCCGGCGAGATCACCGTGCAGTTGCAGATAGAACCGATGGGCTCCACGCCTCATCGGTGAAAGGGGTCGACATGAAAATGCAGGGATGCATTCTGCTGGTGGTCGCTGTCTCGCTGCCCGCCTTTGCAGACGACGAAGATGACGAAGGCCTCATACGCACGCTCGGTACCGTGACCGTCACGGCGACCGGGCCCACGTCGCTGCCCACGGAGATTCCCACGACGATCGAGGGCATCACCGGTGACGCCATCGCCGAAACCATCAACGCGACCGACAGCGAAGATGCGCTGAAATATTTCCCGAGCCTGCTGGTGCGCAAGCGATATGTGGGTGACTACGACCACGCCGTGCTTGCGACCCGCGCATCCGGCACCGGCAACAGCGCACGTTCGCTGGTGTATGCCGACGGCATTTTGCTGTCGAACCTGTTGGGCAACGGCGCCACGTTCACCCCGCGCTGGGGTCTCGTGACCCCCGAGGAAATCGAACGGGTCGACGTGCTCTACGGCCCGTTCTCGGCGGCGTACCCCGGCAATTCCGTGGGGGCGGTGGTGGACTACGTGACGCGGATGCCGGAAGAACTCGAAATGCACGCGGCGCTGTCGAGCTTCGGCCAGGATTTTTCGATCTATGGCAGCGAGGACCGCTTCGTCGGTTGGCAGGCGAGCGCCTCGGCGGGCGATCGCAATGACAAATTCTCCTGGTGGCTCAACTTCCATCACCTGGACAGTGACGGGCAGCCTCTGTCGTTCGCGAACAAGCTCGTGAGTTCGGGCGTGGCAGGCAACGCGGGCACCCCCGTGACCGGTGCGATTCCCGATCGCAACCCGCGCAACCAGGACTGGCTCATCCTCGGATCCACGACCCAGATCCACACGATCCAGGATCACGGAAAGGCGAAGCTGAGTTACGACTTCACGCCCACGCTGCGCGCCAGCTACACATTCGGCGTGTGGCAGAACGACGCCGTGCGAACCGTCGACTCCTATCTGCGCGACTCCGCGGGAAACCCGGTGTACAGCGGCACGATCAACGTCGACGGCCGTTCCTACGCCGTGACACCGGCGGACTTTGCGCGATCGCGCGGCGACCTCAGGCACTCCATGCACGGGCTGTCGATCCGGAATCATGGTCGTGACCATTGGGACTGGGAAATTTCCGCGAGCGCCTACGAATACGACAACGATGTCACGCGCTCGCCCACCATCGCACTGCCCGCGGCGGATGCCGGCGGCGCTGGACGCATCGCCGATCAAAGCGGCACGGGTTGGCGCGCTGCGGCACTGCGCGGGACGTGGCACCCGCAACGTGCCGGCGGCGCGCACGTGGTGGAAATCGGCTATCAACTGGACATCAGCGAGCTGCAGACGCAGGTGTCCAACACCGACGACTGGATGGCAGGTCCGGCGACCACGCGCTTCTCGGCCTTCGGCGGCAAGACGCAGCTGCAGAGCGTGTACGCACAGGACAGCTGGCGATTCGCCGGGGACTGGCGCGCCACGCTCGGTGTGCGCGCGGAACGCTGGCGCGCATTCGACGGCACGATCGGAAACGCCACCACACTGCTGTCGTTTGCCGAACGCGGAGAGCAACACGTGTCGCCCAAGGCCGCGCTGGCCTGGCAGGCAACCGACGCGTGGGTGTTGAAAGTCTCGGTCGGCCGCGCCGTGAGGATGCCGACGGTTTCAGAGCTCTACCAGGGTTCGATCTCGTCCGACGTCATCGTGAACAACGACCCGAACCTCGAGCCCGAGAAATCGTGGACGGGTGAGCTGACTGCGGAACGTGAACTTGCCGCCGGCAGGCTTCGTATCACCTACTTCCATGAGGACACTCGCAACGCGCTGTATTCGCAGACCAACGTCACCGTGGTGCCCAACGTCACCAGCATCCAGAACGTGGATCACCTCCGCACTGGCGGCATGGAATTCGCCTGGCAGGCCAACGATGTATTCGCCGAGGGCCTGGACCTTTCAGCCAGCATCACCTACGCGCATTCCCGCGTTCTCGAGAATGACGGCTTTCCGGACAGTGTCGGCAAATGGCAGCCGCGGGTGCCGGATTGGCGCGCCAATGCGCTTGCCACCTACCGGTTCGGGGAGCGCTGGACCGCCACGCTGGGCGCCCGCTACAGCGGCACGCAATACAACACGCTCGACAATTCCGACACCAACGCGTTTTCCTACACGGGCACCAGCCAGTTCCTGGTGTTCGACACGCGTGTACGTTGCCGCCTCGGCGAACGCTGGATCGCGTCGCTCGGCATCGACAACCTCGGCAACGAGGAATACTGGGCGTTCCACCCTTACACCCAGCGCACGGTGGCGGCAGAGCTGGTGGCGAATTTCTGAAGGGAGCACAGCGGACTGTAGGACGCCCGGATATTCCTAACTAGTCTCGCCTGGCTTTGTAGGAGCCGCCACGCGCGCCGCGGTCCGGGACTTCCGTGATGTCATCGCCCACCGACGGCGCGTCGCGGGCTTGTCGTGCATCCCCTCCCCGGCATGCGCGCGACACTAACTACCTCGGACCGGCGGCCATCGACGCCCCGGCCAAGGGAGCCTCATGAAGTCCATCCTCGCCTGTGCCCTGGTCGCAAGCATTGCGGGGGCCGCGTCCGCGCGCCCCATCGTCATCGAAGAATCGACGACCCTCGTCAATCCGGACCCGGCCGCCTATCCACAGTTCGGACGCATGGTCGCAACCAACGGCGAATACGCGCTGGTGCTCGGCTCCGATGACAATGCCGTCGACCCTATATCCGACGAGCCGTTGTTGCGGCGCGACGCGTTGCTCTACCGCCGCGTCGCGGGTCAATGGCAGTACCAGCAGGTCCTGCGAGGCAGCCTGACCGGACAGGAGGGCTACAATTTTCCCGACCTGCTGGCGATGAAGGGCGACCTCGCCGTCACCGAACTCGATGGGAGTCCCCAGGTCCACCGGCTCGGAACCCTCGGGTGGGAACCCGCCGGACAGATTGGAAACATCACCGAAGACATCGAGATCGACGGCGAGCGGATCGTGCTCACCACGGGCGACTGTTCGTGGGACGCCCGGGTGCTCACCCCGAACGGCACCGGCGGCTGGTCTGGCGCCTACCTCTCGGGCCAGTCCCGCGGTTGCGACGACGAGTTCTGGGGCGGCCCGGCCGATATCGACGGTGAGCGGGTGATCATCGGCAATGCGTACAACGAGGACGACGCGGACCAGTACGTGCCGATCTACCAGCACTCCCAGGGCACGTGGTACCGCAGCGCCACCATCATTTCTCCCGAGGGCCGATCCGGCTTTTCGGGCGAAGTGGTGCTGCGCGGCGACGATGCGATCGTGGATGCGCGCACCGGCGCCTATGTCTACCGCCTGCCCAACACGTACCAGCCGGCCAGCCGGCTGCGGCCCGCGGACGCCTTCATGCTTTCACGCGTCTCTATCTACCGCGATACGAAGATCGAGAAGAGCGGTGACCTGGTATTAGTGCTCGAGCCTAGCTATGACCGGGCATCGCAGGTCATCAATGTCTTCCGTGCCGTCGCCGCAGCGCCCGGAACGTACGATCACGTCGCCGTGCTGGCGCCACGCGGGGGCGGGCCCTTCATGGAGTGGTTCGACGTGAGCGGCAATACGGTGATCGCGAGTGGCGCGGAGACCGCCTACATCTTCGAGCTGCCGGCGTCGCTCAAGGCGCCCGCCCCTCGCCAGGACAACTTCGAGCCTGGCGGCACCGCCACATGGGTGACGAACGCGGGCTCGCAATTCTCCGTGGTGACGAGTGGCGCCAACCGTTTCTACCGGCAGAGCAGCACCGCGGGCGAGGCGCGCGCGCTGCTGCGCGGCGCGTACTGGGCGAACCAGGCCATTGAAGCTGAGATCACGCCGAGAGCCTTCGATGGCAATGACCGGTGGGTCGGCCTCGTCACCCGTTTTCAGAATGCCCAGAACTACTTCTACGTCACGATGAGAAGCTCCGGCAGCGTGCAGCTCAAACGCTGGCGCGCGGGTGAGATCGTCAGTATCGCGACCACCGCTTTTCCGCTGACCCTCGATCGCAAATACCGCGTGCGACTCGAATCCGTGGGGGTCACGCATCGCGTCTATGTCGATGGCGCCCTGTTGATCGATGCCGACGTGGCCGACGAGGCCGTGGCCGGCAGCGCCGGCCTTCTCATGAACCGTGCCCGTGCGGATTTCGATAACGTCGTGGTGACACCCAGCCCGTTGACCACGGTCTACGTCGACGATTTCGCCACCGCCACCGTGGAACCGTGGACACACAGCGGGAGCGGCCAGTGGGTCCTCGACTCCGGCGCGTTCAACCAGAATTCGGTCGGCGCCGAGGCGCGCGCGGTGATTGGCGGCAAGACCGCGGACCAGGTCGTGCAGGCGCGCGTGCGCCAGATCGCGTGGTCCGCGGCAGGCACGGCGGAACGATGGGCCGGCGTGCTCGCGCGATACGTGGACGACGACAATTACTACTACCTTCACCTGCGCAGCGGCGGCACCGTGAGCCTGCGCAAGCTCGTGAATGGATCGATCACCACCCTGGCCTCCGCGTCCCTGGCCGTATCGCTCAACACCCAATACCAGTTGCGCCTCGAAGCCGTGGGCAACCAGTTGCGCGGCTACGTGAACGGCGCCCTGCTGCTGCAGGCCACGGACAGTTCGCATGTCGCCGGCATCGGCGGGCTCATGACCTACAAATCGGCGACCGAGTTCGACGACTACGTCGCGTATCAACCGTGAGCAATGCCCGAGCGGGCAGAAATGGATAGCCAGATGAAGCGCACCCTCCTGTTCACCGCACTCACGCTCGCTGCGCTGCCGTCCCTTGCCGGAAACGTCCGGACCATCCGCCCGGCGCAACAACTCTTCGCCCCCGATCCTGCCTATTCCTTCTTCGGCCAGGCAGTGGCCATCGACGGCGGCTCTGCCATCGTGCTGGCGGATCGACCCGGTGGCCGCATCGCGCTGCTGTATTCCCGCGGAACGAACGGGACCTGGGCCTACCGCCGTGTGCTGCTCGACGTGGCCGATACGCCGGAGAACCTGCGCGCAGGGCTCGAGATGAAAAACGGCATCGCGGCGGTGCAGCTCAACGATACGGTCGTGATATTCGAATTCATCGGCGGCGAATGGCAGCGCGCCGTCACGCTCGAGCCCTTGAGGTATCCGGGCGGACTGGCCATCTCCGGGAACCGGGTGCTCATCGGCGCCGGGCGATGTGAGTCCTATGGCGCCTATCTCTATGAGAAGGGCGCAAACGGCGTCTGGAGTGTCACGGGGCGCCTCCCGTATGTCGGCGGCCCTTGCAATTCGGACGGAATCTCCGTGGAGCTCAACTACGACAACGCGATCATGTGGACGACCGCGCGATTCGCGGGCACGTTCCGCCCGGCCAGCGGGTCGATAGATTGGCAGTGGGCCGGGAGCATCGAGATTCCGCAGGCGGCGAGCACGACGATAGGTTCCATCGCCTTGCAAAAATCAACGGCCGTTTCCTCCGGCTCGGCGATGTTCCACCGCGCGGGTACGACCTGGACCTACCTGGGCCAGCTGCAACCCGTGGACTATGGCAATGGCGCCGGCCACGCCGGCGACGTCGAGTACCGCGACGGTGTGCTGCTCACGAACGAGGGCTGGAGCGAGATCCACCAGTTCACGAAGCCCTATCTCTATCTCGAGAATGCCGGCGGCACGTTCGATCACGCGGGAATCCTCGAGACCTCCGGATTCACGCAGGACTTCGACGTCAGCAAAGGCACGGTCCTCGCGGGCTTCGATCTCCTGGGTGAAACGGGTGTCGACGTCTTCACGCTGCCTTCACCGCTTGGGGCGCCTCCTTCCATCGTCAACGACTTCGACGCACGAGACATCAGTGGCTTCGAGACGAATGCGGGCAGCCAGTTCACGCTGGCGGGAAACGTCTACAACTCTCTGTACCGTCAGTCCGCGACCACCGGTGAGTCCGTGGCCGTGCTGACGGACAGCGACTGGAACCATTACCAGTCGATTGAAGCCGACATCACCCCCACCGCTTTCGATGGTGCAGACCGCTACGTGGGCCTCGCCGTGCGGTACGTGGACATCGCGAACAACTATTACGTGACCTGGCGCAGCTCGAACGTGATCCAGCTCAAGCGCAAGGTGAACGGCGCCTTCGTGACACTCGCCGAAAAGCCGTTGGTGCTGGCGCTACACACACGGCACACGGTGCGCCTGTCGGTCGACGGGTCGAGATTGTCGGTCGATGTCGATGGCAACAACGTGCTGACAGCCACCGACACCACGTTCTCGCACGGCCGTGCCGCCCTCCTCACGTACCGCGCACGCGCGGATTTCGACAATGTCTCCGCGAGTCCGGTCGCGCCACTGAACATCAACTTCAACGACTGGGTTTCCTACTGGTACGGCTTCGGCCGGCCGTTTACCGAGCTCGGGGGAAACTGGGAGATCACGGGCCAGGAAGATCCGGAGGGACTGTCCCAGACCACGACGACGAGTCTGGCCTTCGCCATCAACGGCGTTGCGACCGAAGACCAGGTGATCACCACGCACATGCGACTCGATTCGTTCGCGGGCTCGCAATCCGGGGCATGGTATGGACTGCTCAGTCGTTATGTCGACCAGAACAACTACTACTTCCTGTCGATTCGCAGCTCCAACCAGCTGCAGATACGCAAGGTGGCCAACGGCGTGGTGACGGTGCTCGACGCAGCGTCGTTCACCGCGACGCCAGGCGTGATGCGCGAGTACACCCTGAGCGTCCGCGGAAACGAGTTGCATGCGTTCGTCGACGGCCAGCTGGTCGCCACCGCGCTCGATGACGCGATACCGCGCGGCAGATACGGCATGGGCGCGTATCGCGCGGCCGCCACCTGGCAGGACTTCGCCGTTGTGCAGGAGTAGCGGGACCCGCCCCGTCTACCGGGGGCCACCCGCATCACGCCAACCGGGGATCAGTCCGGCATCCGCTGGCCGCGCGTCTCGATGACCCAGTGGAGCAGCAGCAGGCCCACGATCGGAACGAACCCGACGGTGAACATGGTGCGGACGAAAATATCCGGGTCGCCCTTGGCGGCATTCTGCACCATGCCCACCGCGAACACGCCGCCCGCGGTCACCACGCGCCCGATGTTGTAGCAGAAGCCGCTGCCCGTGGATCGCAGGCGGGTCGGGAACAGCTCGGGTAGATAGAACGTGAAGCTCCCGAACACGCCGAACACCGTGAGCCCGATGAAGAAGTACATGCGCAGCCGGGTTTCCGCCGGAAGGTCCAGGCCGAATGTGGCGAGGAGCGCGAGCGCGGAACCCGCGAAGTAGATGGCATACAAGGTGCGCCGGCCGAACATCCTGGCAATGGGCACCGTGAGCAGCGTGCCTATCAATCCGCCCCAGCAGAAGCTGTACATCGCGAGCGTCATCCAGTCGCGCTTCAGGATCGCGGTGGCCGCGGCGTCGAGCCCCTGGCGCGTCGCCTCGGCGCCCGCGAGGCTGTTTGACATGGCCTGGATGAAGGCATTGCAGGTCCACCAGGTAATCAGCGCGGTCACCGCCACGATGAGCGCACTGACGGTCCGCGCACGCATGTCGGGTGCGAATATTTCGCGCACCCGCGCCGGGGCGGCCGTGGCGGCGGTGGCGGCCCAGCGTTCCGGCTCCTTGACGAACGCGCGGACGATGAACGCCACGGCGGCAGGGATCAGGCCGAACATCAGCACGAAACGCCAGGACGTCGACGGATCGTGGATGAACCAGTTGCCAGCCACCTGGGTGTTCACGAAATCCGCCAGGAATAAACCAAAGGGCGCGCTGGTATAGAGCAGCGCGCCGGCTTCGACGCGTTTCTCCTCGGGCACTACTTCGGCCACCATGGCCGACCCGGCGGCCCATTCGCCGCCGATGCCGAGGCTCGCGATGATGCGGAAGATGATGAGCTGCCACATCTCGGTGACGAACGCGCAACTGGCCGTGCCCAGCGCGTACAGCAGCATGGTGATCATGAGCACGCGTTTGCGCCCGAAGCGGTCGCTCAGCGGCCCGAAGATCACGCCGCCCGCGGCCCACCCCAGCAGCAGGATGGAGTTGAGGATGCCGTTCCAGTACGGCACCGCCGCGCGCGCTTCAGGGCCGCCGATCTCGAGCCCTAACAACGTCGGGATGGCGTTGGGCGCCACGAAGTTGAACAGCAGGCCGTCGAAGATATCGAAGCCCCAGCCGAGCCAGGCCGCGAAGAACACTGTCCATTGGTAGCGCGTCAGTTTGATCATGGCGCGCGAGTGTAGAGGGGAAAAAGGGGACAGATCTATTTTTCGCCCCTACTTCTCGTCATGGGAACCCAATGTCCCCGCGGTCCCCGGGGGCGAAAAATAGATCTGTCCCCTTTTTTTCCCCTACGCGTGCTTGAACATGATGGGGATGCCGGAGGGCGTCGAGTACGTCTTGTTCTCGGTGAACGGCCGCTCGCGGCCTTCCGGAGCGCGGTCGGCCACGGCCGCCAGCACATCATCCAGCGGACCCGGACGGCCGAGCGCGAAGCCCTGGCCGAACTGGATGCCCAGCGACGCGAGACGGTCGCGCACGGTGTTCGACTCCACGTACTCGGCCACCGTGGTAATGCCCATGGCATCGGCCAGCTGCACGATGGCGCGCACCAGCGCCTGCGAGCGCGGGTTCGTGAGCACGTCGACGACATACGAGCCGTCGAGCTTGATCGTGTTGATCTCGAGATTCTTGAGATACGCCAGCGAGCTCACACCCGTGCCGAAATCATCGAGCGCGAACCGCACGCCATGCGTACTCAGGCGGCGGATGAACTGCTGCACCTGCTGCATGTTTGCGGCCGCGGCGGCCTCGGTGATCTCGAATACGAGGCAGGTGCCGTCGATGCTGTGCTTGGCCATGGACGCCAGCAGCCACTCGAGGAAATCCGGGTCCGACAGCGTCGGCCCCGACAGGTTGATCGACACCCGCAAAGGGCCCGCCGACGAGGTGTTCTTGCCGAGCTGCTCGAATGCCCGCTCGCAAACGGCCCGATCGATCTCGGGAAGGATCTGGTAACGCGTGGCGGCGGACATGAAGTCGGCGGCCTCGACGATGTTGCCCTTGGCGTCCACGATGCGCACGAGCAGCTCGTACGTGGTCGGCAGGCTGTGATTGATAAGTGGCGTGATCGGCTGTGCGTAGACGACAATCCGCTCGAGACGCAGCGCCTCTCGCACGCTGCCGATGAGACCGATCTCGTCGTGGCGGCGGACCATGCTCTGATCGGTGTCCTGGTAGACCTCGACGCGGCCACGGCCGCGGTCCTTGGCGGTCTTGCAGGCGATTTCGGCCTCGGCGATCCGATGATCGAGATGCAGGTCGGCGATGCCCGTGGATACGGCGCCCCACGACATCGAAACCGGGTGGTTAGTCTCCTGCTTCGACGCGGGCGCGCTGCTCACTTCCTTGCAGATGCGATCCGCCAGCTGGCGCGCCTGCGCAAGGTTCATGTGCGGCAGGAACACGGTGAAGCGGTCGCCCGACAACCGGCACGCGAAACTGTCGCTGCCCACGAGCGCGCGACGGATCGCGACACCGCAACGCGCGATCACGCGGTCGCCATCGGAGAAACCGGCGAGATCGTTGATGAGATGCAGGCAGTCGATGTCGCCGTACAACATCGACACCATGGCGCCCGGCGGCGCGGCGCGCTGCCAGGTGTCCACGCGGGTCTTGAAGCCGTTCCATGACAGCAGGCCCGTCAGCGAATCGAGATCCTGCGTCGCGTTGCGCGCCAGCAGCCGTGCGAAGCGGCCCAGCCGTCGCACCGTGAATTCATCGAAGCTCGGCTCTTCGGGACGATTGAAGATGATGAGTGCGCCGGCCGGACCGCCGCGCGCGATCAGCGGCACCGCGACGAGCTTGCAGGCGATCTGCCCGCCACTCACGTGCTTGAGCTTGTTGGTGGCCACGGGTTTTTTGGTTTCGATGGCGCGACGCGCGAGTTCGTCGCCGACGATCGACAACTGGTGGCGGGCGAATGCCGCGTCTTCTTCGGAGCGGCTCCACACCGCGCGCGAATCCTCGCGCGGGAACACCGCGGTTGCCGCCGTGCACCCCAGGCGCAGGCACACCGCACGCAAAACACTCTCCGTGCTCCGTTCGGGCATCGAACCCGATTCGGACGATTTCGTTTCTGCCGAATTCACCGGTACTCCGCTATTTGTTCTACTTCTGCCGACTCTCGCGCCGCCAAAGAGTAGTCGAGACCTCTTAGGGAGAAAGGCCACCCAGGTCTCAGGTTTTCCGGCATGCGGCGGCCCGGATTCGCCGTGACGGGATTATGAGAACCATTCCGGGAGTTATGTAATGCGCGGCACGCTCCCGAGGGGAGCGCCCCGGGATACCGAGTCAGTTCCCCTCGATGGCCCCACGGAAACGGCCGGTCGCGGAGTATTCGACCTGCCCGGACACGTTGCTGGCGAGCAGGCTGCGACGGCGCGTCACCGCGGCCTCCAGCACTTCCTCGACCGGCATTGCCTTGCCGAATAGATAGCCCTGCCCCGTCTTGCAGCCGAGCTCCAGCAGCGTGTCGCGCTGCGAGTCGTGCTCGATGCCCTCGGCCACCGTGTCGAGATCGAGCGCCTCGGCCAGCGAGAGGATCGCGCGCGCGAGCGCCACCGCGTCGACGCCGCCCGCGCCCGTGTCTTCACCGGCAAGACGCTCGACGAATGACCGGTCGATCTTGATGATGTCGATGGGAAAGCGATGTAGATAGGAGAGCGAGGAATAACCGGTGCCGAAGTCGTCGAGCGCGAGCCTGACTCCCATCTGTTTGAGCTCCAGGAACGTGCGCTCGAGCCGCTCGGAATTCTCGAGCAGCAGGCTTTCGGTCACTTCGAGGATCAGGCAATTCGGCGCCAGGCGATGCGTCGCGAGTCCATTGCGCACGTCATCGACGATGTTGCCCTGGTTGAGATAGCGGCTCGACACGTTGACCGAGACGCGCATGCCCGCGCCGTGCGGAACGTCGCGCTGAAGTCGGGCCAGGTCCGCGCAGGCGCGATCCAGGATCCATTTCGTCATCACGATGATCTGGCCGGTTTCTTCGGCCAGCGGGATGAAGTCGCCCGGCGACACGAGTCCGCGCGTCGGATGGCGCCAGCGCATCAGGGCCTCCACTCCCACCAGGTGGCGCGAATTCATGTCGACGATCGGCTGGTAGTGCGCCTCGAATTGCTGTTTCTCGATGGCTTCCGACAGCTCGTTTTCGATTCGCATGCGGCGCCGCGCGGCGCGCAGCATCTCGGGCTGGAACACCTCGGCGTGACCCTTCCCGGCCGACTTGGCGGCGTACATCGCCGCGTCGGCATTGCGCATGAGCCTCTCCACGTTGCTGACGCGATCGGCCATCGCGACGCCGACGCTGCAGCCGACGCGCAGCGGCCGGCCATCGATCTCGAAGGGTTGTTTGCACGCTTCGAGCACCTGACGCGCCACGGCCATCGCGGCGTCGATGTTCGGCGCGTGGTCAACGAGCACCGCGAATTCATCGCCGCCGAGGCGCGCGACCGTATCGCCCGCGCGCGTCGACTGAACGAGGCGGTGCGCAAAGGCGCGCAGCAGCGCATCGCCGGCGCTGTGGCCCAGACTGTCATTCACGGTCTTGAAGTTGTCGAGGTCGATGAAGAGCACGGCCGGCGTCATGCCATCCGAGATGTGCCGGATCGCCTGGTGCACGCGATCCGAGAACAGCGAGCGGTTCGCGAGCAATGTCAGCGAATCGTGGAATGCCAGCGTGCGCAACTGGTCGTGCAGGCGCGTCGCATCGGAAACGTCGCGGATGTTCAGGGTGACGCCGCGGATCGATTCCACGTGGCAGAGATTGGCGATGACCATCTTGTACGAGCGCTTCTCGTCCTCGCCTTGCGGGATCGAGAAGTTGGCCGTCTGCTCCGAATGCGCGGCGCGGATCACCTGGTCGAAGACCTCGCGCACGTGCGGCGCCTCCGGACCGAGCACGTCGTCGAAGCGCTGGCCCGCGAGCTCGCCGGGAGCGACTCCCAGCAGCTGTTCGGACGAAGGACTCGCATATCGGATGACGCCAGCGGGATCGCAGATGGCGATCATGTCGCTCGAGCGACGGACGAGCTCCGTCAACCGTTCGTCGAAGCGGCGCGTGGCGACTTCGCGATGAAGGTGGACCACTTCGCGCGTGGCGAACGCCTGGCCCGCCACGACGAGCAGCGTCGCCACGACCAGCACCCACACCAGCCACGGCGACTGGCCGCTGGCCAGCTGCAACCGGTCATCGAGCAACGCGATGGTGCCGACCATGAGCGCGACGATGGGCAGCGAACCGCGCAGATCGCCCCGCAGACCGAGCGTCGAAGCCACCGGCTGGCGATGACCGAGCTGGAGGTACGCCGAAGCGAACATGCAGAGATAGAACGCGAAGTAGCCGATGTCACTCGCGCCTCCGATGACGTATGCCTCGCGCAGCTCGGCGTTGACCCAGAGCAGATCGGAGACCAGCGTCACCACCATCGCCACCAGCAACCAGACAATCGGCTTCTCGTCACGCCAGTGGGTGATCTGCATCGCGACCATGGCTGCGGCGACGATGGCAATCGCGTCGCCGATGCCGTAACCGACGGCCGACCAGTTCTCGACCAGCTGCTCGCGCGACATGCCGATCGCCGGCGACAGCGCGGTGAACCACAGCAGCGCGCCGAAGCCGATCGCCACCGTGGTGAAGTCGATCATCGCGCGCACGGTGCGGACGCGGCCGCCGAGGTCGAGATACAGCAGGAAGAACGCCCAGGCGGCCAGCGGGTAATAGAAAAGGTAGAGCACATCGGGCCAGGAGCCGAACGTCACGTTGTCGGTGAGCGCGCCATGGGCCCAGCCGATGCTTGCGATGTTGTCGAGCATCAGCGCTGCGAAGATGAATCGCCACGCACGCCGGCGCCGGTACGTCAGCGACGCATCGAATAGCGAGGGCCACAAAACGACGCAGATCACGATGCTCACGGGCACCGAACCCCACGCACCGATGAAATCGGTGACGGACTCGCCGCCCCACCCCGTGAACATGAACAGCATGAGGGCAGCCGAATAGACCACCGAGACCGCGAACAGCGTCCGCGCCCAGCGCCTGGCAAATCTGTCGAGAAGCGAATTCATCGGCCCTTCAAATGCTCCCAGATCAGCGCCGTGGCCGCGCTGATCACAGTCACAAGGTCATCGGCAATCCAGGACAGATTTGCAGTCACTTTCGGCGCGAAGCGGTTGCCAGTCCGGGGACGACTCGGCAGACTGCGCGCGGCATAAGGAAGGCCTTGAGAGAAACCCTGCCGTGATGCGATACACGCGAACGCTGATTGTGATCGCCTTCACAGCATGCGGCGCGTGTGCGGGGGCCGCGCACGCCGACGCGGTGCAGGTGTGGTCCGGAACTCTCGGTGGCACATCGGATTTCGTGTTCCGCGGCCTGTCGCTGACGCGCGGCAAGCCTGCGGCGCAGGCCTCCATCGACGTGGAGTTTCCCGGGGAGTTCTACGTCGGCGCCTTCGTGTCCACCGCCAGTCCGAAGCCCGACCCCGGTCCCGACGTGGAAATGGATTTCTGGGCCGGCCGCTACTGGCGCCTCTCGGAAAACTTCTCCGGTGATCTACGACTTTCGCAGTACACCTACCCCAACGATCCGCGACGCGCCAATTACAACCGCACCGAGCTCACCGCCACGCTCGGCATGCACGACCGGCTCTACCTGGCGGCTATCTATTCGCCCAACACCGACGCCATTGGTTCCTCGGCGGGTTATGCCACAGGCAATGCCTGGGCCGTCGAGCTTTCCGGGCGCCAGCCGATCAACGACCGCCTGACCCTTTCGGCGGGCTTCGGCCACTACGGACTCGATGAGATCTACCACGACAGCTACGACTACTGGAACGTGACGCTGATCGCGTCGTTCAGGCCTTTCGAACTCCAGTTCGCGTACCTCGGCGTGGAGGACGGCCTCGAGGAACACTTCGACCCGGACTCGGTGGGCGACCGATTCGCCGTCACTGCCTTGTGGCGCTTCTCGACCACGAAATAGCCCTGCCGGATGCGGTGGGGAACCTGAAACCCGCCTGGCGGTACTCATCGGCAGTACCTGGATAAAGGTTGGCTGCCGTGGCACTCAAAAGCGTTGAAACCTCCTCCGTTCGAGCCCCCGCAAGCGCCGTCGACGCCTCGGAACGCGAATTGCTGGAGCGTATTGCCCGGTCGAAAGACCAGGCAGCCTTCCGCACGCTCTACGGCAGCTACTACCAGCGCCTGTCGCGGCTCCTGTCGCGCATGTCGGTGCGCCGCGAAGACATCGAAGAGGTCATCAACGACACATTCTGGGTGGTGTGGACCAAGGCCGGCGAGTTCCGCGGCGCATCCCAGCTATCCACCTGGATCATCGGCATCGCGTATCGGCGCGCGTTGAACGCGCTGCGTCGCGCGAAGATCCGGCCAGTGTCCGACGAACCGTTCGACGAGGAATCGATCAGCGTGATGTCCACGGACGCCGCGGAGACCGACGGCCAATGGCTGGCGCTCGGGCTCGCGCGCCTGCCCGTCGAACAGCGGATGGCGCTGGAACTGACCTACACTCTCGGCCACTCCTGCGAAGAGGTGGCCGCGATCCTCGATTGCCCGGTGAACACCGTGAAGACGCGCCTGTTCCGGGCGCGCGAGACGCTCAAACAAGTCCTGCCCGCCCTCGCGGGCATGCCCGGAGAAAATTCATGAGCCCCCGCATTCCTGATACTCACGCCGAAGCCTGGGCAATGTTGCCCTGGCTCGCCAACGGTCGCCTTCCCGCGTCCGATCGTGAATGGGTGGAGGCGCACGTGGCGCAGTGCGCCGGATGCCGCAGCGAACTCGAAGCGCAGCGCAAGATCGCGACGCACATCCATCAGGACAATGTCGCGCGTGACGCATCGTCCGCCACCGGTTCCGACGAGCAGCGTTCGTTCAACAAGCTGTGGGCCCGCATCGAGGCGTCCGAAGCGGCCGCGCCGGCGGGCGGCGCCGTCGCCGATGGCTCGGTCCCCCGTATCTCGCGCACCGTGCGCTGGCTCGTGGCAGCCGTGGTCGTGCAGGGTTTCGGACTGGCGCTGTTCGGCTTCAACGCGCTCCGCGATGACTCGGGCCGCTTCGTCACGGTCGCCGAGGCGCCCACGGAGCGTCTCGGTGCGCCGGCCGTACGCCTGGTGTTTGCACCCGCGGCGTCGATGGCCGACATCAACACCTTGCTCACCCACCAGGGCCTTTCGATCGTGTCGGGGCCGGGCTCGTCGGGAAATTTCACGGCCGAACTGTCGGCCGATGCCGTAGCCTCGGGCGCATCGGCGGCCTCCGTCGCCGCCGTGATTTCGAAGGATCCGAATGTCTCGTTCGCACAGCCGGTTGCGCGTTGATGCCCGCCGGGACTGGCGCTTCGGCATTGCCGTAGCGCTGGCCGCCGTGGCCTGCGTGCTGGGCGGCGCTGCCACCGCGGCCCAGCCCCCGGTGCTCACGCCGCCGGAAGTCCGCACCGCGCCGGCGCAATTCATCGTGGTCGCCGTCGCGAACCCGGTGGCCAGCCGGCCTGCCGCGGTCGGCGGCACCGCCCATGGCTACGGCTCGGGGACTAACTACCGCGTGAGTGCATCGGCGGCGGCCGTCATCCGCGACATCGCCAGGCAGCATTCACTGACGCGCGTCTCGGAGTGGCCCATCGACCAGCTGCAGATGCACTGCGTGTTGTTCCGGATTCCGCCCGGCACCACGCGCGAAGCCATCATCGGGAAGCTCAAGACGGACAAGCGCATCCTCATCGTCCAGCCTCTCAATGAGTTCGAGTCCGCCTCGGACCCCGCGCTGACTCCCGTGCCCGCGGCTCCCGCGGGCGCGTTTGACGATCCTTACGCGCGGCTGCAGACCAACGTGCGCGCGCTGGACGTGGCCGAAGCCCACCACTTCAGCCGCGGCGCCGGCATTCGCGTGGCCATCATCGACACGGGCGTCGATACGAAACACCCCGATCTGGTGGGCCGCACCCAGGTCACGCGCAACTACATCGACACCGACGAAGCCGCCTTTCGCGGAGACCGCCACGGCACCCAGGTCGCCGGGCTCATCGCCGCCGCCGCGAACAATGGCGTGGGCATCGTCGGCGTCGCCCCGGACGTTCGGCTCATGGCCTACAAGGCCTGCTGGCAAACCTCGGCCAGCACCACCGGGCGTTGTAATTCCTTCACCATCGCCCAGGCGATCGCGGACGCGCTCGCCGCGAAGGCGCAGGTCATCAACCTGAGTGTCGTGGGTCCCAGCGATCCGTTGCTCGAGGCGCTGATAGCCAAGGCCGTCGACTCGGGCGTGATCGTGGTGGGCGCCGTGTCCGATGACCCGCGATTCGGCTTCGCGGCCAAACTACCTCGTGTGCTGCCCGTGGCCGAGGCGGAGACTTCGACCGACCTGGGAGACGAGGTCCTGCGCGCGCCGGCGCGCGACATCGTCACGCTGGTGCCGAACGGGCACTACGATTTCGCGTCGGGAAGTTCGCTGGCCACTGCACAGGTGTCGGGCGTGGTGGCACTGCTGTTGGCACGGAACCAGAAGCTCGGCATCAAGCGCCTGCGCGAACTGTTGGCGGAATCGACCGAGGATCACGACACGACGCGGGGGCCCTTTCGGTCCGTCAATGCGTGCCTGGCGGTGGCGCAGATTGTGCGGGGCGCGACCTGCAGGAATTGATGGGGACGGTCCTCG
>Ga0164241_10002802_pt1 | contig 18343 bp, 13 predicted proteins | sample OricomyardsoilBY_FD_108780 | JGI IMG/M metagenome (GOLD analysis project Ga0164241, IMG submission 108780) | Backyard soil microbial communities from Emeryville, California, USA - Original compost - Back yard soil (BY) | ecosystem: Environmental > Terrestrial > Soil > Unclassified | place: USA...
CGACCCGCTTCTTGAGCCCCTCGACGTCGGTCGACGAGCCGTCGCGCAGCGCGGTCGCGATGATGTCGGCGACCTCGGTGAACTCGGCGTCGCCGAACCCGCGCGTCGCGAGCGCCGGCGTGCCGATGCGCAGGCCCGACGTGACGCGCGGGGGGCGCGGGTCGAACGGCACGGCGTTGCGGTTCACCGTGATGCCGACGTCGTGCAGGAGGTCCTCGGCCTGCTGGCCGTCGAGCGCGCTGTGACGCAGGTCGACGAGCACGAGGTGGACGTCGGTGCCGCCCGTGAGGACGGAGACGCCCTTGTCGGCGACGTCGGCGCCCGTGAGGCGGTCGGCGATGATCTGCGCACCGCGGAGCGTGCGCTCCTGACGGTCCTTGAAGCCCTCGCTCGCGGCGACCTTGAAGGAGACGGCCTTCGCGGCGACGACGTGCATGAGCGGGCCGCCCTGCTGGCCCGGGAAGACCGCGGAGTCGATCTTCTTGGCGAGCTCCTCCTTGGACAGGATGAAGCCGGAGCGCGGGCCGCCGATCGTCTTGTGCACGGTCGACGAGACGACGTCCGCGAACGGGACGGGGCTCGGGTGCAGGCCCGCGGCGACGAGGCCGGCGAAGTGGGCCATGTCGACCCAGAGCCTGGCCCCGACCTCGTCGGCGATCGCGCGGAAGGCCGCGAAGTCGAGGTGGCGCGGGTAGGCGGACCAGCCGCCGATGATCACGTCGGGGCGGTGCTCGAGCGCGGCCTCGCGGACCTTGTCCATGTCGACGCGGTACGTCTGCGGGTCCACGCCGTAGGCGGCGACGTCGTAGAGCTTGCCCGAGAAGTTGATCTTCATGCCGTGCGTGAGGTGACCGCCGTGCGCGAGCTCGAGGCCGAGGATCTTGTCGCCCGCGTTGATGAGGGCGTGCAGGACGGCGGCGTTCGCCGTCGCGCCCGAGTGCGGCTGGACGTTGGCGTGCTCGGCGCCGAACAGCGCCTTGGCCCGTGCGATCGCGAGGTTCTCCGCGATGTCGACCTGCTCGCAGCCGCCGTAGTAGCGGCGGCCGGGGTAGCCCTCGGCGTACTTGTTGGTGAGGACGGAGCCCTGCGCCTGCAGGACGGCACGCGGCACGAAGTTCTCGGAGGCGATCATCTCGAGGGTGTCGCGCTGACGGGCGAGCTCGCCGTCGAGGACCGCGGCGATCTCGGGATCGAGCTCCGCGAGGGTCTGGTCGAGGACGTCGTTCGGGGTGGAATCGGGCTGGGCGCTCATGCTTCTCCCTGTCGGGGCCGTGTCCCGCGACCGGCGTCAGCCGGGCGGGACGAAGGTCGGAGACCGGGGCCCAGGCGAACGACCCGTGTTGCGTCGGTCAGAAAGCATGTCGCTCCCCGGTGGTGATCCACCTGATGCGCCAGTCGCGACTGCGTCCATGCTAGCCGAGATCCGCGCCCACGAGCCCACGCGACGGCGCCCGCGAGGCGGCGGTCTACCATGGCCCCGTGCCAGAGCGACGACGCCCGACCGGCAACCAGGCTTCACTCCGTGAAGCCAATCGCACCAGAATCATTGCTGCGGTCAAGCGTCACGGCGGACTGACCCAGGTCGAGCTCGCGGGCGCCACCGGGCTGTCCCCCGCGACAGTCTCCAACATCGTCAAGGAGCTCAGCACCTCGGGCGTGCTGCACACCGCTCCCAGCACGCGCAGCGGTCGCCGCGCCCAGCGGGTCACGCTCGCGCACCAGCTCGGTCTGCTCGTCGGTATCCACATCTCCACGCGCCACCTGCACGTCGCCCTGGCCGACACGCGATACACGGTCGTGACGGAGCACCGGATGCCCCTCGCACGCGACCACCGCGCGGACCGGGAGCTCGACAAGGCGGCCCTGCTCATCACGGACATGATCGAGTCCGTCGACGTCGGGCGCGAGGAGATCCTCGGGATCGGCATCGCCGTCTCGGCGCCGGTCGACCGCGCGACCGGCACGATCGCGCGGCGCGGGATCATGCGCGGCTGGGACGGCGTCCCCATCGCCGAGAAGATGGCACAGCGCACCGGCTGCCCCACCCACGTCGAGAACTCGTCCAACCTGGCGGCTCTCGCGGAGCTGCGGCTCGGCGCAGCGCGCGGCAAGTCGGACGTCCTCGTCCTCGAGCTGAGCGACGGCATCGGCGCGGGGATCGTCGCCGACGGCCGCGTCCTGGGCGGGCACCACGGCACGGCCGGTGAGTTCGGGCACATGATCGTCGATACGCGCGGGCCTGTCTGCCGCTGCGGCAACCGCGGCTGCCTCGAGGCGGTCGCCGGCATCGACGCCGTCCTGGACGTGGTCAACGCGGGACGCGAGCGGGCCGTCAACTTCACCGACCTCGTGGTCGGCGCCCTGACCGGGGACGACGCCTCGATCCGTGCGATCGCCGACGCCGGCCGGACCGTCGGGCGAGCCGCGGCCGGAGTCGCGAACCTGCTCGACCCCGAGCGCGTGGTCGTCGGCGGGGAGTTCGCCCGCGCCGGCGAGCTCCTCCTCGGCCCCATGCGGCACGCCTTCGAGTCGACCCTCCTCAGGGACACCAACGGGACGCCTGACGTCGTCCAGACGCACCTCGACCAGCGCGGTCCGGTGCTCGGGGCGCTGGCCCTGGCGATCGACGCCGTCGACGTCCGCGACCTCGTGCCTCGTAACGATTGAGTATCGCCGGATCCGTCCTTGTCTTCAGTCCTTGACCGCAAGAAGCCGTCCTGACATGCTCGTGCGAGCCGCCGATGAGGGCGGATCCCCAAGGGAGGACTCTCAATGAGGACAGTCACGAAGCGAGCCGCCTTCTCGGCGGCAGCGCTGCTGCTGTCGGCTGGGATGCTGACGGCGTGTTCCAACGGCTCGGGCGACAAGTCCGACAACACGGGCGGTACCGGCGACGCGAACAGCGCTGCGAAGATCGGGCTCCTGCTGCCCGACACCGTGACGCCGCGCTACGCCACGGCCGACTACCCGTACTTCAAGGACGAGGTCGCCGCCAAGTGCCCCAAGTGCGAGGTCCTGTACCAGAACGCCGCCGGCAGCGCCGCCACCCAGCAGCAGCAGGCGCAGGCCATGATCACCCAGGGTGTCAAGGTCCTCGTCCTCGATCCCTTCGACGGTGAGGCCGCGGCCGCGATCGTCACGCAGGCCAAGGCCAAGAACATCCCCGTGATCTCGTACGACCGCCTGATCGACTCGGGCGACGTCGCCGCCTACATCTCGTTCGACAACGAGAAGGTCGGAAAGCTCCAGGCCCAGGCTCTCGTCGACCAGATGAAGAAGCTCGGCCTGCCGGACGACGCCGGGATCCTCGAGATCAACGGCTCCCCGACCGACAACAACGCGTCCCAGTTCAAGAAGGGCGCCCAGTCCGTGCTGACCGGGACGAGCTACAAGGTCCTCGGCGAGTACGACACGCCCGGATGGGACCCCGCCAAGGCTCAGCAGTGGGCCTCCGGCCAGATCTCGAAGGTCGGCGCGAAGAACGTGCAGGGCGTCTACGCCGCGAACGACGACACCGGCGGCGCTGCGATCGCGGCCCTCAAGGCTGCCGGCATCAGCAAGCTCCCGCCCGTCACCGGTCAGGACGCCTCGCTCGCCGGCATCCAGCGCATCCTCGCGGGCGAGCAGTACATGACGGTCTACAAGGCCTTCAAGCCCGAGGCGTCCAAGGCTGCCGACATGGCCGTGGACCTCGCCAACGGCACGAAGCCCGACCTGCCCGCCACCGCCACCACGGCCAAGGGCGCGACCGTCCCCGCCGAGCTCCTCGACCCGGTCGCCGTCACCACGGCCAACATCGAGGACACCGTCGTCAAGGACGGCCTCTACAAGGTCAGCGACATCTGCACCGCCGCCTACAAGGACGCGTGCGAGAAGGCCGGGATCAAGTAGCAGAGCCCGACGCGCGGCGCGTCCGACGCGGACCTCGTCCCCGTCGGGCGCGCCACCGCGTGCCCCCGCACCCCACGTTTCGAAGGAGAACCGGGTGACGATCACCGAACCCGAACAGAAGCCACGGACACCGGCGGCGGAGCCCGTCATGACGTTGCGTGGTATCACCAAGAGATTCGGCGCCGTGCAGGCGCTGTCCGGGGTGGACCTCGACGTCTTCCCCGGCGAGGTGGTCGCGATCGTCGGCGACAACGGCGCCGGCAAGTCGACCCTCGTCAAGGTGCTGTCCGGCGTCCACTCCCAGGACGAGGGCACCATCACCTTCGAGGACGAGCCCGTCTCCATCCCGGACCCGGCCGCCGCCCGCGAGATGGGCATTTCGTCCGTGTTCCAGGACCTCGCGCTCTGCGACAACCTGGACGTCGTCGCCAACCTCTTCCTCGGCCGCGAGGTCACCGCGTCCCGCATCATGAACGAGGAGGAGATGGAGCGACGTTCGTGGGAGCTGCTGCGCCAGCTCTCCGCGCGCATCCCGTCGGTCCGCATCCCCATCGCGTCCCTCTCCGGCGGCCAGCGCCAGACCGTCGCGATCGCCCGCTCGCTCATCGGCGACCCCAAGGTCGTGATCCTCGACGAGCCGACCGCGGCGCTCGGTGTCGCGCAGACGGCCGAGGTGCTCAACCTGATCGAGCGCCTGCGTGAGCGCGGACACGGCGTCATCCTCATCAGCCACAACCTCGCCGACGTCCAGGCCGTCGCCGACCGCGTCGTCGTCCTGCGCCTCGGGCGCAACAACGGGACGTTCAACGTCCGCGACGTCAGCTACGAGGAGATCATCGCCGCGATCACGGGCGCGTCGGACAACGCCGTCACGCGCCGCGCCGCGGCGACACGCACCAGCGAGGAGAACCCCGCATGACCAGCCCGTCCATGCAGAGCCCCGAGAAGGCCGCCCCGGCGGTGCGCGCGGCCGCCGACCTCGAGGACGAGCGGCTGCTCCGCGGTCGCGGGCTCGCCGGCGCGGCCAGCGCGTTCGGCCACCGGGTCCGCAGCGGCGACCTCGGGTCGCTGCCCGTCGTGATCGGCCTCGTGATCATCTGGGCCGCCTTCGGGGTCACCACCCACGGCGACTTCTTCGACGCGCAGAACCTCGTCAACCTCGCGGTCCAGTGCGCCGGCCCCGGTCTCATCGCCGTCGGCATCGTGCTCGTGCTCCTCCTCGGCGAGATCGACCTCTCGATCGGCTCCGTGAGCGGCCTCTCTGCAGCGATCCTCGGTGTCGGCCTGGTCAACCACGGCTGGCCGTTCGTGCCCGTCCTGGTCCTGGCGCTCGTCGTCGGCGCCGCGATCGGCCTGCTCTACGGCTTCCTGTTCACGCGCTTCGGCGTTCCGAGCTTCGTCATCACCCTCGCCGGCCTGCTGACGTTCCTCGGCGTGCAGCTCGCGCTCCTGAACACGAGCGGTTCGATCAACCTGCCGTCCGACTCGTTCATCGTGAAGTTCTCGCTGTTCGACTACCTGCTCCCGTGGCAGGCCTACCTCCTCGCCTTCGTCGGCGCGGGCGCCCTCTTCATGTCCGACCTGCTGGCGAACCGCCGACGCCTGCACGCCGGGCTCTCGGGACGCTCGCTCGCGGGCTCCGCGATCAAGTGCGTGGCGCTGCTCGTCGTGCTCCTCGCCGTCGCGTACTACCTCGCCACCGACCGCGGCACCGGCGTCTCCTTCGTGTTCCTCGTCGTCGTCGTGGTCGTGGTGAACTTCTTCATCACCCGTACCCGCTGGGGACGCTCGATCTACGCGGTCGGCGGGAACGTCGAGGCTGCCCGGCGCGCCGGCATCCGGGTCAACGCCGTCTACCTGACGGTCTTCATGCTCTGCTCGATGTTCGCGGTGCTCGGCGGCCTCGTGTCGGCCGGCAACCTCACGGCCGTCACGCTGTCGGCCGGCACCGGCGACGTGAACCTGAACGCCATCGCGGCGGCCGTCATCGGCGGCACGAGCCTCTTCGGCGGACGCGGCAACGCGTGGTCCGCGCTGCTCGGCGTCGTCGTGGTCCAGTCGATCGCCAACGGCCTGAACCTGATGAACTTCGCGGGCGACGCCCCACGGTTCATCGTCACGGGCATCGTGCTGCTGCTCGCGGTGATCGTCGACTCGCTCTCGCGGCGCAGCCGCCAGAGCCACGGCGCCGCGTAGCTGCGCAGCAGCGCGCCGCTCGTCGGCGCGAGCAAGGGGCCCGGTGGCAGCTGCCACCGGGCCCCTTCGTCATGTGTGCTCGGACCCGTCCCGCCCGAGCCCGGCGCAGGCGAGGGCGCTCCTCCCCCGCGCCGGGCCCGACGCCGCAGCGCGAGGCGCGCGGAGACGGCGGTCACCCCGGCGGACGACACCTGGACAGCGGCCCGATACGGCGGCGGCGCCCGCGAGGAGACGGGCCGGGGTCGGCCGACGCCACGACCCGTCCCCCAGATGCGCAGACCCGCCGCTGCGGGCGGGTCAGCGAGGAACCTCGGAGATGGCCCGGTGAGCGGCGGCGTGCGCCGTCGCGGCGACGTGCCCACGGAAGGACGGGGCGGGTGTGGCACGCACGGCGGCGACGTGCCCGCCGAGGGACGGGGCGGGTGTGGCGCGCGCGGCGGTGACGTGCCCGCCGAGGGACGGGGCGGGTGTGGCGCGCGCGGTCGTGGCGGGTCTGGCGGGAGCCGAGCGAGGAACGAGCGAGGCGGATGGAAGACCGCGCGCGCCACACCCCGCCCCGGCCCACCCGAGCCCGGTCCGACCCCCGGCCCGCATCCGATCCGGAAGGACACGACGAGATCCGGAAGGACACGACGAAGGGCCGCGGTCGTGAGACCGCGGCCCTTCGCGCTACCGGCTCCGGAGAGCCTCAGCTCACTTCGTCAGCGGGGCGAGCGTCTTGTCGTTCGCGTAGACCTCGGCCGCGTTGTCCTTGGTCACGATGACCGGCTTCAGGAGGAACGCCGGGACCACCTTCACGCCGTTGTTGTACGACTTGGTGTCGTTGACCTTCGGGTCCGTGCCCTTCTGGTAAGCGTTCACCGCGTCGATCGTCGCGTTCACGAGGGCGGTCGTGTCCTTGTAGATCGTCGAGTACTGGACGCCCGCCATGATCGACTTGACCGACTCGACCTCGGAGTCCTGACCGGTGATGACCGGCGTCGGCTTGCCCGCCTGCTTCACGGAGGTGAGGGCGGCACGCGCGAGCGTGTCGTTCGGCGACAGGATGCCGTCGAGGTTCTTGCTCTTGTAGTTGGCCGACAGGATCGTGTCCATGCGGTTCTGCGCGTTCTCGGCCTTCCAGCCGTCGGTCGCGGTCTGCTGCTGGGTGGTCTGACCCGAGAGGACGGACAGCGTGCCGTCGTCGATCTTCGGCTTCAGAATGCTCATCGCACCCTCGAAGAAGGGCTTCGAGTTGGCGTCGTCCGACGAGCCGGAGATCAGCTCGATGTTGTACGGGCCGGCGCCCTTGCGGTCCTTGAGCCCCTGCAGCAGCGCCTGGCCCTGAAGCTCGCCGACCTTGTAGTTGTCGTAGGCGTTGTAGAGGTCGACGTTCGGCGAGTTGAGCAGGAGCCGGTCGTACGCGATGACCTTGACGCCCTGATCGGCCGCTGCCTTGAGCTGCGTGCCGAGCTGGGAACCGTCGATGGCGCCCACCACGATGACCTTGGCGCCCTTCTGGATCATGGCCTGGATCTGGTTCTGCTGCTCCGGGACGCCGCTGTTCGCGAACTGCACGATCGGGCTGTAGCCCGCACTCTTCAGACCGTCCTCGAAGAGGTTCTGGGCCAGCACCCAGTTCTCCGACGTCTTCTGCGGGAGCGCGACGCCGATCACCGAGTTCTGGGGGAAGCCGGCCGCGGCGGACGTGTTGTCCGACGAGCTGTCGCGGTCCGAGCTGGAGCAGCCCGACAGGACGAGCGCTCCTGCTGCGCTCACGGCCAGGACGGCCGATGCGAGCTTCATCTTCATGGTGTCCAACTTTCTGTGATGTGGCGCCCGCCTTCGGGCACCCTTGTGGACGTTCGGGGGGGTTTGCGGTCCGGCGACGGCGAGGCTCAGCCCTTGGCGGCTGTCGCCCCCTCCTCGACGGGGATCTCGGCCTGGGGCGTGTTCGCACCCTCGACGGCGCCGGGCCCGCGATCGCGGCGCGAGGGGAAGATCAGTCCGATGATCGAGGGCTTGCCCTGGACCTTGCTGTAGACGTCGAACGCGACGGCGACGAGCAGCACGAGGCCCTTGATGACCTGGGTCTTGTCGGAGCCGACACCGCTGAGCTGCAGGCCGTTGTTGAGCACGGCCATGACGAGGCCACCGATGACCGAGCCGATGACGGTGCCGACGCCGCCCGACACTGCGGCGCCGCCGATGAAGACGGCCGCGATCGCGTCGAGCTCCCAGCCCGTCCCGTCGAACGGGCCGGAGGCGGTCGCGCGGCCGACGAAGATCATGCCCGCGAGCGCTGCGAGGATCGACATGTTCATCATGACGAGGAAGTTGGTCCGGCGGATGTTGACGCCCGACAGGGCGGCCGCGGCCCGGTTGCCACCGACCGCGTAGACGTGCCGGCCCTGGATCGTCCGCGACGCGACGAAGTGGTAGATGATCACGAGCGCGAGCAGAACGACGCCCGGGATCGGGAAGGACGTGCCGTAGCGGCCGCTGCCGAACAGGTACGTGGCGTAGGCGATGACGCCGACGCTGAGCACGACGCGGATCGCGGCGGCCGTGACCGACGGCGGGGTGAGGCCCAGGCGGATGGCTCCGCGGCGGCGGCGCAGCTCCGAGTAGACGACCCAGACGGCGGCGAGGATGCCGAGGAGCAGCGTCGAGTTGTTGAGGCCGGTGTTCGGGCCCCACTCCGGGAGGTAGCCGGCGCCGAGCTTCTGCAGGCCCTCGGGCACGGGCACGGTGTTCGACTGGCCGATCCACTGGTTGAGCCCACGGAAGAGCATCATGCCCGCGAGCGTCGTGATGAACCCGGGGATGCCGACGAAGGCCACCCAGAATCCCTGCCACGCACCGATGACCGCACCGACGCCCAGGCCGAGCAGGACACCGAGCCACCACGGGATGCCCCAGTCGCGGATGGCGAGGGCGACGATGATGCCCGTGACCGCCGCGACGGACCCGACCGACAGGTCGATGTGGCCCGCGATGATGACGAGCACCATGCCGATCGCGAGGATCAGGATGTAGGAGTTGCCGATGATGAGGTTCTGGACGTTCGTGGACGTCAGGACGTCGCCGCCCGTGCTGATCTGGAAGAAGATGATCAGCGCGAGCAGGGCGAATCCCATGCCGAACTGGCGGAGTGACGACATCGCCGTGGTTTCCTTCATGTCTGCCGGGTGCTGGACGCGGACCCGGACGTGATGGTCGGTGGGGACTGGCGGTGGGAGGGCGTCAGCGTGAGCCCGCGCCCACGCCCGTGCCCGTCATGAGCCGCATGAGCTCTTCCTGCGTGGCGTCGGCGCCCGTGATCTCACCGGTCACCCTTCCCTCGAACACGGTGTAGATGCGATCGCACAGCCCCATCAGCTCCGGCAGCTCGGACGAGATCACGACGACGCCCTTGCCGCTGTTCGCGAGCCTCTGGATGAGTCCGTAGATCTCGTACTTCGCACCCACGTCGATCCCGCGGGTCGGCTCGTCGAGGATGAGGAGCTCGGGGTCCGTGAACATCCACTTGGCCAGCAGCACCTTCTGCTGGTTCCCGCCCGAGAGCTTCGCGACGCCCGCCTTGACGCTCGGCGTCTTGACGTTGAGCGACTTGCGGTACTCCTCCGCGGCCAGGTAGGCCTCGTCGTCGCTGATCACGGTGTGCTTGGCGACACGCGGGAGGTTCGCAGCGATGACGGTCTCCTGGATCGTGTCGAGGAGGTTGAGGCCGAGGGCCTTGCGGTCCTCGGACACGTAGGCGACCCGGTGCTTGATCGCGGACAGGACGTCGGGCATCGAGATCTGCTGGCCGTCCATCGTGATGGTGCCGGAGAGGTAGCGCCCGTAGCTGCGTCCGAAGATCGAACGGGCGAGCTCGGTGCGCCCCGCGCCCATGATGCCGGCGAAGCCGACGATCTCGCCCCGGCGGACGTGGAACGTCGAGTCCTTGCAGACGAGCCGGCCGGGGACCTCCGGGTGCTCGACCCGCCAGTCCTTGACCTCGAAGAACGTCTCGCCGATCTTCGGCTCGTGGTCGGGGAACCGGGACGAGAGTCCCCGGCCGACCATGCCGCGGATGATGCGGTCCTCGTTGATCTCGCCCTTACGGACGTCGAGGGTCTCGACCGTCTGGCCGTCGCGGATGATCGTGATCGAGTCCGCGATCTCCTCGATCTCGTTGAGCTTGTGCGAGATCATGATGCTCGTCAGGCCCTTGGCCTTCAGGCCGCGCAGCAGGTCGAGCAGGTGCTCGGAGTCGTCCTCGTTCAGGGCCGCCGTCGGCTCGTCGAGGATGAGGAGGCGGACGTTCTTGGCGAGGGCACGTGCGATCTCGACGAGCTGCTGCTGGCCCACGCCGATGCTCTTGATCAGGGCGTCCGGCGAGGCGCGCAGGCCCACGCGGGCCATGAGCTCGATCGCCTGCTGACGCGCCTGGTCCCAGCTGATGCCGAGCCGGCCACGGACCTCGTTCCCGAGGAAGATGTTCTCCGTGATCGACAGCTCGGGGATGAGCGCCAGCTCCTGGTGGATGATGACGATGCCGACCTGCTCGCTGGACCGGATGTCCTTGAACTCCACCAGGTCGCCCTGGTAGTAGATGTCGCCGTCGTAGGTGCCGTGCGGGTAGACGCCGGACAGGACCTTCATGAGGGTCGACTTGCCGGCGCCGTTCTCGCCACAGATGGCGTGGATCTCGCCGGCCTGGACCGTGAGCGAGACGTTGTCCAGGGCCTTGACGCCCGGGAACTCCTTGGTGATGGACCGCATCTCGAGAACAGCGGGGGTCCCGGTCATCGCTCCTCCTTCTTCACTCTGACATGACGCCGACGGCGGCGTCCGAGCGGGCCCGACGCTAGGCGGCTCGACAACATGTCGTCAACTTCTGAATCCAACCTGACAAAGCCGCTTCCGCAAACCCGGGGCTGCGTCCTGCTTTTGTTTATTCCATGAACTTGGGCCCGCTTCGCGGCAGATTGACAACACTGAGTTGACATCGTTGTCAGGACACTAGCATCCGCGCGATCCTGCGCCAAGCCCCGCCGGCGCCCTCGCCCCCGGGACGGCGTCTTCCCGCGCCCTGCGGGCCCCCTCGCCACCCCCGAAGCCGCCGACCGCGGACCCCGGACGCCCAGCTCGTCCCGGAATCGACGCTATGGACACGGGCCCGCGCGGCTACATCACAGAACTGCAACGATCTTTTGCGCGCCCCCTCACATGTCGGTCGCGGCCCCCGAGGATCCGTCGACGCCTCTCCCGCACGACGACGAGTGCCCGCCTTACGGAGTTCGTCCCAGATGCTTGACCATCGTGAAGTTCTGTGGTCGACTCGTGTGACACCGATGACAACGCTGTCACCGCGGCGGTGTTGCCCTCGGCGCCCAGAGAAGCCGACGACAGGATGACCATGCATCTCGCCCACAGAACGCTCGACCGGAGAAGAGGACGTCGCACCCGGCCCCTCGGCACGACGCTCGCCGCGGCCGCGCTCGCCTCCCTCGCGCTCCCGCTGGCCGTCGGGCCGGCCGCCGATGCGGCCGCGGGCCCCACGGGCAGCTCCACGGCGGCGAAGACCGACGTGACGGACCTCGTGAACCCCTTCATCGGGACCAAGAACGAAGGCTTCGACTTCCCTGCCGTGGGCGAGCCGTTCGGGATGGTCCAGGAAGCACCGATGGTCCTGAACACCCCCGGCGCCGGCGGCAACTCGTGCGACTCCGACTCCGCGGAGAAGATCTACGGGTTCAGCCACATCACGTTCAACGGCTGCCGGTTCAACTTCGCCCCGTTCATGCCCACGACCGGCGAGATCACCTCGACCGACCCCAAGGACTACGCGTCGACGTTCAACCGGGCCCAGGAGCAGGTCCACCCCGACTCGTACGACGTGCACCTGGACAGGTACGACACGGACGTCGAGCTCGCCGCAGGCACCCGCGCGGGCTGGCAGCGCTACACGTTCCCGCGCACCGGCCAGGCGAACGTCATGTTCAACACCGGCAAGAACGTCTCCGACTCGGAGATCCGCATCGTCGGCAACCGGACGATCGAGGGCTGGGTCAAGGGCGAGCAGAAGGCCTACTTCGTCGCCGAGCTCAGCAGGCCGTTCACGTCCTACGGCACCTGGAAGGGCTCGGCGCTCACCCCCGGCTCGCGCGACTCGGCGAACCCAGGCTCCAACGGCGGCTGGGTCAGCTTCGACACGACCAAGAACGACGCCCCGGTCGTCGTCAAGACCGCGTGGTCGTACACGGGCCTCGCCGGCGCGCGCAAGAACCTCGACGTCGAGACCGGCAGCACCGGGTTCGACTTCGACGCCGTCCAGGCGGCCCTGCACGACCGGTGGGACACCACGCTGCGGAAGGCGGAGATCAGCGGCGGCACGCGCGACCAGCAGGTCGAGTACTACACCGCGCTGTACCACTCGCTGCTGTCGCCGAACGTCGTCGGTGACGTCGACGGGCGCTACATGGGGACCGACGACGAGGTCCACAAGGCCAAGGGCTACACCCAGTACGGCGTGTTCTCCCTGTGGGACACCTACCGGACGCAGAACCAGCTCGTCGAGCTGCTCGACCCGAAGGTCGCCCACGACGTGGACATGTCGCTCGTCGCGATCGCCCGCGACGGCGGCTCGCTGCCGCGATGGTTCCTCGGGAACAAGGACGGCAACATCATGACCGGTGACCCGGTCACCCCGTTCCTGGTCGAGGGCTGGTCGAAGGGCCTGTTCACGGACGCCGAGGCCAAGCAGGTCTACACGTACGTCCGGAAGAACGCGACCGAGGTCCCGGGTGACGGCGTCCACAACGGGCGCGCCGCCGTCGACCAGTACAGCAGCCTCGGCTACATCCCCTACGGCCTGCACGTGAGCAAGAGCTGCCCGACCGACGGCTCGGACGCCTCGTGCTGCCCGACCGCAGGGAACGACAACGACTGCTACTACCCGGCCTCGGCCCAGCTCGAGTACGCGGCGGCCGACGCCTCGCTCGCGCTCATGGCCAAGGGACTCGGGCACACCGCCGACGCGAAGATGTTCGCCGCGCGCGGGCAGTCGTACCACAACATCTACGACAAGAGCGTGGGCACGTTCCGCCCGCGAACCGCCGACGGCACCTGGGTGGCCCCGTTCGACACGAAGACCGGTGACCACGCGTTCCACGAGAGCGGCCCGAGCCAGTACCAGTGGCTGGTTCCGCAGGACCCCGCGGGCCTCGTCTCGATGCTCGGCGGCCGCAAGGCGACCACGAGCCGTCTGGACCAGTTCTTCGCGTACTCGGACCTGCTCGTCAACCCGGCCGCCACCGCGCGGGACCTCTGGGTCGGGGACCCGTACGGCTACTACGGCTTCACCACCTACCAGCCCGACAACGAGCCGAACCTGCTCGCGCCGTACCTGTACGCGTGGACCGGCCGACCCGACAAGACGGCGACCGTGGTGCGCGCCCAGCAGACGCTCTTCACCAACAGCCCGACCGGCATGACCGGCAACGACGACATGGGTGAGATGTCCGCCTGGTACGTCATGTCGGCGCTCGGGCTCTACCCGACGATGAGCGGCTCGAACACGTACGTCGTCACGACACCGCTCTTCCCGAAGGCCACGCTGCGGATCGGCTCGTACGGCAAGACCCAGGGCGGCACGCTGAAGATCTCTGCGCCCGGCGCGAGCATGAGCAGGCGCTACATCGCCACGGCGTCGGTCAACGGCAAGGACTGGGACAAGTCCTGGGTGAGCCAGGCCGACATCGCCCACGGCGGCACCATCAGGTACGCCCTGAGCACGTCGCCCACGAGCTGGGCGAGGTCTGCCAAGGCTGCGCCGCCGTCGGTGAACAAGGCCGTCGACGTCGTCCCGCAGCTCAGCGCGAGCGTGGCCGCGGACACCGCGGTGGTGACGCCGACGGCGAAGCGCGCGTCCACGCAGGACGTCGACGTGACCGTTCTGGCGACGGCTGCGGGCGACGCGACCGTGAAGGTGAGCGCCACCGCACCTCGCGGGTGGAAGGTCTCACCGAAGACGAAGTCCGTGAAGGTGTCCTCCGACGGGCTGCCGACCCAGGCCAAGGTGTCGCTCGCGATCACCGCACCGGCGCGCACCCCGGCCGGGACGTACGACGTGACCGTCACCGCCCGGACGCCCGGCGCCTCCCCGGTCGAGCACGTCGTCCACGTGGCGGCCCGGCCGACGGCGGCGTGCGCGACGAAGACCGACACGTCGTGCGCCGTCGACCTGTCCGCCGTGTACGACCGCGACGGCGTGGCGACCACGGACGCCCCGACCCAGGGCGACATCGACGGCCTGGGCTACAGCTACGCCGCAGACCTGCTGCCGACCGCCGGCCCCACGACGATCGGGGGCGTCACGTACCAGGCGCCGTCCACGACCGGGACCGACAAGAACTTCGTCGAGGCCGACGGGCAGACCGTCACCCTCCCGAAGGGCAACTACGGTGCGCTCCAGGTCCTCGGGGCGGCCGTCAACGGCGGCACCGGGGTCCTCGGAGGCTCCGCCGTGGTGACCTACACCGACGGCACGACGACGTCGGCCCTGCTCCAGCTCACCGACTGGGGGAAGCGGGACCTCGAGTTCGGCAACACGGCCGCGATCACGATGCCGTACCGGATGTCGACCGGCGGGAAGAACAACACCCAGGTGTCGCTCTACCGGGCGACCGTGGCGCTCGACGCGAGCAAGACGGTTCGCTCGATCACGCTCCCGCGGTCGTCGGTGCCCGAGTGGACCGCGCCCGGGCTCGTCGGGACGGCCTGGGACCACGACAGCGGGATGGAGATCTACGCCATGACGCTGCAGGGAACCCCCGGCAAGCACTGACCCGGACGGGAGCCCGCGCACCGAGCGGCCCCCGGACGCGACGACGCCCCTCGTCCCACCCTCACGGGTCGGGACGGAGGGCGTCGTCGTCCGTGCGCAGGACGGATCGGCCGATCAGCCCGCAGAGCGGGCCTGCGCCTCTCCGAGGATGCGGCGCAGGTACGTGAACGTCAGGTCCCCCGCGGCCCGGTCGTACTGCTCCTCGTAGCCCTGACGCTGGTACATCGCGAGGTTCTGCAGCGAGTCCTTGCCCGTGAAGACCCAGATCTCCTTGGTCTCCTCCGGCAGGTACGGCAGCACGGCCCACATGAGCTGCGTGCCGACACCGTGCCCCTGCTGGTCGGGTGCCACCGCGAGCCGGCCCAGCGTCGCCTTCTGTCCCTCGATCTCCACCCGCACCGACCCCACGAGCCGGTGACCGTCCCACGCGCCGATCGTGGTGACGTCGTCGCGCGCCAGGTCCTCACGGAGCTCGTGGAGCGTCTGCGTGAGCGGCGGGATGTTCGGGTCGCCGTACTGCTGGGCCTCGGTCACGAACGCCGCGCGGCGCAACGTGAGCAGCTCGCCGGCGCTCGCGTCGTCGACGAGGTCGATCCGGATCTGCTTCTCGCTCATGGCTCTATCGTCGCAGAGAACCGCAGGCCCGCGCGTACCCTGGGCGGGTGCATCTGCCGCCCGATCCCGCCGCCCCGGCCAGCGCGCCCGCAGCGCCCGAGTGGGTGCTGACCCTCTCCTGCCCCGACCGGCCCGGCATCGTGCACGCGGTCTCCGGCGTCCTCGCCGGGCTCGGCGGCAACATCACCGAGTCCCAGCAGTTCGGCTCCCCCGTCACCGGGCGCTTCTACATGCGGGTTCAGGTGGCCCTCGCTCCGCCCGCCGCCACGCTCGACGGCGGCGCCTCCGCCCTCGAGGCCGCGCTCGCCCCGGTCGCCCACGAGTTCGACCTGACCTGGCAGCTCGACCGCGTCGGCCGCGCCGTGCCCACCGTCATCATGGTCAGCAAGGAGGCGCACTGCCTCAACGACCTGCTGTTCCGGCAGCGCGCCGGTGGTCTGCCGATCGAGGTCGTCGCCGTCGTCGGCAACCACCCCGACCTCGACGAGCTCGCCGCGTTCTACGGCGTGCCCTTCCACCACGTGCCCGTCACCCGCGACACCAAGGCGCAGGCCGAGGCCGAGCTGCTGCGGATCGTGGAGAGCACGGGCGCCGAGCTCGTCGTGCTCGCCCGGTACATGCAGATCCTCTCCGACGAGCTCTGCGCCCGCCTCGCCGGTCGCATCATCAACATCCACCACTCGTTCCTGCCGAGCTTCAAGGGCGCGCGCCCGTACCACCAGGCGTTCGAGCGCGGCGTGAAGATCATCGGCGCCACCTCGCACTACGTGACGGGCGACCTCGACGAGGGGCCGATCATCGAGCAGGAGGTCGAGCGGGTCGACCACACCCGGGCCCCCGCCGAGCTCGTGGCGATCGGGCAGGACGTCGAGCGCCGGACCCTTGCGCGCGCCGTGCGGTGGCACGCCGAGCACCGGGTGCTGCTCGACGGGCTGCGGACCGTCGTCTTCCGCTGACCCCGACGGGCCGGCATACCTCGCGACGTAGACCTCCCCGCGGTCTACCCCGCGACGTGGTGCGGCAGGGCCGGAGCGCGACCCGCGCGTCAGGACGCCGCCCGCTCCGCCTCGCTGCGCAGCACGCAGAACTCGTTGCCCTCCGGGTCCGCGAGCACGACCCAGCCGGTCCCGTCCCCGCGGATCTCCCGGCGGTCAGCGACGACGGTCGCGCCGATCCCGACGAGCCGCTCGACCTCCTCGTCGCGCGTGCCCTCGCGCGGCCGCAGGTCGAGGTGCAGGCGGTTCTTCGCGGACTTGCCCTCGGGCACCTCGATGAAGAGCAGGTGGTGCCCGGTCGCGGGGTCGAGGATCATGCACTCCTCGTGACCGGGCAGGTTGGGGTCACCGTCGACGTCGACGTACCCGAGCACCTGCTTCCACCATTCCGACTGGGCGTAGGCGTCACCGGCATCGACGGACGTGTGCGAGACGAAGGAGGTCACCCGGACACGCTAGACGGTCGGGCCGTCGTCCGCCCGCACGCCCGCGAAGGCCGCTGCCGCCGCGGCGACGACCTCGTCGTGCGGGACCTCGCGCACGTGCTGGTCGACGTTCCACCGATGACCGTAGGGGTCCTCGAGCTGCCCGTGCCGGTCCCCCCAGAACGTGTCGCCGACCGGCTGTCGGACGCTCGCGCCGGCCGCGACCGCCTGCGCGAACAGCGCGTCCGCGTCGGCCGTGTCGAGCGCGAGCACGGCGGGCGTCCCGCCGAGGGACGGGGGCGCGAGGACGCCCAGCTCGGGGAACTCGTCCGACAGGTGCACGACGGCGTCGCCGACGCCCAGGCGGACCGACATGAGGCGCCCGCCCGGCGTCGGGACGCGGTCGAGCTCCACCGCGCCGAAGGCAGAGCGGTAGAACCGGGAGGCCTCGTCGGCGCCTCGCACGACGAGATGGACGGACAGGCTGCGGACGGAGGAGGTCATGACGTCGACCGTAGGACGCCGTGCCCCACCGATCTTGGACGTTCTTGACGCCTACGATGGCGTCCATGGCGGGCGCGCAGGTCCGGGTCTGGCGGCCGGCCGACGAGCCACGGGTGCTGCTCATGTCCGGCCCGAGCACCGCGTACGCCGTCGAGCCGCGGGGCGAGTACGTCTTCGGTCTGGTCTCGGGCCGACCGATGCGGGCGCGTCGCGGGCGTGATCGCAGCCTCGTGGCACCGGGACAGCTGGTCGCCTGGGACCCGTCGGGAGCCCACAGCGGCGCCCCCGCGGCAGGCGCTCCGTGGTCGTCGCGGCTCATGGTCGTGGACGCGAGAGACCTGGACGACCTCGTGGGCGACGCCGACGGCGGACCGTTCGGACGCGGCGGCCTGCGGGACCCCGTCGTCGCGGACCGGGAGCTGGCCGACGGCTTCCGCCGGCTGCACGACGCGCTGCGGGTCGAGCACGCACCGTCGACGAGCCGGCTCGAGCGCGACGAGCTCCTCGCCTCCTGGTTGCGGATGCTCGTCGTGCGGCGTCTGGTGCGCCGGGCGGCCCCGGTCGGGCCGCGCGCGCCGGCCGACGGGCGCGCCGTCCGACGGGCCCTCGAGTTCCTCGCCGACAACCCCGACCGCAACGTGGGCCTCGACGAGCTGGCGGCCGTGGCAGGGACCGAGAAGTTCCGGCTCCTGCGACAGTTCCGCGAGAGCACCGGGATGCCGCCGCACGCCTTCCACCTCGCGTCGCGGGTGCGCGCCGCGAGACGCCTGCTCGAGACGGGGAGCACGGTCGCGGAGGCGGCAGGTGCGACGGGCTTCGCCGACCAGAGCCACCTCCACCGGCAGTTCCGGCGGAGCCTCGGGATCACGCCCGGGCAGTACGTGCGCTACCTCCGCGGCTGA
>Ga0164241_10002803_pt1 | contig 18342 bp, 12 predicted proteins | sample OricomyardsoilBY_FD_108780 | JGI IMG/M metagenome (GOLD analysis project Ga0164241, IMG submission 108780) | Backyard soil microbial communities from Emeryville, California, USA - Original compost - Back yard soil (BY) | ecosystem: Environmental > Terrestrial > Soil > Unclassified | place: USA...
TCAGCGGGATGTTTGCCTGCCGCCCGTCGTTGTGCTCGACCACGGCCTCGTGCTGGCGCAGGTCGAGGACGACGACGATCGCCCCGGACCCGTCGGGCGCCGGGAACGGCGCGGTCTCCCAGCCGCGCGCGGTCAGGCGCAGCGCGGCGTGCTGGAGTTGCGGCTCGGGCGGCGAGAGCACCGCGGCGAGCTTCCCCAGGACCTGCGTGTGGGCATGGAGCGTGTCGCACGTCGCGCTCCACGTCTCGTACGGCGGGAGCGCGGGCCATTGCGAGGGCATGGCCGCACGCTACGCGGCCCCACCCGATCGTTCAAGGCCGGCGCTGCGCGTCGATCAGCGCCACCAGCCGCTCCGGGTCGGCGCTGCGCAGGAACACCTCGACGTGCCCCGACCGGTCCGGGCCGAACGCGGCGGCGCCGAACGTCAGCTTCAGTCCGTCGGGCTGCGCCAGGAGCTTCAGCGTCGTGACGCGCGTGTCGGTCCAGACGAGCGAGACCACCGGATCGTCCTTCTGCCGGCCGGGCGCGAGCACGACGAGGCGCTCGGAGGTGACGGCGATCGCGCCGACCGTGCCCACGCGCTGGACGTGTGCGCGGTCGCCTGGGGCGCGGTAGTCACGGTAGGTGACACTCCCGCGCAGCCCCTCCTCGAAGGCGAGCGCGCCCTCGGCCTCGATCTGCGCGCGCACCACGTCGGGGAACGTCCCCTTGCCGAGGAAGAGACGGGCGAGGAAGCTCATGACGGACGAGCCTAGTGGCTGACGGGGCGCGACTCGGCGTCTGGCCGCTCGCTCAGCGGGTAGGCCCCAGTCATGTCCTCACTCGCCCGCCGCACCGCCAAGAAGCTGACGCAGCGCACCGTGGCGTCGAGCAAAGCGCTGCTCGGCGTGCCGGAAGGTTCGCCGTTGCACACCGGGCCCGCCCCAGGACGTGTGACGGCGTGCACGAGCTGGGTCGTCGTTCGGCGCCGCTCCGACCGGGACGGCGCCGCGGCGCGCCCCTGAGGCCCCGCGCCCCGCACCTCGTCGAGGCGGACATCACGTCCGCCAAGCGGACGTGATGTACGCCTCGGCCGATCTCCGCGAAAGACGGGCGCCCCGGCCTCCCCGGCGCGCTACCGTCGAGGGCCGATGCGTGATCGCCGGCCCGCCCTTCGACGTCTCCTCGCACCGGCGCTCCTTGCCGGCCTCGTCCTGCTGTGCGTCGCCGTCGCTGCTCCCGCCGCCCAGGGTCAGCTGCTGTTCTCCCCGTGCCACGAACGGGGCCAGGAGGGGTTCGAGTGCGCGACGCTGCGGGTGCCGCTCGATCGCTCCGGGACGGTTCCGGGGACGGTTGCGCTGCGGGTCGAGCGGCTGATCCAGGCCGTGCAGCCGGCCAGGACGCTCGTCAACATCGAGGGCGGGCCGGGCGGCTCGGCCACCGCGCGCGCCCAGCAATCCCGGCGGCTCTTCGCTCCGCTGCGCGACCAGTACCAGCTGGTGTTGGTCGACCCGCGCGGCATCGGTGCGTCTCGCCCGGTGTTGAAGTGCCGGGAGTACCACCCGGACTGTGGGACCAAGGGGCGGTTCTACTCGACCACCGACAACGTGGACGACCTCGAGGCGGTGCGTGCCTCGCTGGGCGCCGATCGGCTCTTCCTCTACGGCACGTCGTACGGCACCTACACCGCCCAGCGCTACGCGCGCGCCTACCCGCAGCGGACGGAACGGATCGCGCTGGACTCGCCGGTGGGCCCCGAGGGCCTGGACCCCACCGGAGGTGCCACCTTCGCGGCGATCGACCCCATGCTGCGGCGGCTATGTGCCGGGACCGCGTGCGCGGGGATCACCACCGACCTCGTGCGGGACGCAGCGCGGCTGGTCCGGCGCCTATCGGACGAGGACGACGCGTCCATCGCGGAGACGTTCACCCGGAACGGGCGCCGGTGGACCGTCCAGGTCGCGCCGTACGCGCTCTACGGCGTGCTCTTGGCGGGGGACGAGAACGTGCTGCTGCGGGCGCTGCTGCCCGGGGCGATCCGAGCCGGGCTGGACGGGGACTTCGCGCCCCTCGGCCGGTTGGCACTGCTCGACGACCAGCGCTTCTCCTCCCGCGCGCTCAACCGCGACATCTTCGTCCCCACGGCGTGCGGCGACATGGCGCTTCCGTGGAAACGGTCCGACGGCCGGCGCGCTCGGGACCGGGCGTTCACCCGCGCCCTCGATGCGGTGCCGGCGGCGGCGCTCGGTCCGTTCGACCGGGGAGCCCTGCGGGAGATCGCGGTCGGCGGCTCCTGCATCGCCGGCCCGTACCCCGCCGCGACAAGCGGCATGTTCGCCCCGCCGCCGACTGCGGTCCCGACGCTCGTGCTGCAGGGGGAGGGCGATCTGCGTACGCCGCCGGCCGACGCGACGGCCATCGCCGCGGCCATCCCGGGGACGCAGGTCATGGAGGTGCCGTTCCGCGCCCACGGCGTGCTGCGCACCACGGTGACCTGCGGGCAGCAGGCGCTCGCGGCCTTCGTGGCGGAGCGGCCGGCGGGCAACCCGTGCGCGGCGACGACGCCCCTGCTCCCGATCCAGCCGACCCCACCGCGCAGCCGCGCCGGGGCGGGCGGCACCAGCCGCGCCGTCGCGCTGCGCACGGTCGCGGACGCGCGGGCGGTCGCCCAGGTGCAGCGGCCCCAGGGCGGGGCCGTGGCGCTCGGGGGCCTGCACGGCGGCACGCTCCGCGGGACCCGGGCGGCCGGTGAGCAAGCGGCCTCCGCCACGCTGCGCCTGAAGGGCTACGCGTACGTGCCCGGCATCCGCGTCACCGGCACGGTGAAGGTCCGCGCCGGCGTCGCCCACGGCACCGTCACCGTGACGGCCCGCGGGCAGACGCGGCACATCGTCCTCTGACCCGCCGCCCGCCGCCCGTCGCCACCCCTTCTCCATGTTGTTGCCACCTGTCGGCAACAACATGGAGAAGGGGTGGCGGGCACCGGTCGGAAGCGCGCCCTACTGGCAGGCCTCGCACTCCTCGCCGTTGCGGGCCGCCGCGATCGAGCAGGCCAGCGCGGCGGCCTCGACCTCCGCGGACGACGACGCCACCGGCACGAGCGCGGGCGCGGCCGCGGCGACCGTGGACTTCTCGATCGTGGACGCCCCGAGCGTGCGCAGGTAGTAGGTCGTCTTCAGCCCGGTGCGCCAGGCGTGGCGGTACATGTGGCTCATCGCCTTGAGGTCCGGCGCGGCGAGGAACAAGTTGAGCGACTGGGACTGGTCGATCCACTTCTGCCGCCGGGCCGCCGCGTCGATCAGCGCCGCCGGGTCCATCTGGAACGCGGTGCGGTAGCGCGCCTTCACCTCGGCGGGGACCGAGGCGATGTCGGTGATGTCGCCGTCGCGGGCCTTCAGCTCGTCGGCCAGCGCGCGCGACCACAGGCCCAGCGCCTTGAGGTCCCGCACCAGGAACGGGTTGAGGATCGTGAAGTCGCCGGAGAGGTTCGACTTCGCGAACAGGTTCTTGTACATCGGCTCGATGCACGCCGACGTGCCGGTGATGTTGGCGATCGTCGCCGTCGGGGCGATGGCCAGCACGTTGGAGTTGCGCATGCCCTGCGCGGCGATCTTGGCCCGCAGGGGCGCCCAGTCCAGGACGCCGCCCCGCGGCACGTCGATCGCCTCGCCGCGCTCGGCCTCCAGCAGCTCCAGGGTGTCGGGCGGCAGCAGCCTGCGGTCCCACTTCGAGCCGGCGTACGACTGGTACGTGCCGCGCTCGCCGGCCAGGTCGCTCGACGCCTCGTAGGCGTAGAACGCGATGGCCTCCATCATCTCGTCGCCGAACGCGATCGCCTCGTCCGACTCGAAGGCCAGGCCCTTGCGGTACAGCGCGTACTGCAGGCCCATCACCCCGAGCCCGACGGGGCGGTGGCGGCTGTTGGCCGTCCGGGTCGCCTCGGTCGGGTAGAAGTTGACGTCGATCACGTTGTCGAGCGCACGCACCGCGATCCGCACCGTCTCGCGGAGCTTGGCGTGGTCGAGTGCGCCATCCGCCGCGAGGTGCTGGTCGATGACGATCGACCCGAGGTTGCAGACCGCGGTCTCCTCCTCGTTCGTGTTCAGCGTGATCTCCGTGCACAGGTTGCTGGAGTGCACGACGCCCGCGTGGTCCTGCGGGCTGCGCACGTTGCACGGGTCCTTGAACGTGATCCACGGGTGCCCGGTCTCGAACAGCATCCGCAGCATCGCCTTCCACAGCTCCAGCGCGGGGATCGTCTCGGCGTGGATCTCCCCGGCCGCGGCCCGGCGCTCGTACTCCACGTAGCGGCGGCCGAACTCGGCGCCGTACGTCTCGTGCAGGTCGGGCACGTCGTTGGAGCGGAACAGCGTCCAGTCCTCGCGCGCCTCCATCCGCTGCATGAACAGGTCGGGGATCCAGCACGCCGTGTTCATGTCGTGGGTGCGGCGGCGCTCGTCGCCCGTGTTGCGCCGCAGCTCCAGGAACTCGCGGATGTCGTTGTGCCACACCTCCAGGTACGCGCAGCCGGCGCCCGCCCGCTTGCCGCCCTGGTTGACCGCCACGAGCTGGTCGTTGTGGAGCTTGAGGAACGGGACGACGCCCTGGCTCTCGCCGTTGGTCGACTCGATGAACGAGCCGGTGCCGCGCACCGCGGTCCACGAGCCGCCCAGCCCGCCGGCCCACTTGGAGCACATGGCGTTCTCGGCGATGCCGCGCCCGACGATCGACAGCAGCGTGTCCTCCACCTTGTAGAGGAAGCAGGACGACAGCTGGGCGTGCAGCGTGCCGGCGTTGAACAGCGTGGGGGTGGAGGAGCAGAACCGCCGGCTCTTGTACATGCGGTAGAGGTCCAGCACCCGCGCCTCGCGGTCCTGGGCTTCGTCCTCGCCCAGGCCGATGCCCATCGCCACGCGCAGCCAGAACAGCTGGGGGGACTCCAGCCGCACCGGCTGGGCGCCGGTCTTGTCGGCGAGCAGGTAGCGGTCGTACAGGGTCTGCAGGCCGAGGAAGTCGAAGTCCAGGTCGGCGGACGGATCCAGGGCGGCGGCGAGCCGGTCGAGGTCGTAGTCCAGCAGCACGGGGGCGATGCGCTTGATCCCCACGCCGCGCTCCAGCATGGGGCGCAGGGCGCGGCGGTGGGCCTCGGCCAGGCGGCCGACGCCGTCGCGCACGATGTCCCAGTCCAGCGTCTCCTCGTACACGTACGAGAGGAGGATCCGGCCGGCGAAGCGCGACAGCTCCGAGTCGCGCTCGACCAGCGACTTGGCGTTGAGCACGACGAGCTTCTGGAGATCGGCGCGGGGCACGCCGGGGCGGATCGCCCGGCGCAGCTCGCGCTCCAGCGCCTCGGGGCTGTCCTCGATCGCGTCCAGGCCGATCGACGCGAACGCGATGCGCAGCCGCAGGTCCTGTCCGTCCCACAGCGTCTCGCTGCCGTCGGCCTCCAGCACGGGGATCGCCGGGGGCGCCGGCGCCGTCCCCTCTTCCCCGGGACCCTGCTGGGCGCGGAGCATCGCGCGCTCGGCCCGGTAGACGATGTAGCGCTCGGCCACGCGCATGTGGCCGGCGAGCACCAGCTCCTCCTGGACGATGTCCTGCACCGTCTCGATCGGCACGTAGGCCTGGCCGAGCGTGGCGGCCCGCTCGTGCACGCGGTCGGTGAGGGCGGCGGCCGGGGTGGAGTCCGCCTCCAGGGAGAGGAACGCCTTGCGGATGGCCACCTCGATCTTGCCGCGGTTCCAGGCGACGACGTCACCGGAGCGGCGGATCAGGCGCAGCGTGCCGGCGGACGCCCCGGCGGCGGTGGGGATCGCGACCGCACGGCGCATGACCAGCGCCTTGGCCACGTCGTAGCCGCCGGCGTCGATCAGCGCGGCCTCCAGCAGGGCGGAGAGGTCGGAGACGGTGAGGCGCGTGGCGCCGTCGGTGCGCAGCCGGGCCATGACCCGGTCGGTGGCGGCGCGCACGATGCTGCGGGAGGCGGCGGTGTCGGCCTGCTCCTCGCCGTGGGCGGCGGCCAGGGTGGCGACGGCGTCGGCCACGATGGTGCCCGCGACGGCGGGGGTCAGCGGCGCGTCGCCGCCGTCCTCGCCGGTCACGGTCACGGCGGGGGCGGGATCGACCCCGGCCACGGCGGCGGCCACGTCCACGCGGGGGCGGGCGTCGTCGGGGAGCGCGGCGGCCCGCTTCAGCTCCAGGTCTTCGAGGATCTCGGCGAATTCGATGATCATGCGGGGCTCCTAGAGCTCGTCGTCGGCGACGGTGGCGAGGGATGAGGACTTCTGGTACTCGGTGACGCGGCCCTCGAAGAAGTTCTGCTCCTTGCGCACGTCCATCAGCTCGGCGAGCCAGGGCAGGGGGTTCTCCACCGGGTTGTCGGGATCGGTCAGCGGGGCGAGGCCCACGCCGATCAGGCGGCGGTCGGCGATGTAGTCGATGTACTGCGCGAAGTCCTCGCTGGAGAGGCCGACGCCCTCGACCGGCAGGCAGTCGGCGATGAAGCGCTGCTCCAGGTCGACGGCCTCGGCCATCAGGTCGCGCAGCTCCTGGCGGAAGGCCGGCGTCCAGATCTCCGGGTTCTCGGCGGTCAGCTCCAGGAACAGGCGGCGGAAGACCTCGATGTGGTTGGACTCGTCCCGCAGCGTGTAGCGGAACATCGTCCCGACGCCGGGCAGCTTGCCCTGCCGGTAGAGCGACAGGATCATCCCGAACAGGCCGTAGAACTGGGTGCCCTCCATGCACTGCCCGAAGACGAAGACGTTCTTGGCCAGCAGCGCCTTGGACGCCGGGTCGTCCATGTCCAGGTCGCGGCGCAGCTCCTTCGACACGTCGGTGACGAAGCGGTTCTTGGCGACGATGGTGGGGATGTCGTCGAACATCGCCTCGCACTCGTGCGGGTCGATCCCCAGCGAGCTGATCATGTAGAGCAGCGAGTCGGCGTGGATGTTCTCCTCGTGGGCGTGGCGGCCGAGCACGAGCTTCAGCTCCGAGGCGGTCACCAGCTCGCGCACGACGTGGATGACGTTGTCCCCGACGATGCCCTCGGCGGCCGAGAAGTAGCCGATGCCCATGCGGATGATCCAGCGGTCGATGTCGCTCAGCGCGCCCGGGTCCCGCCACTGCTCGAGGTCCTTGGCCATCGGGACGTCCTCGGGCTCCCAGTGGTTGGCCTTCATCGTGCGGTACAGCTCGTAGGCCCACGCGTACTTCAGCGGCAGGAGGTTGAAGGTCATCGTCTCCCGGCCGCCGACCACGCGCTTGGCGGCGAGTGCGGCCTCGGCCTTGTCCTGGTCCAGGACGAACGTGCGGGGGCCGATCGTGTAGGTCTTCTGCATCTGCTTCCTCCGGCGGGGGTGGAGGAAGGGAGACCGGACGGCCCGGTGCGGGCGTCGTCGTGGCCGCCCTTCTTCCGAGGGCGTTCCAGCGACACGGAGGCAGGCGACCGGGCTCATCCCTCGCGTGGCGAGGGCCTTACCGTTGCGGGACAGCGCCGGGATCTCACCGGACTTCGCTGACCTCTCGTGCACCCCGGTATGTCGGGGCTCGACGAACCTACGTCGGCCATCGGACGGACCGCCCCGGGTCGCCCCCCAATCGCCGAGTGTCGCCATACCAGTCCATATGACCTCTAACCCGCCACTCGACGGGGGCTCGCCGCTCCGGCCAACCGGGGGAGGCGCTATCGTCCCCAGCGGAGTCGATTCACCCCACCCGGGGTCAGGGAATCCGGTCGAAATCCGGAGCTGACGCGCAGCGGTAGGGATGCGGAGACGGCCACCACGCCACTGGATCGCGCGATCTGGGAAGGCGGCCCTCCTCCGAAGCATCCGAGCCCGAAGACCTGTCGACTCGCCGCCGGTGAACAGCCGGCGGTACCGACAATCGCGGCCCCGCGAAACGGGCTGCCGGCAAAGGACCTCCGTACCGATGGCACGCACCGTGCTCGACCGCCTTCCCCCGCTGGCCACCACGGGCGTCGGCAGCCTGCCGTTCGTGGAGGCGGGCCCCGCCGCCCGCCACGCCGTGCGGGCCTACGACGTCCCGTTCTGCCCCCAGCTGCCCGCGCTGGACGGCGACATGATCCGCGAGTGGCTCGGGCCGGACGCGCGCCGCTGCGGCTGGACCGCCGACCGCGACCGGGAGCGCCCCGTGGCGTGGGACGCCTTCCTCGCCGAGCTGCGCGTCCGGCCGCCGGCCCACCGCACCGTGAAGCTGCAGGTGACCGGGCCGGTGACGCTGGCCATCGCGCTGGAGCGCGAGGCCGGCCGGCTCGGTGTCGGCTCCGCGCTCCTCGGGCTGGCCCGGGAGATCGCCGGCTGGGTGGCCGCCAACGCCGGCGGCCAGATCCGCGTGCTGCGGGACGCCGGCTTCGGCGTGCTGCTCACCGTGGACGAGCCGGGGCTGGCCTACGCGGGCCTGCGGCCGGCCGACGCGGACGTGTGGGATCCGCTGCGCGCCACCGGCGCCGGCGCGTGGGGGATGCACGTGTGCGGCGCCGTGCCGTGGCCGCTCGTCCACGCCGCCCGCCCCGACGTGGTCTCGTTCGACGCCTCCCGCTACGGCCTCGACGCCACCGGCCGCGCCACGCTGACCGCGCTCGTCCGCGGCGGCGTCCGCGTGGCGTGGGGCGTGGTCGACCCGACGGAGCCCGGCGGCGCCGGTCCGGCCGCGGGCCGGGCCGCCGCCTGCATCGCGGCGCTGGCGGGCGGCGACTGGTCGCCGGAGGACGTGGCGGCGCGCAGCCTGCTCACCCCGGGCTGCGGCACCGGGCGCCTGTCGGCGACTCGCGAGCACCTCGTCGCCGCCGTCCTGGCCGCCTCCGCCACTGCGACCACCGGGGCGCTGGCCGCCTTCCCGATCCCCGAGCCGGACCCGGCTTCGCTCATCCCCCGAAAGGCCCGCTGACCCGTGAGCACCCCGATCCCCGAGCCGCTGGCCGGCGGCTTTCCGCCCGCCGATCCCGCCGTATGGCGCGAGGCCGCGCGCAAGATCCCCGGCGGCGACGGGGACGACCCGGCCGTCCCGACCACCCGGGTCGACGGGGAGCTGGAGGTCGCGTGGCTCTACACCCCGGGCGACGCGCTGGCCCCCGATCCCGGCGGCGCGCCGGGGCAGGCGCCGTTCGTGCGCGGACCGGACCGGGAGGGGCGCGAGACCGCGTGGGACATCCGCCAGGAGCACGCCCGTCCCGAGCGTCAGATCGCGCACGCGGAGCTGATGGAGGATCTGGAGGGCGGCGCGACGGGGATCACCGTGCGCTTCGACCGGGCGGCCCGGGAGGGGCATGCCCCGGGGAGCGAGGCCTTCGCCCGGACCCGCGGGGACGACGGGATCATGGTCTCGACCCTCGATGACCTCGACGAGGTCCTCGACGGCGTCTTCCTCGACCTCGCCCCGGTCGCGCTCGACGCGGGAGCCCAGGCGCTGCCCGCCGCTGCGCTGCTCGTCGCGCTGTGGGAGCGTCGCTACCTCGACCTGGCCACGGTGCGCGGCGCGCTGCGCTGCGACCCGATCGGCACGCTGGCCGCCGAGGGCGTCGCCGCCGGCAGCCCCGAGGTAGCCGTGATCTCCGCGGGGCAGCTGGCGGCCGAGGTCGACGGCCTGGCCCCCGAGGTGCGCGCCCTCTCGATCGACACCCGTGCCTACGTGGACGCGGGCGCCTCCGCCGCCACTGAGCTGGCGATGGCCGTGGCCACGGGCGCCGCCTACCTGCGGGCGTGCGCCGCCGCCGGCCTCGACGTGGGCCGGGCCGCCCGTCAGATCGAGTTCACGCTGACCGTCGGGCCCGATCAGTTCCTGGAGATCGCCAAGCTCCGCGCCGTCCGGCGGATGTGGGCGCGGGTGCTGGAGGCCTCGGGCGTCGCGCCGGAAGGTCGCGTCTCGGCCGTCTACGCGCGCACCACCCGACGGATGCTGTCCGCGGTGGACCCGTGGGTGAACCTGCTGCGCGGCACGACCGCCACGTTCGCCGCCGCGGTGGGCGGCGCCGACGGCGTCACCGTCACGCCGTTCGACGCGATCGCCGCGCCGGGCTCCACCCCCGGTCCGCTCGGTCGCCGCATGGCCCGCAACACCCAGCTCGTCCTCCACGAGGAGTCGGCGCTGGGCGGCGTGGCCGACCCGGCCGGCGGCTCCTGGTACGTCGAGTCGCTCACCGACGCCTTGGCCCGCGCGGCCTGGGAGCGGCTGCGGGAGATCGAGCGGGAGGGCGGCGCGTTGGCCGTCCTGCGCTCGGGCTCGCTGGCCGCCGAGCTGGCGCAGGCGTCAGGGACGCGCGACGACGAGCTGGCCCGCCGCGCGCGGCAGCTCACCGGCGTCAACGAGTTCCCGCTCCTGGGCGACGACGGGCTGGAGCCCCGACCGCCGGTCGATCGCGAGGCGCTGGCGCGGATCGACGCGGCTCGCCTCGCCGAGCGCACGACGAGCCCCGCGCTGGAGCGGCTGCGGCTGAGCGCTCCCGGTCGCCGGCTGCGCACCGCCGCCACGTTGGCCGCGGCGGGTGCCCGGATCGACGAGTTGGCCGCCGCGCTGGCCGGCGACGAGCGGCCCGGCGCCGGTGCCGCGCGACTGGTCTCCGACGCCCCGCTGCCGCTGCCTCGCCATCGCGACGCGGAGCCGTTCGAGCGGCTCCGGGCGCGCGCCGAGGCCCACGCCGCCGCCACCGGCGAGGCGCCCCGCGTGTACCTCGCCTGCCTGGGGCCGCTCGCCGCGCACGTCGCGGTGGCCACCTGGGCCCGCAGCTTCTTCGAGGTCGGCGGCATCCTCGCCGTGCCGAGCGGCGCGCACCCGGACCGGGCCGCGCTCGTCGAGGCGTTCCGCGCCGACGGCGCGGGCGTCGCCGTGGTGTGCGCGGGGCGCAAGGAGGAGCCCGAGGCGGTGGCCGCCGCGGTCGCCGCGCTGCGCGACGCCGGGGCCCAGGCCGTCTACCTCGCCGCCGCCGACCCCGCCGCGGCCCAGGCTGCCGGCGCCGACGAGGCCGTCGCCGGCGGCATCGACATGGTCGCCGCGCTGACCGGCGCGCTGCGTCGGCTGGGCGTCGACCCGGAGGACCACGCATGAGCACGAACACCGATCCGGTGCCGGACCTGTCCACCCTGGAGCTCGGCGACGTCGAGCGGGCCCCGGCCCCCGCACCGGCGGGCGAGCCGATCGAGACGCCGGAGGGCATCTCGCTCGCTCCGGCCTACGTGGCGGAGGACCTCGACGGGCTGGACTTCCTCGACGGCCGTCCCGGCACCGCGCCGTTCGTGCGCGGGCCGTATCCCACGATGTACGTCGACAAGCCGTGGACGATCCGCCAGTACGCGGGCTACTCCACCGCGGACGAGAGCAACGCGTTCTACCGGCGCAACCTCGCCGCGGGGCAGAAGGGCCTGTCGATCGCGTTCGACCTGGCCACCCACCGCGGCTACGACTCCGACAACCCGCGCGTGCCGGGCGACGTGGGGATGGCCGGGGTGGCGATCGACTCGATCCTCGACATGCGCCAGCTGTTCGACGGCATCCCGCTCGACCAGATGAGCGTGTCGATGACGATGAACGGCGCGGTGCTGCCGGTGCTCGCGCTGTTCGTGGTCGCGGGGGAGGAGCAGGGGGTGGACCACGCCCAGCTCTCGGGGACGATCCAGAACGACGTCCTCAAGGAGTTCATGGTCCGCAACACGTACATCTACCCGCCGTCGCCGTCGATGCGGATCGTGTCGGACATCTTCGCCTACACCTCGAAGGAGATGCCGCGCTTCAACAGCATCAGCATCTCCGGGTACCACATGCAGGAGGCGGGGGCGAGCGCCGACCTGGAGCTGGGCTACACCCTCGCCGACGGCGTCGAGTACGTCCGCGCGGGCCTCGCCGCCGGGCTGGACATCGACCGCTTCGCGCCGCGCCTGTCGTTCTTCTGGGCGATCGGCATGAACTTCTTCATGGAGGTCGCCAAGATGCGCGCCGGGCGGCTGCTGTGGGCCAAGCTCATGCGCGAGTTCGACCCGCAGAGCGCCAAGTCGCTGTCGCTGCGCACCCACTGCCAGACGTCGGGCTGGAGCCTGGCCGCGCAGGACGTCTACAACAACGTGGTGCGCACCTGCGTGGAGGGGATGGCCGCCACCCAGGGCCACACCCAGTCGCTGCACACCAACGCGCTGGACGAGGCGCTCGGCCTGCCGACGGACTTCAGCGCGCGCATCGCCCGCAACACGCAGCTCTTCCTCCAGCAGGAGAGCGGCACCACCCGCGTCATCGACCCGTGGGCGGGCAGCTACTACGTGGAGCGCCTCACCGAGCAGCTCGCGCGCCGGGCATTGGCGCACATCGAGGAGATCGAGTCGCTCGGCGGGATGACCTCGGCGATCGAAGCCGGCATCCCGAAGCTGCGCATCGAGGAGTCGGCCGCGCGCACCCAGGCCCGCATCGACTCGGGCCGCCAGGTCGTGGTCGGCGTCAACCGCTTCCAGCCCGTCACCGACACGCCGATCAACGTCCTGAAGATCGACAACTCCGCGGTGCGCGCCGCGCAGATCGCCAAGCTCGAGCGGCTGCGGGCCGAGCGGGACGAGCCGCGCTGCCAGCGCACGCTGGAGCGGCTGACCGAGGCGGCCGGAGGCGAGGGCAACCTCCTGGAGCTGGCGATCGAGGCCGCCCGGGCGCACGCCACGGTCGGGGAGATCAGCGACGCGCTGGAGAAGGTGTTCGGCCGCCACGCCGCGGAGATCCGCTCGATCGCCGGGGTGTACCGTCGTGAGGTGGGCGACTCCAGCGACCAGTTCAACCGCACCCGTCAGCTCGTCGAGCGGTTCGAGGCCGAGGAGGGGCGCCAGCCCCGCATCCTCGTGGCGAAGATGGGCCAGGACGGGCACGACCGGGGCCAGAAGGTGATCGCCACGGCGTTCGCCGACCTCGGCTTCGACGTCGACATCGGTCCGCTGTTCCAGACGCCGGAGGAGGTCGCGCGCCAGGCGGTGGAGGCCGACGTGCACATCGTCGGCGCCAGCTCCCTGGCCGCCGGTCACCTCACGCTCGTGCCGCAGCTGCGCGCCGCGCTCGACGCCCACGGCCGTCAGGACGTGCTCGTGGTGGTGGGCGGCGTGATCCCGCCCGCCGACTTCGACGAGCTGCGGGCCGCAGGTGCCGACGCGATCTTCCCGCCCGGCACCGTGATCGGCGAGGCCGCCGCGGGGCTGCTGGAGCTGCTGCGCGAGCGGCTCGGCCACGACCAGCCGGCCGAGCCCACGCCGGCGTGAGGACGTCCACCCGACCGTCCCTCGACGCGCTGGAGGCCGGCGTCCGCGCGGGCGACCGCGCGCTGCTCTCCCGGGCCATCACCCTGGCCGAGAGCCGCCGGCCCGACGACCAGGCGCAGGCGCAGGAGCTGCTGACGCGGGTGCTGCCCGCCACGGGCGGCGCGATCCGCCTGGGCCTGACCGGCGTGCCCGGCGCGGGCAAGAGCACGATGATCGAGGCGCTCGGCAGCTGGCTCGTCGAACGGGGGATGCGCGTCGCGGTGCTCGTGGTCGATCCGTCCAGCTCGCGCACCGGCGGTTCGATTCTCGGTGACAAGACGCGCATGCCCAAGCTGTCGCTGCTGGACGACGCCTACATCCGCCCCTCGCCGTCCTCGGCCGTGCTGGGCGGCGTGGCCCGGCGCACCCGCGAGGCGATGCTGCTGTGCGAGGCGGCGGGCTTCGAAGTGGTGATCGTGGAGAGCGTCGGCGTCGGCCAGTCCGAGGCGGAGCTGGCCGAGCTGGTCGACACCTACTGCCTGCTGCTGGTGCCGGGCGCCGGCGACGAGCTGCAGGGGATCAAGCGCGGCGTGGTCGAGCTCGCCGACCTCATCGTCGTCAACAAGGCCGACGGCGACAACGTCGTCCCGGCCAAGCGCGCGGCCGGCGACTACCGCCACGCGCTGCGGATGCTGCCCCCGTCCACGCCCGGCTGGGAGACCCCGGTGCTGACGTGCAGCGCCCGCGGCGGCAACGGCCTGCCCGAGGTGTGGGACGCGATCACCGGCCACCGCGCCCTGCTGGAGCGCGACGGCGAGCTGGCGCTGCGCCGCGGCCGCCAGCAGCGCCGCTGGCTCCACGCCCTGCTGGAGGAGGCCGTTCTGGCCCGCTTCCGCGCCCAACCCGGCATCGACGAGGCGGTCGCCGACGCCGAGGCCCAGGTCGCGGCGGGTACGGCGACCGTGCCGCAGATGGTGCAGCGGTTGGTCGAGGCTGACGCACCGCCGCCCGCCGCGAGCTGAGCGCCCGGGGCGGGAGGCAGTGGGCCGCGTGATGTCAACAGAGGGTTTGGAGGATGGACGGTACCGTTGTTGACCACTCAGATGGCCCAGGAGATCCCGCAATGACCCAACACCAGTTTCAGACCAAGCTTGATGCCGACCACTACTTTCAGGGTCTGGCGCGTCAGGAGATGGACTTCCAAGGCGCCATCGGCGAACTCATCGACAACGCCTTTTCGGCCAGGGAGCCGGGGCAGGTGGCGGGACAGTTCCTGCCGATTACGGTCGAGGTGACGCTTGAGCAATCGGCAGACGGGGGAACGCTGGTCGTCCAGGTCGCCGACCACGGGGTTGGCATGTCGCTCGCTGATGTCACGGAGGGTGTGTTCAATCCGGGTGGGCAGGGTGCGACACGGGGGCAGTTGAACGAGCATGGTTTCGGGTTGAAAAATGCGCTCGCCCTGTTGACGGGTGGCAACTCGACGAATTTCGATGTGTTCACGCGATCTGATAACGACGGGCTCGGCGAGGATCAGTTCCTTCACGTCACCGGTCCCCTCAGCACGGAAATGACAGTTGACGACGATGCGACGCGAGAGGATTGGGCGCAGGGACTTCACTTCCTGAAGGACGTAAGGACGGGCACGAAGGTCAGAGCGGTCGTGGAGTGGAAGTACTTTCGTTCGGTATATCGACGTGGTGCCTCCCCGGGGCTGGACTTCATGGCTGCACGCCTGGGAGAACACCTTGGGGTGATGCATCGTCACTTCATCCGGGGGGACGATCGGAACAAGATCCAACTGTCGTATCGTCGCGAGGGGCAGGCATGGATCCACCATACGGTGCCGGCGATCGAGGTTCCGTACGAGGGGGAACACACCTCGGTCAATCGTTCATTCACGGTGAACGGAACCAGTTACGAGTTCGAATACGATCGTGGTTTCCTGGACTACTCAGTGAAAGCTCCCGGAGCCGACACCGAGATCGGCTGGCCGTACCCCCTCCGTTCGTACTACCAAGGATCGAACGCTCGTTGCGGCATTGACATCGTCGTGCGAGGGCGAGTCATCAAGAGCGGTGTGTTCGAGGAGATTTGGCCTGAAATCGGTAAGACGGTCGATTTCAATCGCTTTGTGGGCGAGTTGCGGGTCGGAGCCGACTTCCGCACCACCAACAACAAGACCGGCCTGGATCCTCACGCTGACAACTGGGAGCAGTTGCTTGGAGACCTCGGCGAGGTAAGGGGGGAGTTTCGCCCGGAGACCGCAACGCGCTCGGACTCCGAGTCGACGCTACGAGAGAAGCTCATGACGATCTTGGAGGGTACGTTCAGCGGTGCGTCCGTGACGAAGGACCACGCTGTGTGGGGAGGCGGAGTGAACATCGATGTTCTCCTGCGAGCGGCAGAGGACAACATCCGCCTGTACGAGCTAAAGGTCACCAGAGGTAGGGTCGTTGACCTCTACCAGTTGCTCGCAGGTTGGGACGGTCTGGTCAAGGATGGTGTGAATCCGACCTTGGGTGTGCTCGTCTGCGCCGACTACTCGCAGCAGTTGCAGGATGCGGTCGCGGCTGCGAATGCCCGCTCAGACAGCGACGGGCACGCTTACAACATTGAGCTTCGCCGGATCTCCGAGGTTGTTCCACAGCACTAGCCCGCCGCGGCCAACGGCTCACCTAGGCCGCAGCCGCTCGCGTCGCGCGATATTCACGGAGCAGGTAATCGGTGAGTTCCGCGATGTGGCGCGGCGTGACCTGCAATGAGTTCCACGCCCGCTGATCCTGTGGGCCGAAGTTCCACGTCCCCTCCGTCCAGGCGCAAGCGTTGACGAGGCACGTGAGTTCTTCCTTGAAGATCTCGGTGGAGGGCACCGCGTCGCCGGGAGTGAGCCGATCGGTGATGTCGTCCATCACGAACCCGAGCGAGACGATGCCGACGCCGTGCACGAGCCGGGACTTACGGGGAGGGAGCTCCCAGGCCTCCGGCCAGGTCTGGCGCACCGCCTTCCAGAAGTTCCACAGGGCCTCGAGCATCTTGCTGGTGTCGCCTTCGCCCGTCGCCGGATCGCGGAACCGGTACAGCGTCCCGTCGGTGAGCGAGTTCTCCAGCATCTTCAGGACGGAGTTGTCCTTGATACGGCCCGTGGGCGTGGTCGTGGTGCGGATCGCACCCTCGAACGGGGAGCCCGGCATATAGTTGAGCGCGGCGACGAGCGCCGATGGGAAGCGCTTGCGCTCCAGTGCGGCGGGCAGCTTGCCCTCGGTCTCCGGCAGCAGTTCGTGGATGAGCCCCTTCGGCAGCGGGCGCGTGGAGTTGACGAGGATGAACTGCGCTCGCTGTTCCCGCAGGTCGTCGGTGATGAAGCCCACGACGGGAACCGGGAAGCGCTCGACGTCGGCGTCGCGAAGCGCCGCCGATCGCTGCTGGCCGTCGACGACCCAGCCGGGCTTCTCCTGCTCGTCGGCATCTTCGTCGACGGGGATGGTGAGCGTCCCGATCGCGCTGTCGGCGTCGGCGGGCGAGCCGGGCGTCGGCTCGAACGTCACCCGCGTGTCGAACGCCACGACGAGGGCATTCGGCATGACCGCGCCTGGGCTCTCCAGGTAGGTCTGGATCGCCTTGACGTGCTTGAGGACCTCGGGCCGCTGATACCCGCCGACCTTCCCCTCGTTGTCGCGATGGATCCGCGAGACCGTGGTCACGTCGGGCAGGCGCTTGCCGTCGATCGCGAATTGGTAGATGCGGCGGTCGCCTTGACGGATCTCCAGGGCTGGCAGTCGCAGTTCAGACGGCGGGGCCACTGAGCATCTCCTCCGTTTTTCCGCCATGGCCCGCACTGGCGAGATGTCCTTGCAGGGTCTGGTTGAAGACCCAGACGTTGTGGAAGCCGCGGCGCTTGTTGCGCTCCGTTCCCCGGAAGATGGCGACCTCGACGCCCCACTTCTGGCAGATCGCGCACGGGCAGTCCTTCCACGGCGCGCGGTCGAGCATCTCCCGATATCGCTCGGTTCGCTTGCCGGCGCGCAGAGGATCGTGGAGCAGTTCGTAGGTCTCGAGCGCTTTGAGTGCGGGCTCGTACGAGGTCGTGGAGTCCGCGTCGTACGCGCGCAGGGCGTCGAGGGCGGCCCGTTCCGCGGTGCGCACCTCGCGCTGATCCAATTGCCCCGCCTGGATCCGGCCCCGCAGCTTCGCGTTGCCTTCCGAGGGCGGGACACGCAGTCCCACGAATTTCCGCTTCGCGGTGTAGTAGTTGTCCTTGTCGTCCTTGAACGCCTGACGGAAGGGCGACGTCGAGTCGAAGCTGGTGACGCCGTACTTCGCGAAATCGTTGGCGTGCTCGGCGCGGGTCACGCCCAGGAGATGCAGCGCGACATCCGGGTTGCGAATCGCATCCACGGCCCTGAGGCACTCGAATATCTGCGGGGTGCGCAGCGGGACCATGCCCCCAAGCGCGATCCGTCGGTAGCCGAGTTCTTGCAGGGCCTTCACGGAGCGGGCGTAGGACTGGGGGCTCCACCCCTGCGCCGCGCCCACCGGCTCGAAGTCGAAGCCTCGCTCGTCCCGCACCTCCAGGAACCGCTCGGCGAGTTCGAGCGTCAGTTCCTGACGCCTCTGCCAGTCCGCCTGGACCATGGAGGGGGTGTCGTCCGCCTCGCGACAGTAGTCGAGGATGACGTGATCGACCGAGATCCCGGCGTCAAAGCCGCACTGGCCGTAGAAGTCCACGACCTCCTCGACCGTGATGGGGGGCTCCGGATGACCCACGTACGAGAACGCTCCGCAGTCGCCAAGCGCCTTGAGGTCGTCCGGCAGGCGGAAGAACTGCCGTACGCCGAGGCGGTACAGCCGGTGGCGCTGGGCCGACGTGTAGCGACCGCCGCTTCCGAACCCGTCGACCATGGTCTTGGACACCAGGATGCCGGAGTATGGCGGCGGATCGTGGAGCTCGTGGGCGTAGCGATCGTCGCGCTGCCGCACGTGGAACGGCGAGTGCTCCTCGGTCTCGAAGTCGAATCCGGGGTTGATCTGGTCCTGGCTGTCGGGAAAGTAGAAGTCCATCACGCGGCGATCGGCATGGGGTGGGTCGCGGGCTGGCGGTGCAGCCACGCGAGCACGTCGGAGGACGGGTCGGCGAGAACCCGCA
>Ga0164241_10002804_pt1 | contig 18332 bp, 9 predicted proteins | sample OricomyardsoilBY_FD_108780 | JGI IMG/M metagenome (GOLD analysis project Ga0164241, IMG submission 108780) | Backyard soil microbial communities from Emeryville, California, USA - Original compost - Back yard soil (BY) | ecosystem: Environmental > Terrestrial > Soil > Unclassified | place: USA...
GTGATCGCCTCGGCGGTTTCTCCTGTGCTCCAATGATACGAGACGCCATCTACTGTGATACCAATTTGCCGCGCCTCGCCGTCGCACAGGGAAATGACCTCTGCATCCGGAGGAGTAAGTGCAGGAATAAAGCTCACCGTTATACTGTCAGTTATCACACAGTTTTCTTTTGTGGCCATGACGGAGTATGTGCCTTCCTGAGTTACTTCTATGCTGTTGCCCGCGGCACCGGTGCTCCACTGAATGCTTTGGTAGCTATTCGACTCTTGCAAGGTCAGCGATATCGGTGCATCAGGACATATTTTCACATTTTGTCCGAGATTAATGCGCAACGGTTCAATGTGGATATCGTCCAACAGAATGTTTCCCATGTTATGATTCGTTAACGGATAAGCTGCTTCGAATACCAGTGAAGTGATATCAACAGAGGGTGTGAAATTAAACGAATAGGATTTCCATTCTCCGTGGGCTATGGGGTCGGTCTTCGCCAGTTGGTAATCCATCGCACACTGGGCGTTACCGCCGTAGATATTTAGTACTACTGGCTGGTCATAGTAATAGATGCCGCCCCAGCCATCGTTGTGCACCATGTCGCGGGCGCTCGACAGGGCCAGCGTGATCTTATAGCACTGATCCTTTCGCAAGGTTTCTTTCAGTGACGTGCCGATCGCTTCCGTTAGGCCATCGGACGGAGCTCCTATGTCCCCGCGCGTCACCAGAGCGACGAACGTGCTACCCTGAAATGGCGCCCCGTTAATATTGTAGATCAAGGTTCCTGTGCCATGGGTGTCGGGTGTACTGAGGTCTTTGCAGGCGTACCATCCAGGGGGTACTGCAGCCATTCCAACAGGGCCTTCGAGGGAGGGATTTTCCAGAAACTGTGCTTGGAGTAGGGTTGGAAGCAGGGTAAGCAAAAGTAGAAGGGCTCTCACAGGGCAACGTAAAGTCAGGCCGATGGATACGGTTCGATTAACATTGGTGACCCAGCCAATATCAGTTTGACTACGGAAGACATCTTTTACTTAGGCGCACCGATCACCTGAATGTACGCGTCCGCGTAATTGCGTATAAGGTTCTGCCAATCAAACATTCCTGAATGATTCTCCACGTTGTTGCGCTGCATGATTCGCTCACGCATATTTTGTTGCAGGAAGCCGTACATCACCTCGGCCAGCTGATTTGCCGACCAATCGAACGAACGCTTGCCGCGTTCAATCACAAAGAGGCCATACTTTTCATGTTCGTTGATGTGCTTGAGTACATAGTCGCCGAAACCAGAAAGGTCACTGGTGATGGAAGGAATTCCGCTCGCCATACATTCGAGTGGCGTGTAGCCCCAGGGTTCATAGTAGCTTGGGAAAATTCCCAGGTGACAACCGCGTACAAACTGACTGTACTCCATGCCGAAAAGTGGATTGCTGGTATTGATAAAATCGGGATGGTATACCACCTTCACCTTATCCACTTGCCCATTAAGAAGCTCTTTACTTCGGAGGTCATTCAGGATCTCGTCTGTGGATTCGTTCACTAGCCTGTGCGTTACTATCAGCGGATTCTTTTTTGTTTTCCAGGCCTGCAACGTTCGGCGATAGCGCAGCTTCCAGTATTCATCGACAAAAGAGTTGAGGTCCGGCAGGTGATGATCCTCCTGTGACGTGCTCTCGTAAAACAGCCGTTTCCCTACCTGCTGCTGGATCGATTGCGTCGTCTGCAGTATTTCCTGGACCATGGCCATCGACTGCAGTACTTCCGGATAGATATTGCGAAAGTCCTGCTTCGTTACAATGAACATGACTACGGTGAGATCAGACTGCTCCTTCTTCAGTCGGTGATTGAGTAGGGAGAGCGCTTCGATCGTTAGGTCATATCCTTTGTTTTTGTATTCATATCGACCGGAAGTAAAAAAATAGAGTGTCTTGTCAAGGTCAAAAGAATAGGATTGGAAGAAGTGAGCCGTCACGAACTGGTGTATCTCATTCTTGTATTCTACGTGCTTATTCTGGAACTCATGTAGCGCCTCGAATCGTTCAATACTAAGTCCGTTTGGCAACACCACGTCGGGTTTGCGCTTCAGGAGGTGCTTGCATTCGCGTGCCGTGACGTCGCTTACCGTGGTGAACAAATCAGCTTTCTGAGCGCACCCAAACTCAATCCCGGCTTCTGTTTCAATGCCAAACCGTTTGGCCTCTTCCTGCCAGTCGAAGAAGGGCAAGTGCGCATAGAACATCGGAGAATTAATGGCCAGGTGCCGGCCTAACTGCGTGGCATGTGTGGTGAATACCGTTTTGATTGGCAGTCCTTCTTTTCGGATGTCAAGTATGGGTGAACCTGCCATCCATTCATGGAAGTGCGCAATGATGGGTTGCTCGCTAAGCTTCAAGAGCTCATCCAGGAAAAGTTTCGTCAGGTAAGCAAAGGCCATGACCTGATTAATAAGCCTGTTATCAGCAGGGGTAACGATGCCGTGATTCTTCCAAAGCAGATACTTTATCACGGCCAGTGTCTTGTCATCGATCGTGTCTGGATTCAGCAACACAACGCGCGGCTTACCCGACACCAGCCATTCTGCATAGTGTATATCAAATCCGCGCTTGCGCAATGCTGCAGCGGCCTGTCCAAAAGCATCCTGGGCATCGTCTAGTGGTTCTAGTTCGGCCTCAATGTTTTTTCCGGTATACGGTCCCACCATGCAATACGGGCCGTTGGCATTCCTCACCATCGCCGGTGCCTTGGACCGGATCACGGTGTATATTCCTCCAACCTGATTACAGACCTCCCACGCCACTTCTACAATACAGGAGGACGGGAAGACACTGCTGGGATTTGACGAACGATTTGGCATTGTTCAGGTCATAATGACCGATTTGATGGAAATTTTGCTCATTTCAAATGTCAAAATTTCTGAAATTAGGAACCGGATTTCACTGGATTATTTTTTGATTGAAAGCGTCCGAGAACAAACCATATGAACTTCGACAAATACACCATAAAATCGCAGGAAGCCCTGCAAAAGTCCGCTGAAATTGCCGCTGGCAATCAGCAACAGGCCATTGAGCCCGGACACCTTTTAAAAGGCATTCTGGAGACTGACGAGAACGTAACCAACTATCTGTTCAAGAAATTGAATGTGAACGTTGGTTTGCTCGAAACCAGACTTGAAGAATTGCTGAAATCGTACCCCCATGTTTCGGGGCAGCAGCCCTACTTGTCTTCTGCATCGAATAGTATTCTGCAGCAGGCTGAAAAGGAGTTGAAGGAATTTAAAGACGAATTTATTGCTGTAGAGCACTTGCTGTTGGCGATGCTGTCTTCAAAAGACAAAGCATCTCAGTTGTTGAAAGACGCCGGTGTAGATCGTGCAGGCTTGATCAAGGGCATTAAGGAACTGAGGGGAGGATCGAAAGTCACTGACCAGAACGCGGAATCCAAGTATAAGTCCCTTGAGAAGTACTCCAAGAACCTGAATGAACTTGCCAAAGCCGGCAGGATCGATCCGGTCATTGGTCGCGACGAAGAGATCCGACGGGTGTTGCAGATTCTTAGCCGACGCACGAAGAACAATCCGATCCTGCTCGGTGAACCCGGCGTAGGTAAGACAGCAATCGTGGAGGGAATGGCACAGCGCATTGTCGACGGTGACGTTCCTGAAAATCTGAAAACGAAAGTATTGATTTCCCTCGACATGGGTTTGCTTGTGGCGGGTGCGAAATACAAGGGAGAGTTTGAGGAAAGACTGAAGGCGGTTATTAAGGAAGTGACGGACTCCAATGGCGAGATCATTCTTTTCATTGATGAGATCCACACCCTCATTGGCGCAGGTGGCGGTGGCGAAGGCGCGATGGATGCCGCGAACTTACTGAAGCCAGCGCTGGCGCGTGGAGAACTCCATGCGATCGGTGCCACTACGCTTAAAGAGTATCAAAAGTATATAGAAAAAGACAAGGCACTGGAACGTCGCTTCCAGGCTGTTATGGTCGACGAACCTTCTGTTGAAGATTCTATTTCCATATTGCGCGGTATTAAAGACAAATATGAACTTCATCACGGCGTTCGAATAAAAGACGATGCTGTTATCGCATCCGTTGAATTGTCCAGTCGTTACATCAGTGATCGATTCCTGCCAGACAAGGCTATCGACCTGATGGATGAAGCAGCGGCGAAGCTGCGACTGGAAATGGATTCGTTGCCAGAGGAACTCGATGAGCTCAATCGGCGCATCATGCAGCTTGAGATCGAACGCGAAGCCATTCGACGCGAAAAGGATAAGGAAAAAGAACTGATCCTTACGAGAGATATCGCTGACCTGGCCGAAACACGCAACTCACTAAAAGCAAAGTGGGAAAGCGAAAAGGAAGTTGTTCATGGTATCCAAAAGGAGAAGGAGAACATCGATAAACTGAAGTCTGAAGCTGAGCAGGCGGAAAAATCCGGCGACTACGGAAAGGTTGCGGAAATCCGTTACGGTAAAATAACGGACGCAGAAAAACGTCTCAATGAATATCAGCAGAAGATGAAAGAAATGCAGGGCGAAAAGTCTTTGCTGAAAGAAGAAGTGGATAGTGAAGATATAGCAGAAGTAGTTGCCAAGTGGACAGGTGTTCCGGTATCGCGTATGCTGCAAACGGAACGCGAGAAGTTGTTGAACCTTGAAGAAGAGTTAGGGAAGCGGGTGGCAGGACAGGAAGAGGCTATCAGCGCCTTGAGTGATGCCGTGCGCAGAAGCAGAGCGGGACTTCAGGATCCTAAGAGGCCGATCGGTTCTTTCATATTTATGGGAACGACGGGCGTAGGAAAAACAGAATTGTCGAAGGCATTGGCAGACTATTTGTTTAATGATGAGACAGCCATGGTTCGTATCGACATGAGCGAATACCAGGAACGTCACAGCGTAAGCAGACTGATTGGTGCGCCTCCGGGATACGTTGGTTATGATGAAGGCGGACAGCTGACAGAAGCAGTCAGGCGCAAACCTTATTCGGTAATTCTGCTCGACGAGATCGAGAAGGCGCATCCGGATGTATTCAACATCTTGCTGCAAGTGCTTGATGATGGCAGGCTAACGGATAACAAGGGTCGTGTTGCGAATTTTAAGAATACGATCATCATCATGACGACCAACATTGGATCGCATTTGATCCAGGAGAATTTCGAGAAGATCACTTCTGAGAATTATTTCGAGGTGTTGGAGAGCACGAAAGACGAGGTGCTGACGTTATTACGAAAGACTGTGCGTCCGGAATTTGTGAACCGTATCGACGAGATTGTGATGTTCAGACCACTTAGTCAGAACGATATTCGGAAGATTGTCGATATACAAGTAGATCAGGTGCGTAAACGTTTGGAAGACGCGGGCATAAGACTCGATATCGGGGATGCTGCACGCGACAGACTGGCGAAACTTGGATTTGATCCCCAGTTCGGTGCACGACCCTTAAAGCGCGTCATGCAACGGGAAATACTGAACGAGCTTTCGAAGCAGATTCTCGCAGGAAAGGTGCAAAAGGATTCGGTGATTTTTGTTGACCTGAAGAATGAAAATGAATTTGTTTTCGAGAACCTTGAGGCTGCAGAAATTGTTTAATAAGTAATGGTTTAAGAATTGGTGACCCGCCTCGTTGGCGGGTTGATAGATTGGTTGAGGGGTTTGGTTTGAAGTCCCGGGGAAACCCGGGGCTTTTTTTATGTGCACTGAAGTCCGCGTGCGCGTGAAGCGTAGTGCTGTTATCTGACATAAATGCTTGCGCGATTTAGAGACGAAGTGTTCTCTTCCTCACAAAATGCTCAACCATTCTGAATTTGCATTCGGCCCTGGACCACACAAAACTTTTCCTTGCACACCGGCATCAATAAGTAGGATGAGAAAAAAACGCTGGAGTGAATTAATGCCGGAATCTGAACTATAAAAGTGAGTATGCGCCGTGTTAAGGATCATCTGACTCATGGCCACAGCGTTTTCAGGTCCTCCTGGAGCGTTTGGCGTTCCCGGTCCTAAAAATGAAGGAAAGCGGGCCAAAACGAACTTTCTACGAAAATATTCGTATGAATACTTGTTTTCAATCTGCCAGTAATTTACCATTGTAATACGAAACAGTTCGTAATATGAGTGAGAAACCGTTTAAAACCACGGAAAAGGAGCTGGAAATCCTCCAGATCGTATGGGAAAAGGGCTCTGCATCCGTTAAGGAGATCCACGAAGCCATGGGCGGCGATGATGCCAACGGCTACACCACCATTCTGAAATTCATGCAGATTATGCACGACAAGGGACTGGTGACGCGGGAGAGAAGCGGCAAGCTTCACGTGTATCAGGCTGTTCCATCTTTGGAGAATACCCGCCAGCAGTTGCTTGACAAAATGATCAGCACTGTATTTCAGGGTTCCGCGGCACAGCTGGTGATGAGTGCGTTGGGAAATAATACTTCCTCGAAGGAAGAACTGGACGAGATTAAGGCCTACCTCGATAAACTCGTGCAAAATGGAGACAATCGTTAAGATGTTGCAAAGTCCTGCGGCGCAGGCATTGGGCTGGACGCTGATCCACTCACTATGGCAAGGTCTGTTATGCTTTCTGTTAGGGCTGGTAGTACTGCGCTTTATTCCTACGAAGTATTCGAAGCTGAGGTACGCGAGTTCGATTGGCGTGTTGGTGTTGATGATTACCTGTTCAATCGTGACGTTGACGATCGTGTATGCCCCTTCAAATACGGGGGTTGTACAACCCGAATTGTATGTTGCCCATATCGACCGCGAATCCGCTGTTGAAACGGCGTCGCCCATAGGGATGGCGTTGGCTGGTGTTAGTTTATGGCTGAAGGCTAACGTGGGTGTTCTTTCTGCTCTGTGGCTGATCGGTGCCATGTCGTTCGCAGTTCGGATTGCAGGTGGTTACTGGTATGTAGGTTACCTTCGCCGGTCCGCAAATGCTGTTGAAGACACCTGGCAGCAGCGTGTGGATGAACTCGCAGCGAAACTGAATATTCATTTTGCTGTTGAAGTCGCCGAATCCGGTTTGATCAATGCGCCCGCTGTGATTGGATATCTGCGGCCACTCATATTATTGCCAGTCGGTATGTTCTCCGGACTTACTACGCAGCAGCTTGAGGCAGTGTTTGTCCATGAGCTGATGCACATTAGAAGAGGAGATTATCTGGTCAATCTGGTACAAACGGTCCTGGAAGCGATATACTTCTTTAATCCATTCGTATGGATGATGTCGACGGCAATCCGTCGCGAACGCGAGCATTGCTGCGATGATGGTGTCGTGTCCAATAATGGAAATACCATCGCCTACGTGAGTGCGCTCGCCAGGCTGGAGGAAGTGAAGCTTTCGCGCACAACGATGGCGCTATCCTTAGCCGAGGATAAAAATCAACTATTAAAACGAATCAAACGACTTATGGAAAAATCAGTACACCGCTATTCAGTACGCGATCGCGCCGTGCCCGCCGTACTGCTGGTCGTAGGTCTTGTGTGTGCATCCTGGCTGAGCATACATAGTGATCGGGACGATGTTGAACAGACACAATTGGCCGAAGCTTCTTCGACTCAACCGGCATTGATGACTAGCGATACCGTTGGAAAGAAAAAAGAAGGTACGTACTACCACTACAGCATTACAACAATAGACGACAATGGCAAGGAAGATGTGCGTGTTGTAGAAGGCTATTCGGATGAAGGTGACATACACGGAGCGATAAGCGGAATTGAGCCGCCGGAGCCTGTTGAACCGATGGAACCTTTTGTTCCTTCAATGGGGCACTTTCCCATGATAGCTCCCGTGCCACCTGCTCATGTGATTGTAACGCCAGGTGCACATCCGGCAATTTCGCCGATAGCGCCACACGGCATCATGGTAATGCCTATGATGGCCCCTTTTGATACCTTGTCTATGTTACACGGTTGGGAAGAGTTCGGAACGCTTGAAGAGACATTCTGGAAGAACTTTGAAGAGTTAGACGGGATGAGCGAAGAAGATCGGGAGGCGATGACGGAGTCAATCGAGCCGTTCATCAAAGGCAAAGAAGCCATGAGAGCGGCTGCGGGCGAATTCGCTGAGGCTGCGCGACTTGCCAGGGTGGATGGAATGCGTGCACGTGACCTCGAGTGGGTACGGCAGGCACAGGAGGCAGCTATGCAGTACAGAAATATTGCTGGTACGGAGGAGGCGAAGATGGCCATGGAACAGGCAAGACAACACATGCTAATCGATCAGGATCAACGCAGGCACATGCATGAATTGAACCGTGAGCTGGAGGCGTTGAATGGGTCGCTCAAGGTAATGGAACAGCGTTTCCAGGAAGCTCAGGAATCGGTGCGTAAAGAAGCCGTACAGGATGGGTATCTGAAAAAGGACGAAAAGATAAATTCAATAAGGATTGACAATGATTCCGTGGAAATCAACGGAAAGAAAATCAAACCAAATGACGCAAAGCGGTATCGCGAAATGATGAGCTCCGATGAGCTGCATCCTGAAGATCAGCGCTAAGGTTGTTCAAGCTCGTAAGATGGTCGCCGCCTGGAGAAGTTGACGCACGATAAAACTAAGATGCAGTCAGCGTGCTGACACTATTAGCGCATTTGTCGGTACATTATGAGTCCTCGCCGAAATCAGTCTTACTTCATTCTCCAGCTCTTCCCGATACTCATTTTATCTGCAGGCAACAGTTCTCGCTGTCCTATTTGTTGACTTGAAATTATCGGGAGAAGGCAATTAAATGATGGAAGTCCACTCTCGCATAATTAAGTCATTGCCCGATGATGCATCGCTGGTAATCGTAACAAACTATGAAACGACGACACCTTCAACTACAAACTTCGGAGCGCATCCGTTGATGCCGCGCGTAAGATTGACGGATCGGTTTATTCGACGTATATCTGGTAACTAACCAGATATTGATCATTGCAAACCAGGTGAACGGCATGCGTTCCGCGTTGTTTAAAACTAGTGGTGATGGAGTATTGATAGCCGTCGGCACTTTCCCCGATAACGGCATGATTCATGGACCTCCGTTGATCGATGAAAAGCAGCAACTCATCTTTCAACTTTGATGGGCTGCGGAAAATGAACTGTTTGTCCTCACCTTTCTTTAGCGAGATGTTAAACGTCGGCGGATCGACCGGTTCAATCTGTTGGCGTATCGCATTGACATAAATCAAAGGACCATTCAGAAACTCCGACAATGTTGGATAGGTTTCAAGGAATGTCCGACTGACATCCAATGGATAGTGATTACGGATAAACTGTTTCGGATCAGTCAGAAAGTAGGTGTCATTGTACTGTTGAACGAAAGCCCTTTGTTGTTGATCAATGGCTCCACTCGCCCACGTTGCATCAGCCAAATACCATTGGCCGTCGAGTCGAACGGCGTTCCACGAATGATTCGGAATCCCACGTCCACCAATGTTTGACACGGCAGTCCGTCCGTAACCATCGATGGTTTCGCACGACAACCCGGCGCGCAGAGACAGCTCAGTGACGAGGTATGCATACCCTGTACATACAGTTGAATAGGTGCTTTTGAGTTGCTTGAACACCTCCGTGCCGAATGATTTGTTCCATGCTCTCAACTGTTCGCCGGAAAGCTCCTCGCGTTTCTTCTTGTTGGTTGTGTACAGGTAATAGTCATTCGTAATGTTGAGGCATACCCATTTGAAAATTGCGCGGAATTTTTCAGGATCTGAATTCAGAGAACTGGTAAGTTTTTTTGATAACAAGCTCAGGTCTTCGAGCGAATGTCGGGGATATATTCCCGCTATGCTATCTGCCTTAACAAAATTGAATTGATCGAACGATCGGTGTTGCGACATAGCGCTAACACTACAGATCGAGGATAAGGCGATCGCCCAGAAGACGTTGTTGATCATGTGGATATTTCGGGAAACAGGCTTTTTTTCGGGGTGAATCGTGCATTCGCGACATTCATTTGATTAGGCGGTCATGCAATTTGATCATCAGTTCTCACCCGTTCTGGATATCAAAACCAGCTGGTTAATCTCGTCCATATTGATGGTCGTTTGCTCACCACATAGGGCTGATCGACAGACAATTCCCCCAGAACGTACATTTCGTCCAACACCAAATGGATATCTATGTTGTCAGAAGTAACTCCCTTGATCGTAAATTCCTTGCTGACATATCCGATGAAGGAAAATAGCAATGTTTGTCCTTTGTGTACAGGCACTGGAAATGTGAATCTTCCCTCCAGGTCAGACACAACGCCGCTTTCGGAGTCTTTCAGCAGCACATTCACTCCTGGCATGGGTTGTCCAGTCTCATCAACTACGCGGCCACTAATGCGGATATCACGATCTTTTGCAGCGCTGCGGGTTTCCGATCTTTGCGATAACGTGACAGCTGCCTGTGGCCTCGTTACGGCTTCCTGCGCCTGACTCTGTCGCGTAAGCAATAATAGAATCAAACCCGCTGCCGCCGCTTTCCACGTCCGAAACTTCGAAGCTGCAACGCGACGTTCAGCGAGGTCGTAGTGGCGTACTTGATCTTTTCGCAATCGGGCACAACCCTGCGACCTGTAAGAACGAAGATAGTCCAGCAGTTCGCTTTCACTCATTTGGGCTAAGTCGGTTACCGGCTTTTGACATTGGTGGCAGAATCGGGCCTGTGATCTGGCAACAGGAGAGAATGACTCCCAATTTTCCCGGCAGGGCGATTGGATGGATACAGCGACAGACTTTTTCATGGCTTGCAGTTTCATACAAGATGCGTTCGCGTGCCAGTTTCCATAACGAGCATAAAAATTATTTACCGAACTCCGGGAATTGCCCCCGGGGCGGCCTGTTCCAGCTCAAAAGAAGGTGCCTTGCGCTGGCGCGGATAAACTTCATCGAGGGTATTACCATCGTACATCCGTCCATTCTTCATCACCTTGTTTACTGTGTTTGTGTTTCGGAGGTTCTCCAGCGGATTTTTGTCCAGGATTACAAGGTCGGCCAGTTTGCCAGGCTCGAGACTTCCCACGTCATTCACAAAACCGAGTGCCCTTGCACCGTGAATCGTAGCGACCTTCAAAGCATCGTGATTGCTAAGACCACCGGATCCAACACTCCACAATTCCCAATGGTAGCCAAGCCCCTGAAGCTGTCCGTGAGAACCAATTCCTGCATTGCCACCGCGCTTAACCAATTCGTTGACAAACGCCGCGTGTCTGGAGAAGATGTGTTCTTCAGGCATGAACCATGCAGGGCGCCTGCGAGACTTGGCATCGAGTTCAGACTTTGCCGTGAAGTGATTCAGCTTGGGATCGCCGTTCACATTCTCTGTCGCGTAATAAAAGTTTTCGGCCCATGGCCCGCCGTACGACACCAGTAGCGTCGGCGTGTAGGTGATTCCGGAGCCCGCGACAGCGGCGGCGAAATCGGCATACAGTGGCTGTATAGGAAATGTATGCTCATGTCCGGAATAGCCATCTACCAGGTTGGTGATGTTTAATGCGAAGTCAAGACCACCTTCCGTGGTGGGCATGAGTCCCTGTTCGCGGCAAGCTTTGATGATCCATTGCCGATGCTGCCGGTTGCCGGTCAGATACATCTTGATGGTCTTGGTATGATAGTACTCAGAATATTGCCTGAGGATGTCTTTCGTTTGCTTATAGTCCTTCAGACTATAAGCCCAGTATCCCACACCCGGACCAGTGCTATAAATACGCGGGCCGATAACTTCTCCGGTTTCAACGAGGTCGCTATACGTCAGCACGTCCGTCGTTGCGGTCTGCGGATCTCTTGTGGTCGTCACCCCATAGGCGAGGTTAGCCGCGTACAACCAAACCTGATTTTTGTGGATATCCCAGGCTGGCCACATGTGCGCGTGCGTGTCGACAAAACCCGGGATGATCGTTTTGCCTTGCACATCCATCTTTTGTACACTTCCGTCAACGGAGATGCTACCGGTAGGGCCAACACTCTTGATACGTGCATTTTCGATCAGCAGATCGCCATCTTCAATCACCTCGTCGCCTTTCATGGTGATGATGCGCGCATGCTGCAATAACAGCTTACCCTGCGGAACATCGCGCGGTACAGTTACTTTGATGCGCAATTCAACAGGCTTGTAGACGTCTTCTTTATCCTTCTCGTCTTTCTTATCTTCCTTTTTGTCGTCTTTGTTTTCGTCCTTGTCGCCCTTCTTTGCTTCTGCTTCAGCTTTCTTACGTTCTTCGAGCGCCTTCTTTTTTCTTAGCGCGGTTTCCTTCGCCTGTGCATCAACAAGGTTGTAGGTGAAGAACGCGTTGCCTAACGAGTAGTAAACCACTTTTGCAGCCTCTCCCCACGATGGAAATTCACCACCGATGCGCGTGATCTTGCTGGCCGGGAACGACGACTTATCGACATCGGCCACCGAGATCTTAGGCGCGTCACCACCAGTCTTGGGAATGGTTACGACGTAGATATCATTGTTGATTTGTGCGAAAGCCTTATCGCCAACAGGCGCCATCTTAATCATTTCTGCATTGCTTGGTTCACGCTTTGGTTCAGTGGCAGACTCCACCATCATGCAATGCTCCTGACCGACTACAGATCCGTAGGTCGTAATACCTGTGATTTTGACGATTACTTTTTCATCTGTGCCGTCCCATCGAATAGACAACAGCCCTTTGTCGCCGCTATAGAGATAGATCCGGTCGTCGGATTTTACGAAATGTGGATAGCCGCGTCCGCGTGAGCGATCGCTCACTGTGACGGCACCACCATCCGCACCGATCCAGGCGATCTCCGCCTTGCTGGCAAAAGTCGTGGGATCCGGATCCTCTCTGAAATTCGAAGCTCCGCCGCGCAGGAAGACGATCTTGTTGCCTGTAAAAGACCACGCCGGGTCGGAGTACAGGGCAGCCATTTTGGTAAGTTGAAGGGGCTTGGCGCCCTTAGTTTTTAGATTGATCTTGTACAAGTGTCCACCCGTTCCTTCCCAGGTAGCCCAGACAAGTTGTGACCCATCGGGACTCCATGCAGGGTGTGCTTCGGTGTGATTGGCCGTCGTAACGCGAGTCGGTTTACCATCAGGCAGCGTCATCGTGTACAAGCGATTGAGAACGCTGAAAGCGATTTGTTTACCGTCAGGGGATACGACGGGATTTCTTATTTGCGTCGCGATCATCTCGGTATCGTCTTTGATGGGATATTTGAAGTCGACGCGAGGACCGAGCAATAACTCGGTGTTCATTTCAAAAGGAATGTTGACGGCATCTCCACCCGCTACGGGAATACGGTAGAACTTGCCGCCGTAGGAAGCAACCACCTCTTTACTGTCAGGAGTGAAGGACATGGCGGGCAAGACGCCCAGCGGTGCGATTGACTCCTGGTCATCGTGCTGAACCGGATAGGCAAGCCATTTTTCTTCCCCGGTCCTGAGGTCATGTAAAACAAGACCGGTTTGCGTATTGTAGCGTGAGCCATATACCAGGTAATTTCCATCCGGTGACAACGTAGGCGTAAAGGCGGAGCCGTAGCGCGCGGTCATGCGCTCAGTCTCTCCGTTGTCACGGTCATACATGGCAATTTGATACTGCGGAAACTGTGCGTTGTAGTTCCAGGCGCCTGTCCGTTGCGCGTACCAGATATAACGACTGTCCTTTCCAAACGCGGGCTCAATAGTTTTGAGGTTGTCCGGCTTCGATATCAACTGTGCTCCCGAACCGCCGTCTTTGTGAAACATCCACAACTTTAAATTGCGGGTTCCGCGTGAAGCTATGATGTAGTTGCCGTCCGGAGTCCATTCGGCAGACTGATAGATGTCTGTGTTTCCTTCTGTAACCTGTATCGAATCGCTTTTGTCGAGGGCAAACCACCACACGTTATTTCCCCCGCTGCGGTCTGAAATGAACAGCAACTTGGTTCCATCTGGACTAAACTTAGGATGAGTGTCCAGGGCAAGACCTTTTGTGAACTGCGTTGGCTTGCCACCGGTTATTGGCATGGTGAATATGTCACCCAGAAAATCGAACGCAATGGTCTTTCCGTCAGGACTCACGTCCAAAGACATCCACGTACCTTCTGTAGTCTTAATGGGAATACGGCGTGTGGCCTTCAGTGGAAGCCCAGGTTTTTTGTCATCGTCTGTGTCGGTGGAATCCTTTTTGGGGTCTTGAGCAAAAAGGTTCAGCGTGAGCAACAAAAACACCAACAGGGGGGTGGCGCGAAGGCGAATCATAAGAATAGGTTTATGTCGAAAAGATAGTGCAAAAAACCACATAGAAATTTCTTCAGTGCCTATTTAAATAGCAGCCTGAAGTTAATTCAGCTTCGTAACAGGTTACGCGATTATTCGCGTGATCTAAGCTATGTCGGCTTTCGCTTTCGAATGTGATTTGCAACGCCAGCACTCAAGGCAGATTTTCCACCACGTGAAGCGCGTTTTTTCTGATGGTTTCAGCGAGCTGTCGCGTGAGCAACGGCGAGTACTGCGGAGCTGTCTGTCTCACCCTTCGCGCGGTATTTTTTATGATCGCCCGTCTCAATGAATGTGCCTTTGGTCATTTCTTATAAATTGAGTTGCATATTGAATATTCAAGTATTGGATGTTCGGAGATTGGGTATTGGATATTAAAACCTCCCTATCGCCTCCCATTCTTTGCTACTTCCATATTCCTACCAGCCCACAAGCAATTGAACAGACCACCAACGATCGACTAACACGACCCCCCACATGCTTCAAAGTTATCTCAAGATTGGCTTCCGAAGCCTCATTAAAAACAGAGTTTACTCGATCGTTAACATCGCGGGACTTTCGATTGGACTGGCTTGCTTTATTCTTATTGTAATATACATCCGACACGAGGCGGGCTACGACAGTTCCTTTTCCAATGCCTCGAACATTTACAGGCTGAATACCCACGTGGATGTCAATGGGGTAACTAATCATTATCCTGCCGCTCACTATCCCGCGGCCTTTGATATGGTTGATGATTTTCCCGAAGTGGTAAACGCCACTACGTTGTATCGCACGTTCTATCTTTCCAATGTGCTGCCGAGGATTCGTTACGGCGAGGAGGTATTTGAAGAGGAGAAGTTTTATCTGGCGGATTCAAGTTTCTTTAGTGTGTTTGATTTCGAGTTTGTTCATGGTTCTCCCGTGCATGCCTTTGAGAATAGCTATTCCGTTGTGCTGACGGAAGAAACGGCACGCAAATACTTTGGAGACGACAACCCATTGGGGAAATTGATCCAGTTTCAAGACACCACAACGTTCAAAGTAACCGGCGTGTTGAGGAACAATCACAAATCTCACCTTGACTTTGACTTCCTCGCTCACTCCAAATTGATGCTCAATCAAGTTATCGGCTTCCGCGTGGATAATGCCTATCTCGGTCTGTGGTACTACAGTTACGTGGTGCTGAGGGAGGGTAGCAGCCCGGTCGCACTGGAGTCGAAGCTTGATGCGTTCGTTAAGAAATACTATCCGCCGCGCTATACGGAGAATAATGCCCGGCTCTCTGTTCAAAACATCCGTGACATACACCTACATTCTGATTTTTCTGTTGCCGACATGTCTGTAAACGGTAACATCGGATACGTGTATACGCTGGGTTCCATCGCAGCGCTGGTATTGTTGATCGCGTGCGTGAATTTTATGAACTTATCCATTGCGCGCTTTTCAAACCGTGGTAAGGAGGTTGGCATGCGAAAGGTAATGGGTGCGGAGAAGCGGAATCTCGTCTTGCAGTTTCTGGGGGAGTCAATCCTTGTGGCAGTAATCGCAGGGATTGTGTCGCTGTTCCTCGTCGCGTTGGCAATTCCGGCTTTTAATCAACTTGCCGGAGTTCATATTCGGTCTATTGAGCTCCTGAATGTTTCCATGCTGAGTGCTGCGGCCGCCATCATGGTATGCACCGGAGTGATTGCTGGATTTTATCCGGCATTTGTTATGGCACGATTTCAACCCGTGCTGGTATTGAAGGGGCTGCACAAGAAGGCTGGGTCAAGGCTGAATTTAAGGAAGGTGCTTGTCATTGGTCAGTTTGCCGTGTCTATCATCCTTCTCATTGGAACGCTCATAATATCTGAACAACTCAGCTACATGCGGGGTAAAAGCATGGGTTTTGACAAGGAGCGGATCGTCATGATTCCAACCGGCCGGGTCTCCACAATGGGCAGGGATTTTGCGACGTTTAAGAATAAGCTATCATCGTTGCCGTCGGTGAAGTCGGTAACTACACTTTCGCACGACATTGGACAGGAAGCATTACCGTATTTTCCCATGAAAGTGGAAGGGATAGAAGAGGAGCAAATGTTGCCGATCATGTACGTCGGCTATGATTTTCTGGAAACATTTGGAATAGCCATGAACTCAGGCAGGTTCTTCAGCCTGAGCAACCCGTCCGACAGCACGTTGGCGTTCGTTGTCAACGAGTCGGCTGCACGCAGCTTGAACTGGAATGAGCCGATAGGACGCAAGATTTCTTTTGGCGTAGGGGGCGACGCGAACAGTGAAGTGATTGGCGTGATCAAGGATTTCAATTTTGATCCCCTGCGGACAAAGGTCGGCCCGCTGGTGATTGCGTTTTCGGCGGGCGCGCAGGGCAACATCGCGGTGAAGACCGAGGCTGGTGACTACCAACATGCAGTCGCGGGTATCAATGACGTATGGACGTCGCTGTTTCCTGAAGTCCCGATGTCACATTCGCTGTTGGACGATGCCCTGAGCAGTACCTATGAGTCGGAGGAGAAGCTCGCGGAAGTGTTCTCCTATTTTTGCGCCCTGGCCATTTTTGTAGCCTGTCTGGGAATGTTCGCATTGGCCTCTTTTAGTGCCGAACAGCGACTCAAAGAAATCGGCGTGCGCAAGGTACTCGGGGCTTCCGAGTCCGGATTGGTATTGCTGCTTTACAGAGAGTTCGTGCTGTTGATTGTGATCGCGTTTATAATAGCCAGTCCGTTGGCGTACGTGTTCTTTGATCGCTGGCTGGCAACTTTTGCCTATCGCATCGACATTGGGCCGACCTCTTTTGTCATCGCGATGGCTGCGGTAACTTTTGTGGCCATGCTTACCGTGGGCTATCAATCTGTGACTGCGGCACGAGCCAATCCGGTAAAAGTGTTACGCGCCGAGTGAAGGGGCCATTAGCCTCCGTATGGCAATGCTCGCAACGCGGATGGCAGTTAATTCTCTATCTGCTCACGTGACTCCTGGTGTCGCCAGAGATCCTGGAACGCGGCGCTCTCTTTCCTGAGTGTTTCAAACGGACCCTGATCAATGATCCTGCCATTTCGAAGGACGTACACATAATCGAAGTACTTCAGGAGATACAGGCGATGCAGACTGGAAACGACCACCTTTCCTTCACATTCTGCGAAGAGCTTCTCATAGATCTCAATTTCCGTTTTTGGATCTATGCTGCTGGTGGGTTCGTCGAGCAGGATGATATCGCTGGATTTTGCAGCAAGTATACCCCTCGCGAGCGCGAGGCGTTGCTTTTGACCACCCGACAGATTAACCCCTTTCTCCTGAATATTCGACTGTAATCCCTTAGGCAACTGCGCCACCACTTCATCGAAGCGGGCTGTTGCGCATACTTCCATAATCTGCGAATTTTCGAAGGGTAGCCCTAGCGTTATGTTATGTTCGATTGTGTTCTCAAATATTTCCGGTTCCTGTGGAAATAAAGTGATGGTGTTTGCAAGGCTTCCCATGGTGAAATGCGGATCGTTATCGACCACAATACGAACCCCGGCCTGAGGCTCATATAATCCGCGCATGAGTGCCATGAGCGTGCTCTTGCCGCTGCCACTTGACCCGATCAGGGCGATGCGTTTTCCCTTCGTAAGATCAATTGAAATATTGTGCAGGCTGTGCGCCTGTTCTTCCGCTGTATAGGCATCCTTGTGCGAAAAGTTCAGGCCCTCGATCGACACATTTCTCCATGCTGCGGGCAAGGGATGAACTTCATCGGGGAGGTGCTTCTCACGATAGGCATCTGCAATCGTCCGGGCTGTCTGTACGTCAGTATTGAATTGAACGATCTGGGTGTATTGCCACGCCACATCGTGGAAGACGCTGGTGAACTGATTTACGAACCCCAGCAACGCGACCAGGTTCCCCACGAGAAAGACTTCACCAGGTACCCAATTCTGATATACGTATCCCACCAGGGTAACTACATACACGCTCGCTACTAACATATCCGCCACGAACCATTTCCACTCATTGATCTTTACTGTTCGCATGAACGGAGGAAAGACATCCATCACTTTCTTCAACAGACTTCCTTCCATGCGCTTCTCCAGGCGCAGGGTGATCACCGTGATAATGTTGGAGAGACTATCGAACAACGTGCTGGATACGACGTGCTCGCGTTCATTGGTTTCGTCAAGAGCTCTGATGA
>Ga0164241_10002805_pt1 | contig 18324 bp, 14 predicted proteins | sample OricomyardsoilBY_FD_108780 | JGI IMG/M metagenome (GOLD analysis project Ga0164241, IMG submission 108780) | Backyard soil microbial communities from Emeryville, California, USA - Original compost - Back yard soil (BY) | ecosystem: Environmental > Terrestrial > Soil > Unclassified | place: USA...
CACGTGGACGATCGACTCCTTCTCCCGGCATCTGGCGACGCTGGACCTGTGGCCCGAGCCCGCCCGCCACGCGGCGTCGGTCGACTACCGGATCTGGGCCTACGAGTCGGCCGCGCTGGACCTCGCGCTCCGCCAGGCCGGCACGTCGCTGCACGCCCACCTGGAGCGCCCGCCCCGTCCGCTGACGTTCGTGGTCTCGCTGCGCCTCGGCGAGCCGTCGACGATCGTCCCGCTGCGAGAGCGCCTGGACGGCTACCCGACGCTGCGCTTCAAGCTCGACCCCACGTCGGACTGGGATGACGCGCTGCTCACCGCCCTGGTCGAGACCGGCGCCGTGGACTCCGTGGACTTCAAGTCCTTCTACAAGGGCACCGTGGTCGACCAGCCCGCCGACCCGGAGCTCTACGCCCGGGTGATCGCGGCGTTCCCCGACGCGTGGATCGAGGATCCGGCGCTGCTTCCCGAGACCGAGGCGGTGCTGGCCGGCCATCACGACAAGATCACGTGGGACGCGCCGATCCACAGCGTCCAGGACATCGAGGCGCTCGCCTTCCCGCCCAAGATGGTGAACGTCAAGCCGTCGCGCTTCGGCCCGCTGCGCAACCTCTTCGCGGCCTACGACTACTGCGAGGAGCGCGGGATCGGCGCGTACGGCGGCGGTCAGTTCGAGCTGGGCTGCGGGCGGGGGCACATCCAGTACCTCGCCGCGATCTTCCACCCCGACACCCCGAACGACGTGGCCCCGTCCGGCTACAACGAGGTCCCCGTGCCCGAGGGCCTGCCCACCAGCCCGCTCGCCCCGGCGACCGCAGCCGTCGGCTTCGTCTGGGAGACGTAGCCCCGCGCCACCCCGGCTACTTCTTGGGGCCGGGCAGCGCGGCCACGGCCGCCGCGTCGATGCTGAGCTCGACGCCGTGGTCGAAGATCTCCTTGACGTGGGCGCCGACGACCATGCGCTCGCCGTCGCCGGTGTCCACCACGATCCCGTCGAAGATGTCGATGTCGGGAGCGGCCAGCACGCCGCTGACCGTGCCGACGCGCACGCCGTCGCTGGACAGCACCGGCACGCCGGGCTTGAGCAGGAGGTACGAGGAGGGAGCGCCGAGTTCGGACATGGGCCCGATCCTACCGCCGCCCGGCGCTCACGCCACGGGGTCGCGGCGCAGGATCACCACGTACTCGTGCCCGGTGCGCAGCAGGCACTCCAGGGTCGCGGGCAGCGCGGCCGCGGCCACCATCGCCAGGAAGCCCTGCGGCTCCCACACGTGGAAGTGGATGTTCGCCCGCTCGGCCTCCAGCGTCCGCACGTACTCCGACAGGTCCTCCTCCCCCACCTCGCGCACGTTCCGCGCCCAGTCCTCGTAGTGCGCGCGCCGCGACCACTGCGGCCCCTCGGCGTGGTCGCGCAGGACGTGCTCCACCGTGGTGCGCTCCCGCGGGGCGTCGAACGTGTGGACGGGATGGGGCAGGGCCAGGAACAGCACGCCGCCGGGCCGCAGGACGCGCAGGTGGTGGCGCAGCGTCCCCACCGGATCCTCGGTGTGCTCGAGCATGTGGTTGGCGATCACGAAGTCCAGCGAGCCGTCCGCGAACGTCGCGAGCCGCTCGCCGTCGTCCAGCACGTCGGGCGCCACGATCGGCACGCCCGGGTACATCGCGCCGTACTCCGCCCGCAACTCCTCCCCGCTCTGGCGGTCGACGTACCGCACGTGCACGCCGGGCGGGACGCGCATCGGGAAGTTCAGCGCCCCGATCTCGATCCCGCTGCCGCGCAGGTACCGCACCGCCAGGTCCTCGCGGACCACCTTGAGGTCGGGCTCCCCCCGCCCCAGGACCCGGTCGCGCGCCTCGCGCCGCAGGCGGGCGAGGCGGTGGTCGAGGCGAGGGGGCAGCCGCATGACCGGATGTCTACCGCTACAGGCGCTGGATCAGCGTCCCGGTGCCCAGGCCGCCGCCGCAGCACATCGTCACGAGGCCGATCTCCTGGTCGTCGTCCTCCAGCGTGTGGAGCAGCGTCGTCAGCAGCCGGGCGCCGGTCGAGCCCAGCGGGTGGCCCAGGGCCATCGCCCCGCCTCGCGTGTTGACGCGGTCCATGTCCGGCTGGTGCTCGCGCGACCAGGCCAGCACGACGGGCGCGAACGCCTCGTTGACCTCGAAGCGGTCGATGTCGCCGATGGTCATCCCGTTGCGCTCCAGGATCTTGGCCGTGGCGGGGATCGGGCCCTCCAGCATCTTCACGGGATCGCAGCCCACCGACGTCTGGTCGAGGATGCGGGCGCGCGGCTTCAGGCCCAGCTCGTCGGCCTTCTCGCGCGTCATCAGCAGCACGGCCGCCGCGCCGTCGGAGATCTGCGAGGCGTTGCCCGCGGTGATCTTGCCCTCGGGCTTGAACGCCGGCTTGAGCGCGCTGAGCGTCTCCAGCGTCGTGGTCGGACGGATGCCCTGGTCGGTGACGACCGTCTCGCCGCCGACGTCGACGCCCACGATCTCCCGGTCGAAGAGCCCCTCCTGGGTGGCCTTGTGGGCCAGCGCGTGCGAGCGGACCGCGAGCTGGTCCATCTCCGCGCGGGAGACCTCGTACTCGTCGGCGATCATCTCGGCGCCCAGGCCCTGGCCGACGATGTTGTGCTTGTCCATCAGCTTCGGCGTGAAGGCCTGGCCGTACTTCTCCTGCGTCTCGAAGCCGGCCGAGAACGGGATGTGCCCCATGTGCTCGACGCCCGAGCCGATCGCGACGTCGTGGATGCCGGCGGCCACCAGCCCGGAGGCCAGCCCGACCGCCTGCTGGGCCGAGCCGCACTGCAGGTCCAGCGTCGTCGCCGACGTCTCGATCGGCAGGCCCTCCTGCAGCCAGGCGTTGCGCCCGATGTTGAAGCCCTGCTCGCCGAACTGCTGGACGCAGCCGGCCAGGACGATCTCGACCAGTGCGGGGTCGAGCCCCGAGCGGGAGAGGACCTCGGTGTACACCGTGCCCAGCAGGTCCGCCGGGTGGGTGTCCTTGTAGTAGCCCTTCTCGCGGTGCCCGCGCCCGATCGGCGTGCGCACCGCCTCGACGATGACGACCTCTCGACCCTCTTGGCTCATATGCTCCCGACTCCTCCGTGCGACGTGGCTGACCGATCCGTCGGCCGAGTCTACGGCGTCGCCGGTCCAGTCCAACGAGCAGCAGGGGGCATCTCAGGTGTCGGAGTACGTCGGAATCGCCGGATCCGGAGCGATCGCGTGCGGCCTGGCCGCCACCGCCGCTCGTCACGGCGAGGTCGTGCTGTGGGCCCGCTCGGAGGCCTCGCGCGACCGCGCCCGCGCCTCCGTGGACACGATCTGCGGCCGGCTCAGCGGGGAGGTCAACGCCGCCCACGTCACGGTCACCACCGACGTCCACGACCTGGCCGCCGCCTCCTACGTGATCGAGGCCGTCGCCGAGGACCTGTCGATCAAGCGCCCGCTGCTCGACGAGCTCGGCTCGCTCTGCCCCGCGGAGACGATCATCGCCAGCACCACGTCCTCCCTCTCGGTGGCCGCGCTGGCCACCGCCTCGCGCCGCGAGGACCGCTTCGCCGCCCTGCACGTGTTCAACCCCGTGCCGCGGATGAAGCTGGTGGAGCTGTGCTTCCCCGACGCCGCCAGCGCCGAGACGCGCACGCGCACGCTGACGCTCTGCGAGTCGTGGGGCAAGACCGCGGTGGAGATCCCCGACGTGCCCGGCTTCGTCGTCAACCGCCTGCTGTTCCCCTACCTGTTCAGCGCGGTGGCGCTGATGGAGGAGACGGGCCTGAAGGCCGAGGCGGTGGACACCGCGATGACGCTGGGCACCGGCCACCCGATGGGGCCGCTGGCCCTCCTGGACTTCGTCGGCCTCGACGTGGCGATCGCCATCGGCGAGACGATCGGCGCCGACGTGCCCGCCCCGGTGCGGGCGCTGGCCGCCGAGGGCGCGCTGGGCCGCAAGGCCGGTCGCGGCTTCTACGCGTACTGAGCGGAGCCGTGCGGGGGTCGGTCGAGCCCGACCCACCACGTACAACGGGCCCGCTGTCCAGGCGGGCCCGCTGTGGGGTGTGCTTCTGGGAGGAGGTGCACTGTGCGAGGTACGTCCGCGAGAAGGATGATGCGCCGCGAACCTGAACCCGCCCTAAAGGTTCGCCGGCCGGTCCTAGTCGGCGGTGCCGTCTCCGGCCTTGGGGACCGTGACCGGGCGGATGCGCACGGCCTCGACGCGGTTGTCGCGCACCGACTCGACCCGGATGTTGTACCCGTGGTCGGTCACGGTGTCGCCGCGCATCGGCAGGCGCCCCAGCTCGTGGAAGACGAGGCCGCCGATGGAGTTGTACGTGTCGGAGTCGGCGGGGAGGTGGATGTCGTAGTCGTCCAGGTCGGTGACCGCCACGTGCCCGCGCACGAACCAGTCGCCGTTGGCCAGCCGTCGCACCGCGCCGCCGGCGGGGTCGGTCTCGTCGTCGATCTCCCCCACCACCTCCTCGATGATGTCCTCGACGGTGACCAGCCCGGCGACCCGGCCGTACTCGTCGATGACGACCGCCATCGAGGACCGGGTGCGCTGCAGGTCGGCGAGGAGGTCGTCCAGCGGCTTGGTCTCCGGCACGATCGGCGCCTCGCGCACGAGCGGCTCGATCGACGCCTGCGGGCCCTCGGCCATCAGCACGCGCACGAGGGAGTTGGAGTGGACCAGGCCGCGGACCTTGTCCTGGTTGTCGTCCTCGGTGACGAGCAGCCGGGTGTGGCCGGAGGAGATGCAGCGGCGCAGGGCGGTCTCGACGTCCTCGCTGAGGTCGACGGTGACCACGGCGGGGATCGGCGTCATCACCTGGCGGGCCTCCTGCTCGTGCAGGTGGAAGACGCCGGTGAGCATCCCCGCCTCGCCCGGGTCGAGCGTGCCGCCGGCAGTGCCCGCCGCGATCAGCTGCTTGAGCTCCTCGGCCCCGCCGCCACCCTCCAACTCCACGTCGTTGATCCCCAGCGGCCGCAGCAGCGCCCGTGAGGCGGCGTCCAGGAGGTGGACGAACGGCCGCATGACGACCGTGAAGAGGTGCAGCGGCGCGGAGCACCAGCAGGCGACCTTCTCGGGATGGACGATCGAGTAGATCTTCGGCACCTGCTCGCCCGCGATGACGTGCACGCTCGTGACGACCACGTAGGCGATGGCCACGGAGATCGCCACGGCCAGGCCGTGCGAGATCGCGTCGCCGAAGAGCGGCTCGAGCAGGTCGGCGATCGCCGGCTCGCCCAGGAAGCCGATGCCCAGCGACGCGAGCGTGATGCCGAACTGGCAGGACGAGAGGTAGTTGGTGACGTCGTTGGCCTGGGCCAGCGCCCGCACGGCACCGCGCTGCTTGGCCTCGACCAGCTCCTCGAGCTTGCCGGGCTTGGCCCGCACGAGCGCGAACTCGGAGGCCACGAAGAAGCCGTTCACCAGCACGAGCAGCAGAACCGCGAGGAGGAAGAGCGCACTCAGCATGGTGAGGGCACCCAGTCAGGCCGGAGGGTCCGGCAGCGACTTCGAGGAAGGTCGTCGGGCATCGAGGCGGCGCGAGAACCGTAGCAGTGCCGTCCCCCGAACGTGCGGGGACGTCGGGGCCGGGCCCCGCCCACGCTCAGTCGAGCGCCTCCACGGTGGCCGCCAGCTCCAGGTCCTTGGCCGTGATCCCGCCCTCCGAGTGGGTGCTCACGGTGAGCCGGACCCGGTTCCAGCCGTGGATCAGGAGGTCGGGATGGTGGTCGGCGGCCTGGGCCGCCGCGGCGACCGCGTTGGCGAAGGCCATGGCCGCCTCGAAGTCATCCAGCGTGCGGTCGAGCACCAGCACGTCGCCCTCGTGGCGCCAGTCTCCCGGCAGTCCCGCGGCGATCTCCTCGTCGGTCAGCAGCGTCGTGGCTCCGTATCCTCCCTGGGGTGCGCATCGTCTCTCTCGTCCCTCACGCCACCGAGCTCCTGTTCGCGCTGGGGCTCGACGACGAGATCGTGGGCGTGACCCACGAGTGCGATTATCCCCTCGACGCGCTCGAACGCACGCGGGTCACCCGCGACGTGCTGAATGACAACGACCCCACCCAGCCCCTCTCCGCCGGGGAGATCGACGCCGCCGTGCGGGAGCGCACGGAGAAGGGCGAGGCCATCTACGCGCTGGACAACGACGTGCTCGAGGCGCTGGAGCCCGACCTGATCGTCACCCAGGCCCTGTGCCCGGTGTGCGCCGTGTCGGTGGACGACGTGCGGTCGGTGGTGGCGGCGTTCGACGACCCGCCCAAGGTGATCGCGCTGGACCCGACCACGCTGGGCGAGACGATGGGCGACATCCGCACCGTCGCGCAGGCCACCGGGGCCAAGGAGGCGGCGCTGACGCTCGTGGCCAGCCAACGCGCGCGCATCGACCGGGTCAAGATCGCGGTGAAGGACGCCGAACGCGTGCCGGTCGCGGCGATCGAGTGGCTCGACCCGGTGTTCGTCGGCGGCCACTGGGTGCCCCAGATGATCGAGCTGGCCGGCGGGATCGACGTGCTCGGCTTTCCGGGCGAGCGGTCGGAGACCACGACCTGGGACCTGGTCGCCGCGGCTCAGCCGGAGGTCGTCGTGCTGATGCCGTGCGGCTACGACGAGGAGAAGACGCTGGAGGAGGCGCTGCTGTTCGCCGAGCCCCTGCGGTCGGTGGGCGCCCGGCGCGTGGTCGCGCTCAACGGCAGCGCGTACTTCTCCCGGCCCGGCCCCCGGCTGATCGACGGGCTGGAGCTGCTCGCCCACGTCCTGCATCCGGACCTCGTGCCCGACGCCCCCGGCGTCGTGCTCGACGTCCCCCTGTACTAGCCCCCGCCCGCCCCGCCGGCCGCGGGATCGACGTCCGGCGCGTCCGGGGACGCACGAGCCCCCGACCCCGCCGCCGCGGCCTCGCGGCTGTGTCGCAGCGCCTCCTGCGGACCGAGGAACGGCACCAGCGTCGTGTAGAGCAGGGCCGGCAGGAGCCGCGGCACCTCCGCGGTGCGGCCGGAGAGGATCTCGTTGCGGATGGCCAGCGCCGCGCCCTCGACCAGCGCGGGGGCGATGCGCCCGGTCAGCGTCGCCCCGCCCTCGATCTCGGCCCGGCCCCGGTCCACGAAGGCCGCGAGCACCTGGATCACCGACTGGTGGCGGTCCACCGCCGCCGGGCCCACGGCGAAGACGTCGATCATGCACATGCGGGTGAACTCCGGCTCGGCCGCCATGAAGTCGAGGCCCGCCCCGATGCCCAGGCGCATCTGGTCCGGCCAGGACAGCCCGTCGAAGTTGCACGCGGCGAGCGTCTCCTGCAGGAAGCGGGCGAGGATGGCGTCGAAGGCGGCGAGGAAGCACGCCTCCTTGTCGCCGAAGAGGTCGTAGAACGCCTTGCGGGAGACCTGCGCCCGGCCGACCACGTCGGCGATGCTCACGTCCGAGTAGCCCCGCTCGGCGCAGGCGGCGGCCATCGCGTCGAGGATGCGATCCCGCTGGGAGCGCACCACGAACTCCCGCGGCAGCGCGTGCCGGCCGGCGGGGAGACGGCGGTCAGTCTCCATCGCCAGCCGCTGCGTCAGACCCGAGGCCATCTCCGAAGCCTAGACCCCCGACGACCTCCCCGGCAACATCGGATGAACTGCTACACACCACAGCAGATGTGCGGCGCGGGCTGTCGTCCGTGGGCGACCCAGTCCACGAGGTCCGGCAGCCGGTCCGGGAGCGTAGCCGCCCAGCCGTCGCGGATCGCCGACCGCACGACCGCGCAGAACCCGCCGACGGCGATCTCGGCGATCAGGGCCGAGGGGACCTCGTCGCCTTGGGCCATCGCCTCGACCAGGGGCCGGGTCGTGACCTCCCGCAAGGCCAGCCCGCCGGCCCCCAGCGCCACGATGTCGCCGAGGCACACGTGGGTGGCCGCCGGATCGTCCACCGCGGCGTCCAGCACCGCCGCGACGAGCGCCGTGAGGCGGGCGAGGCGGTCAGCGGGGTCGATCGCACCGACCGCCGTGCCCACCCGATCCAGGAGGACGCGCTGGGCGTCGGCGTGGGCGGCGAGGAAGCTGTCCTCCTTGTCCTGGTACAGGTGGTAGAAGGTCCGGCGCGACACCCCCGCCGCGGAGATGATCAGGTCGACGCAGGTGCGCTCGTAGCCGTGCCGCGCGACCGTGTCGATCGTCGCCCGCAGGATGCGCCCCCGCTGCTGGTTCTCGACGGTGCGGCGCGACAGCCCGTGACGCCCGTGCGGCAGCTGCCGCAGCCCCCAGTCCGCCGGCGCCCGCGACGCGTCCGCCAGCACCGTTCGGGCCCCTTCATCCACCGTCGTCGAGCTCGCTCGTCCCACTGCCGTCCGCCTCCTCGGCGTCCCATTGAGAACACAACCGTACTTGGAGAACGCTAGCGTACTTGCGAAGGAACTAGCAAGTGTTTCCAGGCGATTGCGGCGGTCGGCTACGACCGTGAGACGAGGCGACTCTCGTCCAGCGCCTGCGCGTGCCCGAGGTAGGGCGCGTAGGCCATGTAGAGCAGGTCGGGGAGCAGCGTCCCGAGCCGGTCCCCCTGACCGCGCACGACCGCCTCGCCGATGGCGCTCGTGATGCCGCCCAGGGCGACGAGCGGGATGACGTCGCGCAGTTCCTCGGGCAGGTCCGCCTCCGCCCCGCCCAGGGCCAGGAACCCCGAGAGGATCTGCACCGACTCCGCGTAGCGCTCGCGCGTGGCGTGCCCGCCCCCGAGCACCTCCACCACGCCCACGCGGGCGATCGCCGGCGCCTCGGCGACCAGGACGAGCAGCGCCTCGAGCGCGCCCCGGACCTGCAGAGTCCACGGTGCCGGCTCCGCGAAGGCCGGGGCCACGCAGGCCACCACGGTCTCAATGATCGCGTCGTGCGCGACGAGGAAGCAGTCCTCCTTGTCGCGGAACTGCTGGTAGAAGGTCGCCCGCGAGACGCCGGCGACGGCGATCACGTCGGACACGCGCGTCGAGGGGTATCCCCGGGCGGCGACCGCCTCGATCATCGCGTCGATGATGCGCTCGCGCTGCGAGCGCGCGACGTCCTCCTTGGAGAGTCCGTGGCGCCCACTCCGCAGCCGCGCCGGCTCGGGGGATGACGGGCTGTCCATGCGCTCATCCTACGTCCGTCCTCGTGAGAAGTTCCAGTGAGAGGAGCCGCCGCCCCCGGGGTCCGTGTTCCCCGGGGGCGGTGGCCGTCTTCGGCCCGGCCCGACGGTGGGGTCTCACCACCGCGCACGCCCTGGCCTGCCTTCGATGCTCCCTGAGGGAGGCGCTCCGATGCTAAGTAGTGAACTTTCCGCTGACGGAGATGTTCGCCGGAGCGAGGAAGCACGGGAAGTTGCTGCTCGTCGCGCTCCCCGAGCCGGACCAGACGCCGTCGGGACCCAGCGTAGTGTCGTTGTTGAGCACCAGGCCGGCCGCCGTCCGGTACGTGCAGCCCGTCTCCGCGTCGTCGATCGTGATCTGACCCAGAGTAGCCTTGTCGGCGCTGTCGTACGTGAGCGTCACGTTGTTAGTAATGGTCAGGCTCGTCTGGTCGCACGGCGCGTTGGTGCCGTCCGTGCGCCCCGCGAACGTGCTGCCGATGAGCGAGCCGTTCGTGCCCGGTGCCGTCGTCGCAGTAACGCTGAAGTCACAGGGACCGACGGCGCCGGCCCAGGTGCTCCCGCTGATCGTCCCGTCGAACGTGTAGTTCGCGGACGCGGCGCTCACGCCGACCACGCCCATCAGCACGGCGACTGCGGCGACTGCGGTGAACGTCTTGAGGTTTCTCATGCCTCTCCTCACTTTGCCGACCCGGTATGACCCGTCTGGTCATCGGCTCTCGCCGTTGCCCCCTGTTGTCCGGTTCAGCTCTCTCTGGGAGCTTGCGTATCTATAGAACACACGCCGTATTCTGTCAACGCTTTTTCCGGCACCTGGAAGCCCCAAACGCCTGAATTCCAGTGGGGATGCGGCTTCTCGACCGGCAAATTCCTTGCGCCGAAAAGCCAACAATAATGAACACGGTTTAGTTTACTTTTGCCTAGCAGCTACTTGAGGAACCGTGCACGAGTCTGAAACGCTTCTGAGTCTAATGGACACGTCCGTGGGAATCGCCCCGGAACGACGAGCGGCCGCCCCGGAGGACGGCCGCTCGGCCCGGCTGGGAGGGTCCCGTCCGACGGGGTCAGGACCCCGTCAGGCGGCACTCAGCGCGCTCAGCGCACGCTCACCTTGGCGCTCGCCGACTTCGAGGAGAGGCCCGTTCCCGTCGCCGTGAACGTCACCTTGTAGGTGTGGCCCTTGGCCTTCTTGGTGCCCTTGGCCGTGAACGACGCCTTCTTCGACGCACCGGCCGCCAGCGCGCCCACGGTCACGCACTTCTTGGCGATCGTGACCCGGCTGGACACGGAGACGCAGACCTTCACGCCGCTGGCCGCCGTGCCGCCGCCGTTGGCGACCTTGACCGAGAACGTCGCGGCCTTGCCCACCTTGACCGCCTTGGACGACGGCGAGGCCGTCACCGTCAGCGCGGCCGGCTTCGGCTGATCCGGCGCCTTCACGCATGCGGCCGGGTAGTCGACGCAGAGGTCGCCCGTGATCGGCTTGCCGGGCGGCGGCGGGAGCACCGGGGCCGAGGCCGTCGTGAACGTCCGGTCCTGGCCGTAGCGCGTCATGCCCAGCACGTTGGTCGCGACCACGCGGTAGTGGTACGTCGTCGAGGCCGTCAGCCCGCCGAGCTCCTCGGAGACGCGGTCGGAGACCGGCACCGTCACCGTGTCGGTCGACGTCCCGTAGGCGGTCGTCGGACCGTACTCCAGGTGGACCTTGGCGGGGCCCTGCTTCGGCACGGCCACCGAGCCGCCGATCGTCGCCCCCGTGTCCGTCACCGCCTGGGCCTTGGCCGTGTCCGCCACCGGCACCAGCGAGGAGCCCGAGATCAGCTGGACGGCGCCGGCACCGGCGATCGCCCCGTTCGGCAGGCCGGTCGTCGACGTGAAGAAGTCGGGCAGCCCGTCCCCGTCGATGTCGCCGACGCGCGCGAAGCCGTCGGCCCCCGGCCGCAGGCTGGCCGCGTCGTACAGCGCGATGCCCTTGTCCGGCGTCAACTCCGGGCCCAGGTTGAACGGGCCGGTGGGCGTCGGCCGCCGACCGAGCACGACCTGCACGAAGCCCGAGTTGCCCTCGCCGTGCGCGTACTGGCGGTTGCTGCCCACCACGTCCGGCACGCCGTCGCCGTTCAGGTCGCCGAGCTCGCCGCCCAGGATCATCGGGGCGGCGTCGATCGGCTTGAACATGTAGCCCTGGCTGGCCGGCAGCACCACCAGCGAGATCGGGTCCGCCGACGGCGTCCCCGGGTTGTAGACGAACCCGCCGGCGAACGAGGCCGGCGACACCAGCGACTGGCCGAAGAACGTCAGGTCCGGCCGGCCGTCCCCGTTCACGTCGCCGACCGACTGCATGCCCGGGTTGCTCAGCGCGGGCGTCGCGACGCGGAACCCATCCGCGGGCCCGAAGGACGCCGTGGCCATCGGGCTGGCCGCGTCGGCCTTGCCGTAGATCACGTACGCCGCCGCGGGCAGCGTCGCCCCCGCGAACGTGGTGATCGCGATCTCCTCCCGGCCGTCCCCGTTGAGGTCCTGCAGCCCGCTCACCGCCAGGTTGCCGAACGTCATCGTGGGCTCCGGGGTGTCGATGACCAACGCCTCGGAGGCGGGCAGCGTCGACAGGTCGACCGGCGTCGCGGTCGGGGTGCGCCCGCCGTAGAGCACGGTCACCTGCTCCAGGCCGCCGCCGATGACGAAGTCCTTCACGTGGTCGCCGTTGAAGTCGGCCACGTCGTTGAGGGCGTTCGTCCCGCTGACGTCCGCGGAGTTGACGATCGCGTACCCGTTGGCCGGCGACGTCGCCGCGCCCACGTCCAGGCACCGCGTCGCCGCCGCCGAGCTGCCCGTGCACTTGGGCAGCGACGCCGGGTTCTTCACGCCGTACACGACCCAGAAGTTCTGCTCGCCGACCGACACGAGCTGGTCCGGCACCCCGTCGCCGTTCTGGTCGCCCGCGTTGCGCACGCTGGAGACGAGCCCGCCGTCGGTGAGGCGGATCTTGTAGCCCCGGACCGGCGGCAGGAGGTTGACGCCGATGCTGTACGTCCCCTTCACGGACGGCGGCGTGAACAGCACGAAGACGCCGAGGTTGGTGCTCTTCGCCGACGTGAGCACGTCGGTCACCCCGTCGCCGTTGACGTCGCCCGCGCTCCCGAGCGTGCCGCCGAGGTTGTCGTTCGTGGCCGCGCCGGTCCACGTCAGCGTGGCGGCGTCGGCGAACGACGTGTGCGTCAGCGGATCGGCCTGGGCGGCGGCCGTGGCGCTCAGCAGCGCGGCCGCGGCCAGCGTGGCGGCGAGCGCGACCCTGCGCGCGCCCACCCGTGTCGTCCGTCGTCTCGTGGTCATGCGGTGCATCTCCGTCCCCTCCGTCGATTCGAAATGTGTGCTCCCACCGGGACGATCGGCTCGTCCCGGCCCCCTCGGACCCGCCGCCGGACAGCGGCGATCACCGCGACGGGCCGCTCGGGGCGGGAGAGTTCCCCGAGCGGCCCACGTCGCGGTCCCGGCCTCAGCGCACCTTCAACTTCGCGGTGGCGCTCTTGGTGTCGAGGCCGGAGCTGGTCGCCTTGAACTTCAGGCTGTAGGTGTGGCCCTTGTTCTTCCTGGCCGTCTTGACCTTGAGCTTGACGCTCTTGGACGCACCGGCCGCCAGGGCGTTGACGGTCGCGCAGGCGCTGGCCTTCAGGCCCTTCGCCCCGGACACGCAGACCTTGACCTTCTTGCTGGCGGCGTCGCCGGCGTTCTTGAGCTTGACCGTGAACGTGGCGGTCTTGCCCGCCTTCACGGACAGTCCGCCGACCTTCGCCGACAGCTTGGCGGCCTTCGTGCCGCTCCCGCCGCCGGGGTTGTCGGTCCCGCCTCCGGGGGTGTTGCCGCCCCCGCCGGGGTTGTCGGTCCCGCCACCGGGGGTGTTGCCGCCCCCACCGGGGGTGTTGCCGCCCCCACCCGGCGGGACGTACACCGCCGGGGTCGCGATGTCATGGGAGAGCCACAGGCCGCCCGGCCCCGCAGACAGCTGACCCAGGACGTCGCAGAAGCCGCCGCCGAGGGACTTCGGCAGCGTGGTCCACGGCGCGACGATCGCGCCCGAGCCGTTCAGGCCGCCCGCGAACGGCACGCCGAGGTAGGGCGAGGTCGCAGCCGTGGACAGCGTCAGGACGATCGGGGTGATCGTGCAGGTGGCGCCCCCGCTCGTCTCGGCGCGCAGGTTCGCGTTGAGCGTCAGCGCTCCGGTGGCCGCGTCGTACGTCCCCGTGAGGGCGTCGTTGGCCTTGATCTGGATCGTCACCGGGAACGGGTCGGTGATGCTCTTGGGCGGGATGTTGAGCCCGTCCGCCGGGATCGTCACCTGGTTGCCGTCGATCGTGCCGCTGAAGTGCGCGTCACCCGTGACGTTGTCGAGGATCTCGAGCCCCTTGAGGGCGCCGAGGTCGATGACCGCGTGGTTGACGGTCAGCTCGAACGGGTCGGCCTGGGCCTGCGCGGCCGCCGCTCCCGAGCCGGCGCACGCCACCAGGCCGATCGCGCACCACGTGCGCAGCCTGCTCCCGCTTCTCCTGGTCTTGCCCTGTCTCACTGCGTCGTTGACCGACATGTCTCCCTGCCTCCCGTCGTTGGACCTCTGTCTTGTGCTCACAGTCCCTCCCCCAGCGTGTGGACGGGCGGTGCCGCGCACGGCACGGGGGTGCCCGCGCTCGTGCAGGGATCGCCCATGCCCGTCGTGTAGGAGAGGAAGGGGGTCAACATCGCCTGCGCGTTCGGGCTCGTGGCCACCGGCTCGTGCGGATCGAGCCCGTCCCTGGCCTGGCCCGGGTCGCTCTTGGGCACCGGGTTGGCCGGGTCGGGCCCGACGGTGGCGTCGAACGGCGCGACGTTGATCAAGGGGTTGGCGTTCGTGCCGACGAACACGCCGAGCGCCGGGTCGAGCCGGATCGGCCCGGTGTCGAGCACGAACAGCGCCGCGTCGCCCTGGTAGCCGCCGGGCTGGGTGAACGTGCTCGACGGCGCGGGCGCGATGCCCCAGAGCGGCACGTCCAGCAACGAGCGGCCCGGCGCGAGCGTCGGGGTCCGGACCACCGCGCCCATCGTGCGCGCCTGGGCCTCGGTCTGCACGTTGGTGACCTGGTGGTCGCCGAACGCCTCCTGCAGCAGCACCTTGTGGGCCGGCGTGTTCGGGGGCGGGTCGCTCGTGAGGTGGTGGACGTACCCGCTGGCCTCGCCCCGGTCCCAGAGCAGCTGCAGCATCGAGATGCCGATCGTGCGCTCCGTCGGGTCGGGGTAGACGGCGTAGATGATCGGCAGGAAGCGGTTGAACTGGGTCGAGCGGGTCAGCAGCGTGCTGAAGCCCATGCCGGGGACGCCCAGGACGGCGCGCGTCCAGTCCGGGGCCACCGCGGTCGCGGCGCCGCCGAAGATCCCGCCCTGCGAGATCCCCAGGTAGCCGACCCGGCCCGGCTCGAGCGTGGGCTCGCCGCCGTCCCGGAACGCCGCGAGGCCGCCGAGACCGCCCTGCGCCGCGCTGGCCGCCATCGCCCGGGCTAGGTACAGGACGTTGACGATCCCCTGCTGGGAGCGATCGACGAGGGCCGGGAAGCGCCCTAGGTCGACGAGCATCGTCGGCAGGAAGGTGCTCAGGTCCCCGGAGGACATGCCGATCCAGTCGGTGCCGCACGCCACCGCCGCCGTGGCGGCGGGGAACGAGCGCAGCTCCTCCGTCTGGGTGTGGTCACCGAGCAGCCCGTGGCCGAAGACGACTGCGGGCCGGTGCGTCCCGGCGGTCGCGGCGCCCTTGCTCGTGCGCGGCAGCAGGCAGGTGAACGGGGCCTCGTACGTGGCGCTGCCGTTCGCGCTCGGCACGTCCGCGCCGTCGGCGTAGTGCAGGCGCGAGCCGGGCGCGCACGGCGCCTGGTCGGCGAGCCCCTCGTCGCTCGGCCCGTCCATGAAGCACGGGACCTCGATGGTGCCGGTGATGCGGGCGATGTCGTAGTCGCTCTCGCTGTGGCTGCACGTCGCGTTGCCGTCGTGGTCGCACAGCGCGTAGGGATGCACCTGCACGTCGTGGATCGCCGGGGCCTGGCCCTGGACGACCCCGTCGGCGAGATCCGTGTCGCCCAGCGCGGCGAAGGCCTGGTCGCGCATCGCCCGCAGCCGGCCGGTGATGCTCTGGTCGCTGCCGACGGTGAAGTCCCAGGCCAGGTGGAGGTCGGACCGGCCGATCCCGGCCTGCTCCAGGTCGCCGAAGATCCGGGTCATCGCGGGACGGCGGGCCTCGACGCGGGCGCTGTCCGTCGGCACGTCGTCTCGCAGGGCCCGGAAGATCGGGTTGGGCGCGATCGGGGCGCCGGTCCCGTCGACGAGGTGCCGGAAGGCCACCACGTACCGCCGCCCGCCGTCGAGCGCCACGGCGGGATGGACGATGGTCAGCCGCGAGCCGGCGTCCCCCGTCGGGTTCGTGGGCGACCCCGGGACCATGTCCAGCTCGGTCCAGATCGGCACGCGCTGGTGGGTCGTCGTGTCGATCAGCACCACGGGCTGGTCCGGACGGGCGTACTGCCCGATGTCGGACTGGGTGACGATGCCGTTGGCGGTCAGGATCCCGGGGGCGTCGAAGCCGGGGATCCGGGTGAGGATCGTGTTGTTGGGGCTGAATCCGTCGTTGCGGTTGTACTCCGCGACCGCGACGTGGGTCCCGCCCCGGTTGGCCGGCGTGTCGGCCTCGTCGAACGCGATCCTCCGACCCGTGGGCGTCGTCGGATCGGCGACGGTGAGGAAGTCGTTCGGGTACGGGAGCATGCAGCTCGCCGGATCGATCGGGTCGCAGTGCGCGCCCCCCGCCGGCTCGACGTGCAGGGGGGCCACGGGCGCCGGCGCGTCCCCGGGCGGGGCGGGCGGCCTGGGGCCGGGCGGGGTCGTGTGGCAGCGCGTGCGGTCGGCGGCGAGCGTCCGGGTCCGGGAGGCGCGCACGGTCCGGGTGCGGCGGTGCCGGCCGGTGCCGGTGGTGCGGGCGTAGGCGATCGCGGCCCGCAACCGCGGGACGCCGCACGCACCGAGCGCCCGGCGGCCGCTGCGGGTCAGCGCGAGGTGGACGACCTTCGTGCCCCGGCGGGAGAAGCGGACCTTGCGCGTCGTGAACGCCCCGGTCTTCGTGCCGCGCCGGGCCGACACCGTCACCGCCGCTCGGCCGGTCGCCGCGAGGCGGACGGCCAGGCCCTCCTTCAGCAGCGCCTTCTGGCTCGAGGTCGCGACGCGCACCGTGACCGACGTCGGGCCGGCAGCGGGGGCCGCGGCGGGCATGGCGACCGCTGCCGCCACGGCGGCGACCATCGTCCCGAGAAGGACGCGGCGGTTGCGCCCGCGACACCGCTGCGCTTCACAAACGTGAGCGTAAGCCCGAACACACTGCATCTGCTGTTTTCTCCCTCCCCTGCACCGTTCGGCGATCAGAACACTCTTCGGTGCACCATGAACACGCCAGTACTTACGACCGTAGCCGGGGACGGGCCGGCTTGTCAAGCACAGACCATCAACCCAATGGACGACCGGCGTCACGGCCAGAAACGCTGTGTATGCTGATCGGCGCCGCGTCCCAAGTGGGACACCGGTGATCCGTCAAACAAACCCGGAGAACATCCATGCGCTTTGGTCGCACAAAATCCACTCTCTTTGTGATGGGTTCCATGCTCATGTGCGGCCTCGCCGGCGGGGTCGCTCCCGTTTCGGCCGCCACGTCGGCACCCCCATCCTCCGCCGCCGCAGCGGCCTCGTTCACCGCCAAGGGGAGCGTCGGGTCGGCCTACGTGCTCGATGCGCCGAAGGGCGCCAAGCTGGTCCTCGTCAACAAGGCCGGGAAGGTCACCGGCCGCGGCACCGCCGACCGGTTCGGGAGCCTCATCTTCCGCGAGCAGAAGCCGGGCGCCGGGTACGTCGTCGAGCGGCGAACCGGGAAGAAGGCCTCCAGCCGCTCCCCGAGGTTCTCCGTCCTGGGTGCCGCGAGCAGCAACCCGCCACAGTCCTTCTTCGACGGCAAGACGCTGAGCCAGGGCCTCAACTACGTCACCGTCCGCGACGGCGTCGAGATCGCGATGACCGTCCGTCTTCCCGCCAACAAGACGCTGGCCGACGGCCCGTTCCCGACCCTCGTCGAGTACTCGGGCTACCAGACGGCAGCACCGCACGACCTCCTCAACTCCGTCATCAGCTCGCTCGGCGGCGGGGGCGGCCCCAGTGATCCGCTCGCCCCCGCCACGTCGACGGCGGTCGGAGCGGTGATCGCCCCGTTGCTCGGCTTCGCCGTGGTCAGCGTGCAGATGCGCGGCTCCGGCTGCTCCGGCGGCGACTTCGACCTCTTCGGCCTGCCCACGACGTACGACGGCTACGACGCCGTCGAGACCGTCGCCGCGCAGCCGTGGGTCAAGGGGCACAAGGTCGGCATGGCCGGCATCTCGTTCTCGGGGATCACGCAGCTCTTCGTCGCGGGCACGCGGCCACCGCACCTGGCGGCCATCGCGCCCATGTCCGTGACGGACGACGTGTACGACGCCACGGGGTACCCCGGCGGCATCTTCAACAAGGGCTTCGCCCTGACGTGGATCACCGAACGGTCAGAGGACGCGATGCCGCCGCCCGACGGCGGTCAGCCCTGGGCCAAGGCCCTCGTCGCGGCCGGGGACCAGCACTGCATCGACAACCAGAAGCTGCGCCTGCAGACGCAGGACGTGCTCAAGCTCGTCCAGGACAACCCGTACCGCACGCCGTCGCTGTTCGACGACCGGGCGCCCGGCGCGTGGGTCAAGAACATCAAGGTGCCGACGTTCTGGATCGGGCAGTTCCACGACGAGCAGACCGGCGGGCACTTCCCGGAGAGCATGCGGGACCTGGCCACGAACAAGAACGTGTGGATCACGCTCCAGAACGGCGTGCACGCCGACTCCCTCGGACCGAGCACGATCACGCGCTGGGCCGAGTTCCTCAACCTGTACGTCGCCGACCGGATCCCCGTGATCCCCGACTTCGTGCTGACCCTGGGCGGCCAGCTCTACAAGTTCCTCGCCGACTCCGCCGCGGCGCCGGTCAAGCAGTCGCGCTTCGCGAACATGACCGACGTGGCGGCCGCCAAGGCCGAGTTCGCCAAGGACCCGCGCGTGCGGCTGCTGATGGACAACGGCACCGGCCCCCAGGGTCCGGGCTCCATCGGCGCGACGTGGGAGCAGGACTTCGGCTCCTGGCCGGTCAAGGAGGCCAAG
>Ga0164241_10002806_pt1 | contig 18318 bp, 19 predicted proteins | sample OricomyardsoilBY_FD_108780 | JGI IMG/M metagenome (GOLD analysis project Ga0164241, IMG submission 108780) | Backyard soil microbial communities from Emeryville, California, USA - Original compost - Back yard soil (BY) | ecosystem: Environmental > Terrestrial > Soil > Unclassified | place: USA...
GCCCAGGCCACTGTCGCGGGTGTGTGAGCTGCGGTAGGTCCGGGTCCAGGCAAAAGGGACCGGGCCGGGTAAGGTGCCATCCGTCAGCTGCAGCAGCTCCTCACCGGAGATCATGCTGATGGGCTCGCCTTCCGTTTTGCATTCGCTGACGGGCACGTCATTACCAAGCGCCGGAACGTCGCTGGCGATGGCGGCATCATCGGAGAAAGCCCTATTCGGTGCAGAGGGTATAGCCGTACTTGAGGCTTTTACTGGCGGTAATTCAGCGGGGCTACCGGTATCTCCCGTGCCGCCACCGCCAGAGCTGGCGCCACGGTTGGCGTCACGGGTTTTGCGTTGGGTTTCATAGGGAACCACCTGCAGCAGATCGCGCACGGCGAGATCCTGCAACGCCGCTACCGTGCCTCGGCGACCGTAGGTCCCGGCAGCGCTCATCGGCTTAATCTTTTGCCACAGCTCTTCCCAATTGCCGGGGCTTAGAGGATCGGAGTCGTTCAATACACTGAAGAGTTGCTCCCGGGTGAGGGAGAGCTTGTTGCGGGAGGAGGCGTTATCCAGGCGGATCAGTTGATATTGTTGGCCGGCTCGGGTGCGGATGATGATGTCCATAATTCCCTATAACTAAAGCGGGTGAGTCCTTTGGGATGGCGCTTCACGCCTCCTGACGAAGGCGGCCATGGTATCACGAGCATTTTCCGGCGTTCCAGGCGGCTATTCCACCAGAAAGCCCGCCTCTATCAGCGCGTTTCCATCGAGGAAAAGGCTTACACGATATTCACCGGGGCTGAAAACCTGCCGCGACTGCTCGAAGCGGAAGCGATGCAGGCCTTTTTCGGCGGCCAGTGTCACTGGCATTTGCATGAGCGATTTGCCTTTGGCATCGCTCAACTGCGCCTGGAGCTGGACTTGGCCGCCGGGAAATTCGTCGTACTCGAAGGAGACAAATAAAGTGCGCTGGGAGGGTACCGCCTGCAGTTGCCGCGCATTCATGCCGGACAAAAGTTTGCCGTCCACCCGCAGCTGCTGAATTTTGGGACCGCCGCCCGCAGAGGCTTGGACCGGACTGCCCTCGCGCAGGCTAATGCTCTCCGGCAGATCGCGCACCGGCTTCTGTTGCACCGTTTTACTGCGGTCCGGGTAATGTTCCACCTTGTACAAAAACTGCCGGGCCGCCTCGCTGTCCGGGCGAAATTCCAGCACTTCCTTCGCTGAATCCCGAGCACGCTCCAGATCGCCGGTGGAGAACTCCGTCCGCGCACGGTCCATCAGCGCGTTTTCCACCAGGTTGATGCCACGCTCGGCGGCTGTCACCTGAGGGTCTGTCTTCAACGCCGCCTGAAAATAAAACAACGCATTGTGGCGCCATGGCGAGACGAGCTTGCCCGCCGCCAATTGCACCTGGGCCTGGTTGAGCAGGCGTTCCAGGCGTTCGCGTTTATCGAGGCGATCCGCCAACTCTTCATGCTGGGTGCGGTATTCCGGAAACAAGCTTCGGCTTTTTTCCAGCGCGGCCTGGGCGGAAGCGAAATCCGCTTCATTAAAAAGCTGATTGGCCTTCGCAAAATACTGCGACGCCAACCAAGCCAGTTTGCGCTGGGTTTCCAGGTCATTGGGATAGCGTTTGAGGGAAGTGCGCAACTCGCCGATTTTTTCATCCAGCGTCAGCTCCCGCATTGGGCGGCGCCCGGCGACCTCCTGCAGACGGTTGCGCAGGCGCTGCAACACTTCGGCCGGTCGGGACTGCGCCGTGGTGGTCCGGCGGGGCTCCACTTCGCGATATTCCCGGTCTGCAATGTCCCCGAGTGTTATGGAGCGAACGGGGGCGTTGCGTGGGCGCAATGGCTCAGTGGTGTCCAGAGGGTCCGGCTCCGGCGGCACTTCCACCGCCCGTCGCTCCTCCACCACCGGCTTTTGCGCAGCGGATTTCTGTAGGGCAGGTTTCTGCATACCGGGCTTGGCCGGAATGGGATCGGACGAAAAAGGCCGGTCAGTAATCACGCCCGCCGCAAATATCGTGATCAACGCGCCCACCGCCACCACCTTGTATTGCCAGCGCAGGGACTTCACCCGCTCCATGACGGTGATCTGAGTGGTATCGCCAGCGGTGCTGACGAATGGTGCGCTGTCGTGGAGTTCCGTCAGCGCCCCGGGATCCGCACCGGCTGCAATGGTGGATTCGCGCCAAGTTTGCTGGTGTTTTTCCAGCGTGCGTATATCCACTTTTTTGAGGGCACTGATCAGTTCTGTCGCACTTTGGAAGCGGTCTTGGGGCAGCTTGGCCATCAGGCCGCTGATAAATGGCTGTAAGGGTACCCAGGGTTCCGGCAACTCAGGTACGGGCTCGGTGAGATGTTTGATGCCTATGGCCACGGCGGAATCTGCGTGGTACGGCACCGAACCCATCAGCAGGTAATAAAACACCACGCCCAGACTGTAGAGATCCGAGCGGTGATCCACCACCTGCCCCTTCGCCTGTTCCGGACTCATGTAGTGCGGAGTACCCAGGGCCATGCCGGTTTGGGTCATGGCCAGGTCGGACTGAGCCGCGCGCGCTATGCCAAAGTCCATGAGCACGGCGCTCAGACTGTCCTTTCGCAGCAATATGTTTTCCGGCTTGATGTCCCGGTGCACGTAACCTTTGCCGCTGGCGAACTCCAGGGCCTGGGCGATATCGAGGAGGATCTGAATTTTCTGCGCAAGCGAGAGCTGCTCGCGGGCCTGCTTGAGATCCGGCCCGGCGATGTACTCCATGGAGAGGTAGTAAGCGTTCTGATGCACCCCCACGTCGTAAACGCTGATGATATTGGGGTGTGCCAATTGGCTGACGATGCGGGCCTCGCGCAGAAAGCGCTGACCGAAAGCCGGGTCTTCAGCGAGGGATGTGGACATCACCTTCAAAGCCACTTGGCGCTCGAAGATCTGCTGCACCGCCAAATACACGGTTGCCATGCCACCCTTACCTAGCACCCGCACAATCTGGTATCCCGGTATCTCAAGTGTCATAGGATTCGCGGACGAGGACCAAAGGTTAAATTGTGCGCGATCTTACACCAGTTCCGGCAAACGGGTGTCAGGATCCAGCGAATCAGATGTCATTGCGGCGCCGGCTGGGACGGCTGGAAAAGCCCTAACGGATAGAGCACAACGTCCTCGTAACCCGTGATCACGGGAATATACCCCGACCATTCCTTATCTAACGCCGGATCACCGGAGTCCATCGCCAAAGGTCGTCCCGCCAAGGTTTTGAGCTTGGTCTTAGTAGCGATAATCCGTAGCCGGTCACGCCCCACCCGGCGCAACACCCACGGCGTCAGTTGCTGGTTGCCCCGTCCCGTCACATGACCCTGCCCGCCGATGGCGGTGATCACTAACAACACCGGGCCGGTGTGTTCGCTCAGGTTACGCTCAAGTGTTACGGCATCCAGGTCCCGTCCCACAAGTTGACCGCCCAATATCAGGTCTACCCCCAGCAAGGTACCTTCCAGCCCCCAATTCCTGAGCACTCCCAAAGTGGTGGAACCCGGTCCCGCGATCACCAAGGTATCGGAAGTCATTTCTCGATCCAGGTGTTGGGCGATGTCGAGCAGCACCAGTTCCTCCACCTCCAGCCCACCCTGTTTCACTTGCTGGACAAAATGCCCTTCTTCGGGGACGAGCATTTCACCGAAATACCGGCTTTTTACCTGTCCGAGGCGAAAGGCGTCCTCATCGATATCACGCACTTCCCGCAGGCCGAGGTTGACCAGGGCGCCGGCCATCAGCTGCGAAACCAGTTCCGCCGCCATGGCCGGACTGATGGCGTAAACGCCGCTGTGCATCTTCACCCCGGCTGGCACACCCAGTACCGGCTGACTCGGGCCCACCACACGGCAGACATCCCGAGCCGTGCCGTCGCCGCCGACAAATACCAGCAGATCCAACCGCTGTGCCAGCAGAGCGTGCACGCTCTCCTGAGTATCCGCGGCTGTGGTATGAGTGGCTGGCCTGTAATCGGCAATTTCGGCGTGCAACGGCAAGCCCTGCAGCAGATCGCCCCCCATAGGGCCAGGTACCGTAACCAACGTCAGGGCACACTCTTCCGGCACCACCAGGCGTTGCAAAAACTGGAGTGCACGGGCAGGCGCTGTCAGGGACAGTTCACCGCGCCGCGCCTGGGCCTGGATCCCTTGATGGTCACTGCCTTTTTGAGCCGCGGGACCACCGACGCCGGCCAGGGGATTGACCACCAGCCCCAAACGGAAATGGCGCTGCCCACCGGTCATGGCGCCGCAAAACCTATCGCCTGCAACTGCTCCTGCAGGTGGGTATCGGCACCAACAACCTTGTAATGGCTGAATTCACGCCGTTCGGGATAGGTTTTGCGCAAGCGGTCAAACGCCATCCCGACGCCACCGGACCCCGCTTCTGCCAAAGCGTGGCGTAAGCGTTCATCGTCGGAATTGACTTCGTAGGTGGCAAGTATGGCTTGGTTAAGACTGTCGCAAACGACAGTGGCCGGGGCGCCCCGCAACCGGACCATCAATTCCTCGCACCGCTGCGCCGCAGCCTCCAGGTCCACGCCGAGAAACTGAGCCAATGCAGCATGAATCATGGCGGAGCCATTGAGTTTTCCCTCGTAGCTATACCCGGCGATATGGGGGGAGCCAAGGGCAACCAGCTCCAGGAGCGCCAGATCGATGTCCGGTTCGTTTTCCCAAACATCCAACACCACCCGCAGATCCGCATCCGCTTGCAAGTGCGCCAACAGGGCACGGCCGTCGATGCCGCCGCCGCGCCCCGCATTCAGCAAAATGGCGCCAGGGCGCAGATTGCGCAGCTGTTGGGAACCAATCATATGGTGCGTGGGATGGGGACCGGCCGTGGTATAGGGGGTGTGTACGCAGATGATGTCACAGTCCAGCGCCTGCTCCACAGCACACATGCGCGGGTGGTCACTGGGAGAGAGGAAAGGATCGTATGCCAGATAGTTGACCTGCAGCGCATCCAACGCCTGGCATAAACGCCCACCGACGTTGCCGCGGCCAATAACCCCGACACGCTTCTGCCGCCAGTGGCTGGCCAGTTCGGTGAGAGCCGCCAATACATACTGCACCACCCCACCCGCGTTGCAACCGGGTGCGCTGGCAAAGGCGATGTGGTTGCGACGCAGGTATTCCTTATCCAGATGATCCGTTCCTATGGTGCAAGTCCCCACAAAACGCACCGCGCTGCCTGCTAGTAACCGCTCATCCACGCGGGTGACGGAGCGCACCAATAGCACTTCGGCATCTTCTAACTGCTCTCTATTGAGGTGACGGCCGGGCGCGGTAATCACCTCTCCAAAGCCACCAAAAAACTCATGTACATAGGGAATATTTTCATCCGCGAGGATTTTCATCGGCCTTCTTCATTTTATATAGGTGAAAGATTTGAATCCGGCTTGAGGCGAAACCCCAAGTGTTCGCTGTAATCCAGCAGCTGTGCCCAATCGATTGGACGCCGCTCCAACCGCACCGGAGTCACCAGGGGCACATCGCAACAAATGGTCGCCAGCTGCCGGTTGAGCTGAATCCGGGGGGTGTACTCCGCCAGTGTCCCGGCCAATCGGGCCGCGCCGCGCAGAGGCAGCCCGGCAAGGGTATGCAGATTTTCCAGAAGTCCCTTTATCGACCCGAAATGCGCCAGCAGCGCGCGGGCGGTTTTCGGGCCTATCCCGGGCACGCCCGGAATGTCATCGATTTTGTCGCCCACGAGAGCCATGTAGTCCACCATCAGTGCAGGCGCCACACCCCAGCGCGCTGTAAACCCGATCGAGTCCATATGCGTCTCATGGGGATAGTGCCACAGGAGATCCTCCTCGGTTAACAGCTGTCCCAAATCCTTGTCGCGAGTGATCAACAGACAGCGGCGTCCCAGGGAACGGTTAAACACCGCGAGGCTGCCGATCAGATCGTCGGCCTCGTATATTTCAGAGGCATAGGTTGGCACGCCCATGAGCTCGGTAATCTTTCGGCACGCCCGTAACTGGTAGGCCAGTGCTTCATCCGGCAGCGCGCGACTGCTTTTATAGAGCGGATCCAGCTGGTGGCGGAACCCCGTGCCCAGACTTTCATCAAAGCAAGCGGCTATAAACCGCGGCTGTTCCGCCAATAGCAGGCGCCGCAACCAATGGGTGTAGCCGTAAACTGCCGCCGTACCGACACCGTCGCGGCTCATCCAATGCTCGGGCAGGGAAAAGTAATAACGGAAGATGGGGATTGATGCATCGATCAAAAATGCTGCGTTATTCACAGCAAATGCTCCGAGGTGTAAAGCGCAGGATCGAGCACTTCACCAGACCCATAAAAATCCGTTAAAGCAGCAATAAAGTGCGCAGGACGCTCCGGCAAATTGATGCAATAAATTTGCGCCTGCTGTGCGATGCGGTTTTTAAACAGATCGCTGGCAGCGAGGCCGGAATTCAGATTATCTGCGCTCACACGAAAGGGCTTGGCGCAGGCAGTGCTGAACATCCATTCCAACGCTTGGGGTTTTATTTCCAACCGCTCGAACTCCATCTGCTGCTCCGCACTGCGTCCATCGGGTGCATACCAATATCCATAATCCGGTAGCCGCCGTCGTTCTTCACCCGCAACACACCAATGGGCCACTTCGTGTAACGCGCTGGCGAAATAATCACGGGTAAAAACAATTTGATGGGGAGCGCTGTCTAACGAGGGCAGATATATGGGCTCTTCCGCTCCACCGATCAACACCGTGCGATATTCGGCAAAAAAACAGCATTCAAACAACGAGATAAGATCGGAAGCGGATTGCATGATAAGCAACTGAAAAATGCTGAGTGCGGTGATATGTTCTCAAAACTCGCAGCTTATGCCAAAAATCACAGTCATTTGCATAAGCAACCGAACATCCTTGATGGACTCAAAAAATCTTGAAACAAAGTGTTGAGTTATTGGCATTCTGCATATACTGTTTATGGGTAGGCGGCAAAAAGTTGTTTTGCCACCTAGGCTATCCCGCTCGCATGAGCAGACAAGCCCCTAGCGCGGAGGTGGTATTATGAAGACCTCGAACTCCGGTCACAAGCTCGACAATGTGATCGATCTCTTTACAGGGAAGACCTACATCCCCCTCAAGGATACCCGCTTCATTCGACTTTCCCCCGAACTCGATGGCCTCGAAATGCTTTATTCGAACGAAGCCAGTTCGAACAAACTTTTCAGCTTGAAAATTCTGGCGTGGGGATTACGCGCGAATGGCGAAGTCGTGGGACTTGTTCCCTGGCTCAACGACATTGTTCCCTGCACGGATATCCAGGATCCACTAAATGGCCAGTGGGAAGGCTATTACGACTCCGGCATTGACGAAATATTTACCGAGGCCCCAATCCACAAAGTGGTGGAGCTGGAAACCGCCGCGGAATATTACGACTACGAATGCGAAAATGAACAGGACGTAGTGCAGGAAATTCCAGACACAATCGGTACTCACGCCGTTTTATCCGCTCCGGATTTTAAAAGCCTGATCCTTCAGGAAGTTGTGAGTTGGCGCCTGCACAATGACGGAACGATTTCCGGCATGCTGATTGATGAGGAAAAAGTGGAAAGCACCCCGGTACTACCCGGTGATGAATGCCTCTATGCTGCACAATCACATCAGCATTTTCGCTACTTTTTTCAACATCACATCGCCAACAAAATTAAATCAAAAGATCCCGAGGCTCTCGCTGCCATCAGCATGCTGGTGGAAGAGTCTCATCGCTAAACCTGACGAACTCCGGTATGGAAAATACCGGATGTCCCAGTGGTTGAGTGTTAAAGCCAGCGATTAATTTCGCGGCGAGTTTTCCACAATCCTGAATCTTCATTTCCCTTTTCTCAGATGAAAAATATATTGCGCGTCCACTTTGGACTCCCACAATAATTCGTGATTTAGAAACTGACAGAACTTCGGAATATCCCGTTGCGTCGATGGATCGGTGGCCAACACTTCAACACACTCGCCCACCGCTACTTCTCGCATCGTTTTGTGCAACAGCATCACCGGCTCCGGGCAGGTTAGGCCCGTCGCATCCAACTGCTTTTTAATTTCATAATTTTGCTGTTTCATATTCAACCACGGCTTCTTTTTTATAACACTCCATTCTGCCGGAATATTGTATAGTCCGACTCACTCGGGCTCGCGCCATTCGTCCTTGGGAACCAAGGTCACCTGTTCCGCTATCGGATCAAACACAATCAAGACGTGACCACGCAACACCTGAGGCTTGAGTTGCTGTACCTTTTCCGCGAGCGTCAATTCCCGGTCGCCATAGTCGGTGCCGTCACGGCTGATGAATTCCTCCAACACCGCCAGCAGTGCCTCGGGGGAAAGACTTTGGGGAGGTATAACCATAATCCACCGGAAAAAGCGCGACCTTAAACCAATTGGGAGCCATTGAACATGTAGACCCGGCGAGGCCAATATTCTAAACCCGATTGCGGGGCATTTCTTGGACTCCGCAAGACCCACTAAAGAGGACTCAAATATGGATAAACATTGGATTCTGTCGGTGCTGAGCGACGACCGTCCAGGTGTGATCAAGCAAATTGCTGAATTGGTAAACCGACACGGCGGCAATTGGTTGGAAAGCCGCCTGACTCAACTCGCCGGCAAGTTTGCGGGGGTCATCCGGGTGAATGTACCGGAAGCGGCCGGGGCGGATCTGGCGCAGGCGCTGCTCTCGCTGAAGCAGCGCGGGATCAATGTCCAGGTGGAAGACTTACAGCAAACAGCGCAGGTGAACGAACCTGGCCGCAATGCCACCTTCAGCGCCATAGGACCGGACAGACCGGGCATAGTGCTGGAAATCGCCCAAGCTTTAACCGAGTACAACATCAATATCGCCGATCTCAACACCAACTGCTCCAGCACCCCCTACAGCGGCGAACCCCTATTTACAGCGGACGGTGTGCTCAATGTTCCCCAGGGCACCAACCTGGAACAACTCAGCGCTCAGCTGGAACAGATTGCCGATGCTTTGGGTATCGATATCAGCCTTGAGGAACACTGATGGCTCGGCTCTAAAACCCTGTCCCAGAGCGAAAAGCTCTCACCAGAGGTTGCGCCACTGCCACATCCGGCAACAGCGCATCGTTTTGGTAGATTCCCTTTATCCAGGAGAAAGATCACTTTGGAGATGACAACACCTCTTTGACCGACGCCTGCAAAAACTCACCCACCAGGTCCAGGACTTTGTCCACCAGAAAGAAATAGTCCAGGATTTCCACATCGCGCAACTTTTCTACCACGACCCGACGGCGCACCTCGGCCGATTGGTTGAGCGCAAAAAAGGTATCGCCCAGTAAAAGCTTGTAGGTACCCAGTACGCTGGTGTGCTGAAAGCTGTTGAGGGTGAAAACGCCCTGGTAGACGTAGGGTTTTAATTCCGCACGCACCACTAAAGCTTTGTTGGAACCCAAGCCGAGAAAACTGCTGGAGGTTTTTTCCAGGGTGCCCGTCAGTTGAGGAATAGCCAGGGATTCCAGGTATTGCTTGCCCGACTGCAGCAGCTCTCGTCGCAACTGGCCATTCAAACCGGTGCCGACCTGCACCCAGGTTTTGTCGGCATATAACTGGCTGACTTCCAACTCCATCGCAATCCCCGCATGAATGTGAAATGCCCGGATCTTACGACGATTCCCGCCGAGTACCCAAATAAAAACGGGCGCCTGAGCGCCCGTTATCAGCCGTTGTTCCTTTAGCCGTTATCCGCAGGTACTGCGGCTTCAATCAGGGGCTTCAGCTCACCCTTTTCATGCATTTCGGTAACTATGTCGCAACCGCCTACAAGCTCACCTTTGACCCACAACTGCGGAAAGGTCGGCCAGTTGGCGTACTTGGGCAGGTTGGCGCGGATGTCCGGGTTGGACAGTACGTCCACAAATGCGAAGCGACGACCGCATGCCATGACCGCCTGGGAGGTACGCATGGAGAATCCGCACTGAGGCGCGTCAGGCGAGCCTTTCATATAGAGAATGACGGGGTTTTGTTCAATCTGCTGCTTGATGGTATCCATGATGTCCATGGTTCGATTCACCTCAAAAGACAAGTGGGGGTGGTAACAGAAATGGGCGGTAAAGTCCGAGTGTTTTGGTCGGATATTGCGGCACATTCTACTCTTGTTGCACTGGCGGATTCCAGCCGCCCCCGCCCGGTATGGCGCAGCGCGCCCAAGCAAATCTTTTGTTTCCCAGGCCCTGTTTCCCCTATAGGCTATGCGCAATTTTCTATCGGAGAAGCAGTGATGACTTGGTTGCTTTTGATTTTGGGCTTGGTTTTATTGGTGTTTGGAGCAGACCTCCTGGTTCGTGGCGCTGCGCGCCTGGCGGCGAACTTCGGTGTCCCCGCACTGGTTATCGGCCTCACGGTAGTGGCCTTTGGCACCAGCGCGCCGGAGCTGGCGGTCAGCGTCAAAGCGGCCTATTCCGGCCAGGCCGAACTCGCTGTCGCCAATGTGGTGGGCAGCAATATATTCAACGTGCTCTTCATCCTCGGCGCGTCTGCGTTGATTTCTCCCTTGTTAATCTCAAAGCAGCTGATCCGCCAGGATGTGCCTTTGATGGTCGGGGTATCCGCGGTGGCCCTAGTCATGGTTCTCGATGGCAACATCAATCGATGGGAAGCTTTACTGCTGGCGATTGCCCTGGTGGTTTATACATGGTTCCTGTTTCGCCAGGGCAAAAAGCAGGGTATGGATGTCTCCGACGGAGAAGTGGAGGAAATGCTGAAAGTGAAGATGCCGGTCTGGCAGAACCTGCTGTTGGTGATCGGCGGCCTGGTACTGTTGGTGCTCGGAGCTCGCTGGCTGGTACAAAGCGCGGTTGAAATCGCCACACTTATGGGCGTTAACGAAGCGGTGATCGGCCTCACCATAGTGGCCGCCGGGACCTCCCTGCCTGAAGTGGTCACCTCCATCATGGCCACCATCCGCGGTGAACGCGACATAGCAGTGGGCAATGTGGTGGGCAGCAATATTTTCAATATCCTGAGTGTGCTGGGAATGTCCGGCCTGGTATCGCCGGTGCCGCTTCTCGCCGGCGAGCAGATGATGCAGCTGGACCTGCCGGTCATGCTGGGTGTGGCCCTACTCTGCGTACCGCTGTTTTTTACGGGCGGCACGCTCACCCGGCCCGATGGATTTCTGTTCCTGGCCCTTTACGTCTTTTACGTCTGGTATCTCATCGCCCTGGCCCTGTCGCATTCCTATCTGCCCATGCTGCAGAGTGTTTTCCTATTTGCCGTGATACCGGTGGTGCTTCTGTACGTGCTGGTCTCACTGGTACGTCATTTCCGCCAGCATGGGAAAGGCGCGGCAGGCGCCTAGGTGACGCAAGACACTTTACGAGGCGCAAGCTAATTGCGGTAAGATCGGTGCCCCGCCGGACGTCTCCCTTCATGGGATTTCGCTCACGGGGCCTCACTACTCGACAACGGTAACCACCGACTGCTATGGAAGTTCTGATCCTGATCGGCCTGATTCTGCTCAATGGCCTATTCGCCATGTCGGAAATCGCGCTGGTCACCGCAAAAAAATCCCGCTTGAACGCCCTCGCCGACCGCGGCAACAAAGCGGCAGCGATCGCCCTGAAACTGGCGGAGGACCCGACCCAGTTCCTCTCCACCATCCAGATCGGTATTACCTCCATCGGCATCATGGCCGGTATTTTTGGCGAATCCATTCTGGCGGAGCCTTTCGCCGAATGGCTGGCAAGCTTCGGGATGTCCGCCGAGGCCAGCTCCATCACCGCCACGGTACTGGTGGTAGTTGTAGTCACCTATGTGTCCATCGTGGTGGGCGAACTCGTGCCCAAACGTATCGGCCAAGTCTCTCCGGAAGTGATCGCCTGCGCCCTGGCCGTGCCCATGGCGTTGCTGGCCAAAGCCACCAGGCCCTTTGTGTTGCTGCTGTCCGGCTCCACGCGCTTTTTGATGCGGCTGCTGCGGCTGGACCGCGCCACTGAGCAAAGTGTCACGGAAGAGGATATCCGGGCCATTCTTGCAGAAGGTTCCGACACGGGCGTGATTGAACACCACGAACACACCATCGTGAAAAACGTACTGCGCCTGGACCAGCGTTCCATCGCCTCGCTGATGGTGCCGCGAACAGACATTATCTACCTCGATATCAATGTGTCGCTGGCGGACAACTATGAGCGGCTGATGCAGTCGCCCCATTCGCGCTTTCCCATATGCGACCGCCAGATGGACAACATCCTCGGCATCATCAACGCCAAGGAACTGCTGGCACAGATGATCACGGGTGAGACTGTGGATCTCGCCACCCTGGCCAAGCCCGCAAACTTTGCCCTGGAAAACCTGAGCGCCATGGAATTGCTGAATGTATTCCGCAACTCCAATACCCAAATGGTTTTTGTGGTGGATGAATACGGCGATTTGAAAGGGCTGGTGACGCTGCAGGATTTATTGGAAGCGCTTACCGGCGAGTTCTATTCAGACAACGACACGGATTCGTACATCGTCATGCGCGACGACGGCTCCTATTTGCTGGATGGACTGCTGCCCGCCGTGGACCTCAAAGACTGCCTGAATCTGCAAACCTTGCCGGACGAAGGCGAATACGAAACCCTCAACGGGCTGATCATGCAGATCATGGGCAAAATGCCCACCACTGGTGACAAGGTCATACTCACCAACTGGCAATTGGAAATCGTCGATATGGATGGCTTGCGGATCGACAAAGTGCTCGCAATGAAAGTGGATCACCGGCCACCGCACGACGAAGGCGACGGCTGAGCATTTTAAAAGTGGCCCGCCGTTTCGGGCCACCTGCGCATCATTTAATGACCTGCACAATAAAATCTTCCACTTCACCGCAATAAAATTCCCCACAGTGTTCCGGCGGTACATCGAAGCGCATAGCGACCCGCATCAGCGCGGGCCCAGCGGAGGCGCCGGGTGGGATATCAAACGTGGTAAGGACTGCGCTGTCACTGCGGCTGCTCACCATTCTTTCCGTCTCGCTGAATTCCCCATCTCGATCCCAATCCAACCAGGCATTCCAGTATTCGGAATATCGCCCGCTGCGAAATCCCGGCGTGAGCAACAGAGTATTGGGCTGGCTGGCCTTGACGACCAACATCGACTGCTCATGTTTGGCATATCCCGGATTATCTCCGCTGGTGATAAGCACGCCATTTAAAGAGACGGAATGAATCCACTCATAGCGGGAGTCCTGCGGGGGCGCATCAGCGAAGGTAATAGGCAGCGGCCGGATATCGCTGAATTCCAGAAGTTCTGGATTGCCCGGTGCCAGGGTGCGAAACCAGAGATCATCCAATGACGGCATTCCCTGTTTGTAATAGCCGCCCTCGGAATAAACATCCCCCGGATAATAAGCCACCAGGAGTCCGTCCCCAAAAGCATCCACCACCAACTCCATCACATAGATATTGCCCACATCCACTGCAATCGGCTGCTCAAATAAAAAGGTGATCTGCGCTGGATTGCCACCGCCCAAACCACAACCCGGATCGGCAATGAAATTAAAGCAGTCCTCCAGATAAAACTCATCGGACACCGCCACCACCTCGCCGAAGATGCTGTCCTTGCGCAGCCTGATCTCTGCCCAGTTGCCTATACCGGCGCCGCCCGCATCGGATAATTTCAGCATCACGCCGAGGATAAAATCCTGCCGGGGCACAAAACTCTGTCCGACCGGTGCAAAATCCATGGCGCTGAAATTGCTGCCGAGATGCATTTGAGATTGATCGTATTGATACGCGGACGCCGTAAATGGCAGCAGTAAAAACAAGAGGCCAATCAGCCAATACAAAAATTCTTTCTTCATAAAAACCTCCAAACCTATTACGCAGTTGTCAGGTGACAACTGGGGGCATGCTGAGTACTGGTTATATAACCAAGTACTGGTTGCATAAACAGGGTCTCCGACCTCAAAATCTCATCCACGGGAGGCGGACCAGCCGCCGGGCATCCGCTGGCGGATGCACTGAAAAGCCCTTAAGGCATGTGGAATATTCTGGCGAAGCCCTGTCTCAAATCCCGAGACAGCCGCTCCCGACTGTGAAGTTTTTTGTAAAGGTGGATTTTTTATTTGAAAGGTAGGCTTGGGCGATGGACGGTTTCGATCGTATTTACGACCTGCATAAAATTCTCAGCGGCCGCAAAACCCCTATTTCTTTGACCGACATTCTGGGTCAAATGGAGTGCTCGCGCGCCACCTTCAATCGCATCAAACGCCACATGACGGATTTTCTCGGCGCACCCATCGCCTATAGCCGCGAGCAAGGCGGCTACTACTATGACCAACAAAACCATGGGCACTATGAGCTGCCGGGGATATGGCTTAACCAAGAAGAACTGCACGCGTTAATGTTGATCCACGGGCTGCTCTCAGACGTAGGCTCCGGCCTGCTGCGCAACCAACTGGCGCCGGTGCGACGCCGCTTCGAAGCGCTGCTGTCCCAGCGCGAGATCGATCCCTGCGCACTCGCAGATAAAGTGCGCATGGTCGGTGCTACCTATCGCCCTGTACGACACGACTACTTTGTCCGCATCGCCACGGCGCTTTTCAACGAACGCTGCCTGCGCATCACCTACGCCGCCCGCAGCAGTGCCTCCCCTACCGACCGCGCAATATCGCCGCAAAGACTGGTGCACTATCGTGGTAACTGGTATCTGGACTGCTGGTGCCATTTGCGCAAAGACCTGAGAACCTTTGCGTTGGAATGCATTACCCACTGTCAGCCGTCGGAACAGACTTTCAATAAAATCCCCACTGCGGAATTGGACGCACACTTCCACCCCACCTATGGAATTTTTTCCGGACGACAAAAAGCCAATGCCAAGCTTTTGTTTGCACCCACTATTGCCAGCCGAATAAAAGACGAGGAATGGCACCCGGATCAGACAATCGCAATCACACCCGATGGCAGCTTGGAAATGACGCTGCCTTTCAATCCGGCAACACCGCAGGAACTGATCAAGGATATTTTGAGTTACGGAGACGAAGTAAAAGTGCTGGAGCCGGAGGATTTACGGAATCGCATTCGGGAAAAATTGCGCCTGGCCTGCGGCCTATATGGGATATCAGTCTGCTAAATAATCAATGCAACGATCTACGCTATATGGTATGCCTTTTATTACCAGGAAACACTTTTCAGACGCAGGTTAAAAATGCAGTCCACACAGAAGCTCTGCACCTTTGTCTGCTACTCAACAAAAAACAATGTTCGATCTATACGCAATACCCAAGCACCGTTCTAGCGATCTTTCGCCTCACGCCAATGCCTACAGATAGTTCGTTATCTCAGGCGCAACAATTTCGCTTTTTCTTATCCAGAAATCAGTATTTTTGCCATCGTTAAAGCCGGCCGATTCACCAAACTCCATATTATTTTTATAGCCGAGCGGCTTGAGCGTGGCGCGGTAGAATGCCTTGGATTTTGAATAATTGCTGATTGGCAGTACGGTATGGGCAATCATGCTATTTTTCTCCGATAAAACGGAACATAACCAGGCTGATCAATTTGGTTCCGGTTTACAACTCAGCAAGAAATTTGTTACCTACCAATGGTAGGACAAACAGTGATTTTTTCTGGAACGAAACCTCCACTTTCATATCTTCCAAGATGATGTTGCTCTGGCAACTCCACTGGATATCCGGCTACGGGTTAATCGTCAGACTCCCTCTGCGGCCTCGGTTCAAGAATATGGCGATAAGTAAGTAACACGGAGGACATCAGAAGCGGACGCGATCAAGGAAGTCACGCATCAGCGGTACGACCTCATCGAGATGGGTCTCCAACAGCCAGTGGCCACCATCCAGCAGATGCAGTTCAGCCTGCGGCAGGTCCCGCAAGTAAGCCCGGGCCGACACCTCGGGCATGTAGTGGTCGTGCGGCCCCCACACGATCAGCGCCGGCGGCTGGTGATCCCGCAGGTAATGGCGATGCTCAGGGAACCAAGCGCGGTTCTCCTTGAGTCCGGCGATAAGGTCTATCGCAATTTCCTTGCGCCGGGGTGTCATGAGCGACCAGTGCAGTGCCCACAGATCGGGAGGGATACATTCCGCAAGGCCCGGCCGAAGGTCGTTCAGGAACTCCTCCCGAAAAACCTCCTCTGTCGCGCTCTGAGCCAAGCGCGACCGCAACTCGGCGGGTGGCAGACTCCACGTGCTCTCGATATCCGCGTACTTGGGACCCAGCGCGTCTTCATAGGGAATGTCGCCGTTCTGAATAATGAGCGCGGCGATACGCTGTGGCGCCAGGATCGCCAGCCGAATACCAATCGGACAGCCGAAGTCGTGCTGATAGAGTGCGAACCTCTCCAGACCCAGGGTCCTCACGAATGCGTCGAGGAAACGAGCGTATCCGTCGAAGCTGTAGTCAAAGCCCTCTGGGGTCTCGCTGTACCCAGCGCCCGGAAAATCCGGGGCTACTAACCGCCAGCGATCCGCAAGCCGAGGCATGAGATTGCGGAATTCATACGAAGAGCAGGGATAGCCATGTGGCAGCAGCACAACCGGGGCATCCGGTGCGCCTGCTTCGCGATAGAAGATATCTACGCCGTCAATATTGGCACGAAAATGTCGAACTCGAAGATCCATTCGGGGCTCCTTGGGTTCAAGATGCACGGGGCCCGGCGGTGATGCGGACTTAAAGGAAGTCTGGGCCTGTTCAGGGCTCATGGTCGAGCACTAGAGTTCCGACACCTTGTCGCCTCGGTGAGTTCGAAAGTTCTTGATGCGCGGATTATGTGTAAATTTTATTCCCACCAAAGCGACGTTATAGCCAAGGCTCTTTATTTAAGTATCCGTTCGAAAGCAAAACCTCTTTCAGCAATCCTGAATCAGTTATGTGCTGATATTTAGATCGATCTAAATATCACGAACTTTTAAGAGCCTTACGAAGAGCGTTCGAGCTCAAAGTTATTCCGTGCGTCCAGAGCTGGAAACTCAATTCAGCCAAATAATTGCACTTTACTTGAGGACTCAGGCATCTGATAGCTTCCTTCCGCTCTTGAGGCTTATGAAAATGTTCCAGAAGGCCCATAGATTGATGGCAGAAGACGACATCAAATAATAATCGTGAATGACCATACCAATCACGGGATCGTATTCCTTCAATAAATAGGGAAGAACCAGCGGGGAATAGATGTGCGCAATGATCAAGAGAACGGCGATCACAGCGAAACCAAGAATGCGAGTTCGACGCCATAAAAACACCAGCAGAACCAACGTCGAAAGCGTTACTACATACTGAAGCACTTTTGGGAGATATACCAAAAGATATCCTAATACAAAGTCCATAGCTTTTCTCCTGACGCTTAACGCCGCGAACAGCTGCGGCTTTGTAGTGGATTGTTTTGCGATAGCGTAGCGTTAAACCGCAAAACAAGGAACGGAAAAGCCGTCAGACTGATTTGCATTGCTAGGGCATCCTTGAAATATAAGAGTGTTGCAGTTTTTCACTGACATCCATTTTACAGGTATGAGCATGAAGCTTCCCGTCACCAACTTGATTCAATATTGTACATTCAGGAAATCCACTCGTCGTTTTCAACGAAACGACATACATTTCCTTCTCTTTTGTAATCGCATGTTCTTCCATTAAATGAACAATTTTTTCCTGCCAATCTACGACCTTTTGATAGTGTTCGTTAGTAAAATGTGTGCTCGATTCAACCGACTGAATTGTCCCTCTATGCAGAACTTCCCCACATTCAAAATATAGCTTCTTGAATTCCAATCGGCTCAAAGCTTTTGGCTTTGAATTCGCCTGAATATTCCACCCTCCACCAACTACCTTTTCTCGGATTATTGCCTGCGGAAATGAGTGGGGGTGCTCCCGATGCAGCATGTTCATAATTCGTTCTGCATTCCATTCTTTTTTTGCCTTATTTTTATTAATGAATGGAATATCTCCGTGCAAAAATAGGCACCCTAACGCAATAATTTCGCACATTCGTCTGAATTGAAGATACGCGTATTCGTGAGCATACGGAGCAGTCAAGCCCATTTGGCCATCACAAGCTTGACTTACAAGATCTATCCTGATTCTCAATTCATGCATTAACGGCAAATATTTTTGGACCGCCTCGTTTGATTGGAGTGCGTGGATCATCATTTTTCCTGATCTTCCCCACCAAAAGTAGACACCGGTTTAGGCGCACATTTGCGCATATTCCCGTTCCACAATATTCGGGCTCTTGTAGCCCAATGCGCTGTGTCTTCGGTGGCTGTTATAAAACATTTCAATGTATTCGAACACACAGGAATAGGCTTCCTTTTTGGTGTTCACTTCTTCCGCATAAAGC
>Ga0164241_10002807_pt1 | contig 18316 bp, 17 predicted proteins | sample OricomyardsoilBY_FD_108780 | JGI IMG/M metagenome (GOLD analysis project Ga0164241, IMG submission 108780) | Backyard soil microbial communities from Emeryville, California, USA - Original compost - Back yard soil (BY) | ecosystem: Environmental > Terrestrial > Soil > Unclassified | place: USA...
ATCCACCTTGTCGGTCGATATCTCGGCGATCACCTCGTCGCGCTCGATCGTATCCCCCGGCTGCTTCAACCACCGAAGTATCGTTCCTTCCTGTACCGACTCGCCCATCTTGGGCATCAGAACATCAATTGCCATTGTCTTGTGTTCTCCTGGGTAAAACGTTCTATTCTCTCGTACGATAGAATTTTCAGATCACTACGATGGATCATGCTCGTCGAAGGATCGCGACACGGATCACGCCGGCGCATCCAGTACGGTATGAAGCACGCATGAGAGAGCCAATTTACGAAGTCGCACACTCTTACCACGCTGCGATCTTATTGCAATTGGAATCTGTGGAATCTACGAAATCGCGGGGAAGGAACGGCCATCGCCCCTGCGGCCGCGAGCGATCGTGACGCCGGAGGATAGTGTGGCGGAAGCATGATCGGCCGGAGAGCGGCGGACACGCTGTCCGGAAAGGATAACGGGACTCACCAGTAGTGCCCGTGGATCTATCGGAGCGATTCGGGGCAGAATACACCGTTGTCGCAGAGGTGCGACGGTCCCGCCGAAGCGTCGGGAAGGCCGCCGGGCTTCCCCGGATCGGCCGAAGGCGCTGCCATACGGCGTATCAATCGCGGCGTGCCCGGTTATCCTCAACATGGATCACCTGGAGCTCATGCGCATCCTGGTCGCGACGCGCACGGCCGAGCAGCCCGATCGTCAGATCATCGGCGTTGCTGCCGGCATCCTCCGGCGAGACGTACACCAGCATATCGGGATGCCATCCCGTGACGACGAACCCGGGGTAATCGGTAAGCGCGGTCACACCGAAATCCCCCTGTGGCGTTCCCGCTTCGACCGGCCCCCATTCCCGCATCGAATCGATAGCCTGCTGGCGCAGATCGCTTCCCGGCTCCATGACGATGAAACATGTCCCGTTGCGGAACAACACCCAGGACATCCCGTCGCCAAGAATGATCCGACGATAGATGGCGACCAGATCGGACGCCGGCTTCGCCGTATCTGCGGTCTTCTTCGCATCGTGCGCCCCCTCGGCGGAGCAGCAGCTCAACGCACATGCGGAACACATGAACAGAAACGGCATCAGCCAGGGAGGAGGTTTCATATACATCGTGGGAATGACTTCGGTTGATCCGAACACCAGCAACTGTTGGCGCTCCACGGAACTGCGCCCCCTGAAGCCCGACGACTATAAGGGATAATGCGATGCAGACCTTGCGGTGGTAGTGGCCCAGGTTGATCGTCGAGGAGTGATGCGCTGGGCCGGAGTTGAACCCGGCCCAACACTCTGGCACAGCGAGACATTACCCATGCGGTCCTCCCCTCTCCGAATCACGGGAGAACGGCACAATCATTCCCATCGTCATCACCGCATAGCCCTGAACATACAGGGGTTAGAACTGTCATGGATCGGATATGGAAGCAATCGCGGAGTGAACGGTCTTCGGCCGGTTCCGCTCGCGCTGATGGTACGATGCGACGGGCTGATCACTTCCACCGGAAGTGCACGAACAGGCGCCCGAAGTTCTTCGAGTCCTTCTCGACGCGATGGTAGATCGCCTTGATCTCCTTCTGATCGAGGAAGCGGAGCACCTTCTTCTTGAGCTGCCCGGATCCCTTGCCGGGGATAATCTCCACCATCGGCGCCTTCTTCTCGACAGCTTCTTTGATGATATCGTTCAGGGCACGGTCGATATCGTGCCCCCGGTTGTAGATGTCGTGGAGATCGAGTTTGAGCTTCATCGGAATATGGATAAAGAAGTGGCCGGGGAGGCCGGATCCGGGGTATGACGCTGAGATGATCGGAGGGAGACCGGGTCTAGTCCGGGCTCCCTCCTGCCCTGATCGCCTCAAAGGAATATGCCGATAGATCGGGACTACCGGCTCATCTCGAGCATCCGTTCCAGCGAGCGCTGCGCGCCGGCCATGATATCGGCCGGAAGAATGATCTCCGGCGCCCTGTTGCTGAGGCAGAGATAGATCTTCTCGAGCGTGTTCAGCTTCATATAAGGACAGTTGTTGCAGCTGCAGCTCTCCTCCTGCGGAGGCGCCGGGATGAAGCGCTTGTGTGGCGCCAGTTTCTCCATCTGATGGAGAATGCCCGACTCGGTCGCGACGATAAACTCCTCGGCGGCCGACTCCTGGGTGAACTTGAGGAGTGCGCTGGTGGAGCCGACGAAATCGGCACGGTTCAGCAGCGATTCCTCGCACTCCGGATGGGCTATCAGCAGAGCGTTCGGATAGCGATGACGAAGCTCGATGATCTTCCGCTCGCTGAAGGTCTCGTGCACGATGCAGGTCCCCTGCCAGAGGAGCATATCGCGCCCCGTCTTCTTCATCAGATAGCTCCCCAGGTTCCGGTCGGGGGCGAAGAGGATCTTCTGGTCGCGCGGGAGCTGGTTGATGATCTTCTCGGCCGACGACGAGGTGCAGATGATATCGCTGAGCGCCTTGACCTCGGCCGAACAGTTGATATAGGTGATCGAAAGATGATCGGGGTGCATCTCCCGGAAGCGCTTGAACTCCGGCGCCGGGCACCCGGAGGCGAGCGAGCAGCCGGCCGCCATATCGGGTATCAGCACCTGCTTGCCGGGGTTGAGGATCTTGGCGGTCTCGGCCATGAAGTGGACCCCCGCGAAGACGATCACCTCGGCGTCGGTCTCCTGGGAGCGGCGGGCCAGTTCCAGCGAATCTCCGATGAAATCGGCGATATCCTGGATCTCCGACTCCTGATAGTAATGCGCCAGCAGGACGGCATTCCGCTCCTTCTTCAGCCGCAGGATCTCCTCGACCATATCGAGGCGGAGGTCGATCGTGTCGATCGTCATCATCTCGGTGCCGGGGCCGGCAACGGGCTCATGCATCTGAAATTCCATCATTCTATCGCTTCTTCAGTGGATGACATACAGGCAGGCATCGTCCGGGCGGCCTAAGCGGGCCGAGGAAACCGAAGCTTCCGGTACCTCATGCCATCCGGGTGCCAAGTATAGCGGAAGTTCGCCGGGAATACAACGTCGGCGCCGCAACAATCTCTGCCTGTTATCGAGACGCTGGAAGGGGAGAAATGCTTCAGCCGGGCGGGCCATATGCGCGTAACAAACTACAACGAGAGGAACGAGAAGGTGCGTCGAGAGGAGAGTATCGGAATGAGTGGCGGCCTTTGAAAAAACAATCGACGGGCGGCGAGGGTGGCGCCCCGCCGCCCGTGATTGGACTATGCCCGTCTTGCCTAGCTCTTAGGGAGGTCCAGACCCAGGAGTTGAAAGCCGTGATCCGCGAGTATCTTTATGAGAGGTCCAGAATCATAAAAGTGTCGCGGCGACTCGGCAGACGTTGGTTTCCAACAAAAACTACATAGTACGTCGTTGGAAATGCTTAGCCAATGCGAATATACAGAGTTTTGCTTCTGGGGTCAACCTTAATATTAAAAAAAATTCGCTACACGTTTTCTCTACATTACATCCGGGAGAAGGGATGGAATCCCCCTCTCCTTCGTACTTTTCGACGCTATCTCCGCGAATTGATTGTAGTACACAAAAGAATCTACCCCATGGTGACCAACAGGCAGAGCCAGGCCCCTCCCACGATTCTGCTCATCGACGACGACCGGAGCTTTCTTGATGCGATAGCGGAGCTGCTCCGCCGGGCCGGATACGAGGCGATCACCGCCGAGGGAGGGGAACGGGGGCTCGAAACGCTGAAGATCGAGGCGGCGCGCGTCGCCCTGGTGCTGCTCGATATGCGCATGCCGGGACTCGACGGACAGGAAGTGCTGGAGAGGATCGTCCGCCATCATCCCGCCGTTCCCGTCATTATGCTGACCGGAGAGAACTCGATTGACCTGGTGGTGCGGGCGATGAAAAGCGGCGCCACCAACTATATCTACAAGGGATCGGGACCGCAGGAGCTGCTGACGGCTGTCTCGGCGGCGATCGAACAGGGGCAGCATCGCAACGCCGCCATCCAGGAGGATTTTCAGCAGTATGGCGTCGTGGGCCGGAGCGCGGTGATCCAGCGGCTGCTGAACGATGCGCGAATGTGCGCAAATTCGATGATTTCGGTGCTGATCACCGGCGAGACCGGAGTGGGCAAGGATGTGTTGGCACGCGCCATCCATATGATGAGCCCCCGCCGGACGAAGCCGTTCGTGGTGCTCGATGTGCCGAACATCCCCGCGACGATGTTCGAAAGCGAGCTGTTCGGCCATACGCGCGGGGCATTCACCGGGGCCACCGACGCCAAGACCGGACTGGTGCAGGCTGCCGACGGCGGCACACTCTTTCTGGATGAGATCGGCGAGTTTCCGATCGAGCTGCAGGCGAAGTTCCTCCGGGTCCTCGATTCCCATTCGGTCAGGAAGCTCGGCTCCACCACATCGGAGACGATCGATGTACGGATCGTCTCGGCCACCAACCGGAACCTTCTGGAGGCGGTGCGCGCCCGGATCTTCCGCGAGGATCTCCTCTATCGCCTGCGGGGGATCGAGATCCATGTTCCCCCTCTGCGCGAGCGTAAGGAGGATATCGTCCCGCTCGCCAACCATTTTCTGCAGAGCTTCAGCGAGCGCAACGGCTTCACCCCGAAGCGGCTGAGCGAATCGGCGGGGGATCTGATGGAGCGGCAGCGATGGCCGGGCAATATCCGCGAGCTGCGACGGGCGATCGAGGCGGCGGTGGTGATGTCGCCCGGAGAGAGGATCGAGCATACCGATATCGCGCGGGTGATCGAGCATACCGATCCGTTCCGCACCGCGGAGATGACGGTGGTGCAGGATTACAACGATGTGCAGATGCTCGCCCGCCAGACCAAGAAAGAGGAGCTGATGAAGGTGCTCGACAGGAACGAATGGAATATCACGCGGGCGGCGGCCGAGCTCGATATCGACCGCTCGACCCTCTCGAAGCAGATGAAGAGCCTCGGGATCAACAAACCGAAGCTGCGCCTGTGATCCCCCCCCCCTCGAACGAAAAAGCCATGCGATGCTGAGGGATCGCCCCGGCGCATCGCATGGCCTGTCATTACCTTTCTACCCGATCGACGGACGAACGCTCTAATCCCTTTTGAGGATACCGATCGCCCGAAGGATGAAGATCAGCACCACGGCGCCGCCGAGGCTGATCAGGAACCCGGTGAGGGTGAACTCGCTGGAGACATAGGGCCTGTGAGCGACGGCCGAGGCGATCCAGTTGCCCAGCGCCGCGCCGACGATACCCACCACGATGTTCCAGAGGCACCCCATCTGGTTGTTCGTCTTGGCGATGATGCTCGCCAGCCACCCCACGATTGCCCCCACGATGATATTGGTGAGAAACCCCATATCACATCTCCCGTTAAAATGTACAGTTCCACAGAGCTGCGGGTGCAATTTCCATTCCATCCATCCGCGCTCACGCGTCCGTATTCTCCGCGTTCTGCCGTATGATCTCGATCAGGGCCTTGTTGGTGAAGGGCTTCACCAGGGTCCCGTCGGCGCATGCCTCCACGCCAAGCTCGGCTATATCACGATCGGCCGAGACGAGAATCACCGGGATATGTTTCGTCTCGGAGTTGCTCTTCAGCCGCTTGCACGCCTCGATGCCATCCATAGTCGGCAGCCGGACATCCATCAGGATCACCGATGGCTCCCAGGTGAGAGCGATCTCGAAACACCGATCATCGTCCACGGCATTCACCTCGAAGCCCTCACGCTCCAGAACGATGCGCGTAACCTTGACAATCGACAGATTGTCTTCAACAATCAGAACCTTAATCACTGATTTCCTTACATATATGATACATCATCGCCTGCGTTCATTGATCATCGCGCAGACATCTCCCGACAGTGCCATCAAATCTGCGCTACAGAGTATATGAACGACAATTGGTTTAAGATCCTCCGACGATCGGGAGGGAGCTAGGATTCGCGCTGATCCGCCGGAGATGTTAGCTTTGCCTGCTATGAATATTCTGGTCATCAACTGGCAGGACTGGACCAACCCGTTCGCCGGGGGCGCCGAGGCCCATCTGCGCGAAACGTTCCGCAGGATCGTCGCCATGGGGCACGCGGTCACCCTCTTCTGCTCCTCCTATCCCGGCGCCGCGGCCGAGGAAGTACTCGACGGCATCAGGATCATCCGTCGCGGCGGACGGAACACCTTCAATTTCATCGTCCCGTATTACTACCGCACGATGCTCAGGAAGGAGGGGTTCGACGTCGTCGTGGACAACATGAACAAGATCCCCTTCTATACGCCGCTCTATGTGCGCGAGCCGCTGGTGGGTCTGAGCCATCACTTCTTCGGCACATCGATCTTCCTGGAGGCGGGGCCGATCGCCGGAAGCTACGTCTATCTGGCCGAATCGCTTGTGGGGAGCGTCTATAAAAAAATGCCGTTTCTCGTCGTATCGCAGTCGACCCTCGACGAATTCCTCGGCCGGGGCTTCGACCGGAAGGACTTCACCTTCGCGCTGAACTCGATCGATCACGAGATGCTGCATCCCACCGGTGTTCCGAAGGCCGCCCGCCCCACCATAGGCTACTTCGGCCGGCTTAAAAAATACAAAAGCGTTCAACACCTGATCGAGGCGTTCGCGCGCGTCAGGGCCGAGATCCCCGATGCCGAGCTGGTCATCATAGGACGCGGGGACTATCAGCCGGAGCTTGCGCGGCTTGCGGAGAAGCTCGGCGTCGCCGATGCGACGCGCTTTACCGGCTATGTCTCCGATGAAGAGAAGCTCCGGCTTCTGCAGGAGATCTGGGTGATCGTCAACCCTTCGATGAAGGAGGGATGGGGCATCGTCAATGTCGAGGCCAACGCCTGCGGCACCCCCGCGATCGCGGCCGACAGCCCCGGACTCCGCGATTCGGTGATCGACGGCGTCACCGGCGCGCTCTATCCGTATGGCGATATCGGGGCGCTGAGCAGCCGCCTGATCGAGATCCTGCGCGACGATGCGCTGCGGGCCAGCTATGGCGAAAAGGCGCTGGAGTTCGCCCGCTCCATCACCTGGGATGAGACGGCCCGCGCCACGGTCGACCTTCTCGAGAGGGTGATCGCAATGCGCAAAGGATCAGCGTAAGTCACTGCGACCATCCCATCGCATCCGCAATCGGCCCCGGAAACTGATGGCTCCGGTACGCCGCCGATAGCAGGAGGCAGCCGAATAGTTTCTATATACGACGATTTCGCACAAACGGCTTTCACGCGGACTACACATGATCTCCCGAACACTGATAGAACGGCTTGCCAGCGCGACGCTCGTGGTGGGATTCACCGGGGCCGGCATCTCCGCCGAAAGCGGCGTGGCGACGTTTCGCGCCACCGGAGGCCTCTGGACAAAGTTCAAGCCGGAGGAGCTGGCGAACGTCGACGCGTTTCTTGCCAACCCGCAGATGGTGTGGGAGTGGTATCAGGCGCGACGCGATGTGATCCTCCGGTCCGAACCGAATCCCGGCCATCGCGGTCTGGCCGAGCTGCAGGAGCTTCTCCCGCGCGTAAGCGTGATCACACAGAATATCGACGGACTCCATACGGCCGCCGGATCGCACGAGGTGATTGAGCTGCACGGGAACATCCGGAAGAATTTCTGCCAGCGGTGCGGCCACCGCTACGATGAGGCCGCGCTCCTTACGGTCGAGGATGTGCAGCGCTGCCCCTGCGGCGGAACGATCCGTCCCGACGTGGTCTGGTTCGGCGAGATGCTTCCCGCCGATGCGATGGCTCTGGCCGAGCAACGGGCCCAGGAGGCGAGCGTATTCCTCTCGATCGGCACGTCGGGCGTGGTCTACCCCGCCGCCGGACTCCCGCTGGTGGCAAGAGAAGCGGGGGCATATATGGTGGAGATCAACCCCGAGGAGACGCCGCTGAGCGATTATATGCATGAGACGATCCGCTCGGCGAGCGGTACGGCGCTGCCGGAGATCATCCGCGCGCTGCGTGCCGCAATCGGCGGATGAGACCACGCGCATCGCCGCCGAGGCGACGGCAGCAGCATACGTACGAGGGCGGAGATATGGCGCGGTGGATAGGACGCCGAAACCAGCCATGCCGGGGGAGCAGGAACAGGGCCGGCTCCCCCGGACAGATCGACACGAGCGGCATACGCGCCACGCGCATCACCCCACAGCTTCCACGGACGTCTCGGCCGCGGCCTCGCCGACTACCTGAGCGCGCCCTCCCCTGCGGCGCGACTCTTTGGCGCCGCCCGGCTGCTCGGCGAGCCGGTCCAGACGCGGGTAGGCGGGGATGGTCTCGGCGAACGCATAGTTGAGGATCTTGTATACCAGACGGGCCGTGAGCAGGTTGGGATGCGCGAGCCCCTTCATCGGCGCCAGCTCCACCACATCGAACCCGACGATCTTCTTCCCCGACCGGATCAGCGTCCGGAACAGATCGAGCGTCTCGGAATAGAGGAAGCCATCGGGCTCGGGAGTTCCGGTGGCGGGCATGATGGCCGGATCGAAGTAATCGACATCGAAGGTGACGTAGACCTGCTCCCCGAGCGCATCGACCGCCGTGCGCTGCCAGTACTCGCCATGGACGCCTCTGCGGATCGCGTTGGCGTACAGAGTGTTCACGCCGTTACCCCGGATGAACTCCGCCTCCTCCCGGCACTGCGCCCGGATGCCGATCTGGGTGATCCGCGCCGGGTCCATCCGCTCGGCCACCCGCGCGGCGAACGACGCATGAGAATACCTGGAGCCCTCATAGCTGTCGCGCAGATCGGAGTGGGCATCGAAGTGGAGAAGGCTCATCTCCGGGTACTTCTCGAGATGGGCGAGGATGGGCGCCGTCGAGATGGTATGCTCCCCACCGAGCGTCACAACGAACTTGCCGGCATCGAGCAACGCCGAGACGTTCTTGTGGATCAGATCGAGCGCATCCTGATCGACCTTCTTGCCGAACTCCAGCGGACGGAGCGTGGCGATGCCTGCATCGAAGCAGAGCTCGCGATCGAACTCGTCGTCGTAGAACTCGACATATGCCGAGGCATCGATGATCGCCCCCGGCCCCCCGGCCGCCCCTCCTCCGTAGCTGACGGTATGCTCATACGGCGCGGAAACTATCGCGATCTTCGAGCTCTCGATCGTCGAGTACTGGCTCTCGATGGCGAGAAAATTTTTCTTGGGTCCCAGCGTTTTCATTGCCACTGCTTGTTACTCCTGTATTGTCAGAATGCCCCGTCACTGTCGGGAATTCCCAAGGATAAAAAAAACTTATCGTTGACGTTTAAACTCCCCTACCGAGACCCTGTCATATTCCGCAAACGAACAACGCCGCGCGGCACGAGGCTTCTTCAGCCAGCGGATACAACCAGGTTCAGTTCACATATCTATCATTGGAGTTAGGCTTATTATGACAAAGAAGATTGCAACCCGCGCCCTCATGATCATGGGATTCATCGCCGTCGGTGTCACCAGCTCGACCTTCGCTCAGACGGCTGCAACCGTCCGTCGCGTTACGCTCGATAAGATCAACCAGCAGCCGGTCGCCGCAAGCAGCGTGGCCCTGACGAACGCATCGCTCAATCTGACGAGCGACCAGAAGACGCAGATCGCCGACATGGATCGCCAGGTGAGCGCTCTGCAGAGCGAGCGGACGAAGCTCTGGTCGGAGTATCGCGCGATCATCGCACGCTCGAACTTCGATGATAAGATGTCCGCCGCGGAGGCAGCTCCACGCATGAAGCGGATCGTTCAGATCAACGCGCAGCTTGCCCCACTTGCATCCAAGCAGGAAGCGCAGCTCTCGTCGATCCTGAACTCGACCCAGCGCTCGCAGCTCGCCAAGCTGGTGTCCAATGTGAAGGCCGGTCTGTAAGACGCCGGAGGAATTCGACCATGTGGAGGATCGATTCCATGTCGATCCACAACGCCCCGATCTCGGCAACGAGGTCGGGGCGTTCGCATTGCGCAGCCTTATGAATGAGTGGGTCCGGTGTCGGCGATCGCTACGATGCGGTTCCCTGGTCGTGCAGGCGTCCCAGCAGGTCGAGCACATACTGCTCGTCGGGATCGAGGCCGTGCGGCGATGAGGATGCTCCCCGCCGCGCCCCCGCAGCGAGCGAGCCATCGAGGTACGCATCGAGGACGGCCGGGTGGATATAGCATTTGCGGCAGATCGACGGGGTGTTGCCGAGCCTCGCGGCGGCGGTCTCCACGGCGGCAACGATATTTTTCTTCCGCTCGGCCTCCGCCTCGCATGGCGCGCAACGGCTCAGCACCGAGGCAGCGGTCACCGTCCCGGCCCAGGTGCGGAAGTCCTTGGCGGTGAAGTCATGGCCGCTGATCTCGCGCAGGTAGCTGTTGATCTCGCCGGAATCGATGGCATGGTGGGTTCCCTCATCGTCGAGATACTGGAAAAGCTCCTGTCCGGGGATATCCCTGCACTTCCCGACGATCCGCGCCAGACGCCTGTCGCTGACATCGATATGGTGGCGGACCCCGCTCTTCCCGATGAACGAGAAGCGGAGCTGCGATCCCGCGACTTTCACATGCCGGTTGCGCATGGTGGTCAGGCCGAACGAGCCGTTGGCCTTCGCATATTCCTCGTTGCCGATCCGGATCAGCGTCAGCTCGAGCAGGCGAACGACCGTGGCGAGGATCTTGGGACGCGGCAGCCCCGGAAGCCCGAGGTCCCTCTCGACGATCGCACGGATCGTTGGGAGCGCCAGGCCGAAGAGGAGCATCCGCTCGTACTTGGTCTCATCGCGCGTCTGCCGCCATCGGGGATGATAGCGGTACTGCTTGCGTCCCTTCGCGTCACGACCTGTCGCCTGAAGGTGGCCGTTGCGAAGTGGAGAGATCCAGACATCGCTCCATGCCGGCGGTATCGCCAGCGAGTGGATGCGCGCCAGCGTCTGCGGATCATCAACCAGATCTCCGCTGGCGCTGGTATAGATCCATCCCTCGCCGTCCCGCTGTCGCGTGATCCCCGGCTTGCCGTCGCTGACATAGCGCAGGCCCGCCGCCCGGGCCGACTCGGTCGGATCGGTGATCAGATTCTGTTCGAGCGCGTCGATTGTGCTGCTTCTTCCCATGACAACCGGAGCTGCAACGGAAGTGCCATGAATCATGTTATGCCTGATCAGACGCGCCGCGCGAACTCCGGAACATCGGGCTCCTCCGGATCATGGGCGGGGAGCTCCTTCGGCACGGTTTCCCCCACCACCGCCTCGACGACTTTGGCGGTCGCTCCCTCCGATGCCGTGGCCCCCTCCCCATCCTCGGCCTGCTTGGCTTCGATATGCTCCTTCATCCCCTCGGCGGCCTGCTCGGCGATATCCTTCGCGGTCTCGCGATCGCAGTAGGCGGTCGAGATCGGGATGGCGTTCTTCGAGGGGCTTATCCTGACGCCGAAGCGCTCGGCATAGACCTGCGTGAACTCGGCGCCGAACAGAAGGATCTGCGACGTATAGTAGATCCACACCAGCAGCACAACGATCGAGCCCGCCGCGCCATACGATGAGGAAACGCTGCTGTTGCCCAGATATAGTCCGATCAGATATTTGCCGATCGTGAAGAGCACAGCCGTCACCACCGCTCCGATCCCGACATCCTTCCAGTCGAGTTCGACATCGGGGAGGAACTTGAACATCATGGCGAAGAGCGCCGAGACCACCACGAACGACAGGACGGTATTGACGACCTGCCAGACAAGCTCGCTGCCGGGCATAGCGTTGCCGAGATAGGTGCCAAGGGCGGTCAGAGCGGCGCTGAGCACCAGCGAGACGAGCAGAAGGAACCCGACGCCGAGCACCAGCCCGAACGACAGCAGGCGATCCTTCAGCATCCCCATGATCCCCCGCCCAGGCTTCGGCATCACCTCCCAGACGGTATTGAGCGAGTCCTGAAGCTCGACGAAGGCACCCGTGGCGCCGACCAGCAGCGTCACCACGCCGATCACCGTGGCGATGATATTATCCCCCGGCTTGTTGGCGCTCTCCAGCATCGCCTGGATCGCCTTGGCACCTTCGAGGCCGACCAGCCCCTGGATCTGCCCGACGATCTGGCCGCGCGCGGCCTCGTCGCCGAAGATCATGCCGGCGATCGCGATGGCGATCACCAGAATCGGCGCCAGTGAAAAGAGCGTATAGTAGGAGAGCGCGGCACCGAGCCGGGGACACTTATCCTTATCCCACTCGACGCCCGCGGCTTTCAGCAGTTCCCAGATTGTCTTCAACATAGATTGGCCCTTTGCTCATGTGTTACTTCCGCACTGTATGCAATCTCCATACCGTCTGGAGTATCGGCGCGATGCTTCATTATGAATGGTATGGAAATGTGTTGCATGTTGCCCGGTACACCATGCGGGCCTAGATTTGCAGCCGATACTCAACGATAAACAACCCGCTCATCAACTCTGGAACCAGGCTGATTATGATCGACCGCATTCAGGAGCTTCTCGGCGACGACGCCGATTCCCTGTTGAATCACACCTGCACGACGATCCCCAAGGAATCGCTCCACCTTCCCGGTCCCGACTTCCTCGACAGGATCTTCATCCCGTCGGACAGGAACATCCGGGTGCTCCACAACCTCGCATGGATCTATGCGACCGGACGCCTGGCGAAGACCGGCTACGTCTCGATCCTTCCGGTGGATCAGGGCATCGAGCATTCCGCCGGCGCGTCGTTTGCGAAGCACCCGGAGTACTTCGACCCGGAGAACATCGTGAAGCTGGCGATCGAGGGGGGATGCAATGCGGTGGCGTCGACCTTCGGCGTGCTCGGCATGGTGGCCCGCAAGTACGCCCACAAGATTCCGTTCGTCGTCAAGATCAACCACAACGAGCTGCTGACCTACCCGAACAAGCACGATCAGGTGATGTTCGGAACGATTGATCAGGCGCACGAGATGGGGGCGGCGGCGATCGGCGCGACGATCTATTTCGGCTCGGAGGAATCGACCCGGCAGATCACCGAAGTCGCCGAGGCGTTCGCCTACGCCCATCAGCTCGGCATGGCGACGATCCTCTGGTGCTATCTCCGCAACCCGGCGTTCTCCGTGAAGGGGGATAAGGACTATCATCTGGCGGCCGATCTCACCGGCCAGGCGAACCATCTCGGCGTGACGATCCAGGCCGATATCATCAAGCAGAAGCTTCCGGAGAACAACGGCGGCTACAACGCCATCGCGTTCGGCAAGACCAGCCCGGCAGTCTACGAGACGCTCACCTCGGATAATCCGATCGACCTCACCCGCTACCAGCTGGCGAACTGCTACATGGGGCGCGCGGGGCTGATCAACTCCGGCGGCGCAAGCGCCGGCGAGACCGATCTTGCCGAGGCGCTCCGTACGGCGGTGATCAACAAGCGCGCCGGAGGCACCGGGCTGATCAGCGGCCGCAAGGCGTTCCAGCGTCCGATGAAGGAAGGCGCCGCCCTGCTGAACGCCATCCAGGACGTCTATCTCGATCCGCAGATCACGATCGCCTGATCGCCGAGATCGTGGTGGAATAGTTTCGTACGAGCGCCGGGCCGGGTCCCGGCGCTCTGCGTTTGGGGGAATCGGCACAGCGCGATGGCGCCGCCACACACGCACGCCGGAGAAAACGCGGGCGGCATCATCTCCGGAGAAACATCTTGCCGGCCAGCTGCCGCACAAGCCCCTTGAACTCCAGCGCCAGCAGATGGACCAGCACCTCGCTCGACTGCATTCCGGCAGCATCGCAGATATCGTCGATATGGGTCGGCTGCTCGCCGATCGCATCGAAGATCCTGTGCTCGAAGAGCGACAGCTCCTCCCCGATCGGGGCCAGTTCTCGCTTCCCCGCCTCGCGCGACGGCATTGTGCGGCCGAGCGCGGCGAGCACATCGTCGGGGCTCTGGGTCAGACGGGCGCGGTCGGTGCGGATCAGCAGATTGGTGCCGCGACTTTTCGGCGAGGAGATCGGCCCCGGCACGGCGAAGGTCTCGCGCCCCTGATCGAGCGCGAACCCGGCGGTGATCATCCCGCCCCCCTGCTCGTCGCTTTCCACCACGATCGTCCCGGCCGACATCCCGCTGATGATCCTGTTGCGCTGCGGGAAGTACGGGCGCTGCGCTTTGGTGCCAAAGGGATATTCGCTGAGCACCGCACCGGCACCGGCTATCCTGTCGGCGAGCCGCGCCGCAAACGAGGGCTCGATGCGATCGAGCCCCGATGCAACCACGGCGACCGTGCGCCCGCCGGCCCTCATCGCGGCGGCATGAGCATACGTATCGATCCCCCGGGCGAGCCCACTTACCACGGTAAGGCCGGCCTCAGCGAACCGCTCGGCATATCGCTCGGCCGTCAGGCGTCCATACACCGTGGCGCCGCGCGTTCCAACCATCGCGATGCCGTCGGCATCCTCCTGGCGCAACTCCCCACGCAGATAGAGGGTGATCGGCGGCGCATAGATATTCCGGAGCGAGGCGGGATAGGCCTCATCCCAGAACTGCACGATCGAGGCACCGGCGCTCTCGGCCAGCAGGCACTGCTCCCCGGCGCGCTCGAGATAAACATCCATGGCACCGATCGCCGCGAGCGCGGCGCGGCGCAGCCCCAGCGCGGCCAGATCGGCCTGCGGAGCCGAGATGATCGCATCGAACCCCGCGCCGCTCTCGACCAGCGCGCGGAGCGCCGAGGAGGTAATGCCGGGGAGCATCCCCAGCGCAAGTATCTGGCGTTGTGACAACATCGCCATGCGTAGTGATGATTATGATGCGTAGACGATCCGGCCCCGAGCTGTCAGCTCACGGCCGGAGATTCGATTCGTGCAAGGAAGTCATCGGCGAGCCGCGCGGCCTCCTCGCGGGTGGGGGCCTCGGCGATCACGCGGATGATCGGCTCGGTGTTCGACGCGCGAAGATGAACCCACGAGCGCTCGAAGTCGAGCTTCAGGCCGTCGTCGGTGGTGACCCGCCCCCCGGCGGCATGGGCCGATGCGATCGCCCCCAGCATCGCCGCGGAATCGGTCCCGGCGACGAGCGTGGCCTTCCGCTTGACGATCTCGTAGGAGGGGAGATCGGCGCGCAGCGAGGAGAGCGTGCGGCCATGGACCATCAGGTTCTGGAGCGTCACGATGATGCCGGCCAGCGAGTCGCGTCCGTAGTGCAGCCCCGGGAGGATCACCCCGCCGGAACCCTCGCCCCCGACCACCGCCCCGACGTCCTTCATCCTGCGCGCCACGTTGATCTCGCCCACCGGCGTGCGAAGCACCCGTGCCCCATACCGCGCCGCCACATCCTCCACCGCCCGGGTGGTGGAGAGGTTCACAACGGCGAGCAGCTCCCGCTCAGCATCGCGCTGGCGCTCCCATCGGAGGATATAGTCGGCCACCTCGGTGATCGTATACTCCTCACCGAACGGCTCCCCATGTTCATCGATCAGCACCAGACGGTCGGCATCGGGATCGACGGCGATGCCGAGGTCCGCCCCGTTGGCGATCACGGCGTCGGCAAGCTGCGTCAGGTTCTCCGGCAGCGGCTCGGGAGTATGCGGGAACAGTCCGCTGCCGTCGCAGAAGAGCGGGATCACATCGCAGCCGCAGCGCTCCAGCAGCCGGGGGACGATCACCGACCCGGAGGCGTTCACCGCATCGACAACCACTTTGAACGCCCGCGCGCGCAGCGCGTCGACGTCGACGAACGGCAGCGCGAGCACCATCTCGATATGGCGGGCAAGATCCCCCTCGGCGTTATGGCAATCGCCGGGATTCTCCCACGACGCGTATCCATCGGGGCCGCGATCGGCGATGGCGAAGAGCTCCGAGCATTCATCGGGGCTCAGGAATATCCCCTCATGATTCAGAAACTTCAGGCCGTTCCACTGCGACGGATTGTGCGATGCGGTGATCGAGATGCCGCCGACGGCATCGGACGTCTCGGTGGCAAGCTGCACGGTGGGGGTCGGGGCGACGCCGATAACGCGGGCCTGGCTTCCGCACGCGCGCACCACGCCGACCGTCACATCCTCGATCCACCCACCGCTTCCCCGTCCATCACGGCCGATGATGATCGGGCCGGGACCGCAGAACGCGATGAACGCCGCGACGTAGCGGGCGACGACATCGGGAGTAAGACCGTCACCGATCGTGCCGCGCAGGCCGGAGATTGAGCGAATGAAAGGCATGATGCGAACCTGACCCTCTGGCTTGTGAACGTATGAACTCCATGGGCGCGCCCGCCCGCGGGATCGGCCATCGACCGGGTGACGAAGATAATGGTTAGGTTGAAACAGATGATGTTTCTCGCGGTTCCATCGACTTGCGCAAAGAGATTTTCGTATGTTTAGGGCTCATATTCTTCAACCTTCGAGCGTACCCGTTATGCAAATCTCCTCAATACTCGAAGAACAGTACATCGCAATCAAGCTCCCGGCCGCAACCAAAGAGGATGCGCTCAACAGCATCATCGATATGCTTGGCGCATCCGAGAAGGTACACGACCTGGAGAAGGTGCGCTCGGCGATCCTGGAACGGGAGAAGCTGATGAGCACCGGCGTCGGCCACGGCTTCGCGATCCCGCACGGCAAGACCGATGCGCTGGAGGACATCATCGCCGCCTTCGCCATCACCGAGCAGCCGATAGATTTTCAGGCGCTCGACAACCAGCCCGTGCAGCTGATCTTCATGCTGGTCGGCAAGGAGACCCATGTCGGCACGCATCTGAAGCTGCTCAGCCGCATCAGCCGGCTGATGAACAACGAATCGTTCCGCCGCCAGCTTCTCGACGCATCTTCCCCGGCCGAAGTGCTCCAGCTGTTCGACCGCGAGGAGCATCGTTACTTCGAAAGCTGAGGGAGCGTTCCTCCCCCAGCGCCCCCCGCGTCGGCATCGCGGGGGCTTCGGGGGGAGAGGGGCTCGCTGTATACCATACGACGCCGGCAGTATCTCCGCCCTTCCCATGAAGGGCGTTCTCGTTCAGATTCCATCGCAGAGTTATGAGCTATCAATCGCTGAAAGGATTTCGTGATATCCTCCCGGATGAGGGAGCCAACTGGCGGAGAGTGGAGACGGCGATCCATGAGCTGATGCGTCGCTACGGCTATGGCGAGGTACGCCTGCCGATGCTCGAGGCAACGGCGCTCTTCACGCGGGGAGTGGGGGAAGGAACCGATATCGTCGGCAAGGAGATGTACAGCTTCCTCGACAAGTCCGAGCCCCCCGAGTCGCTGACGCTCCGCCCCGAGCTGACCGCAAGCGCCGCGCGCGCGTTCGTCGAGCACAGCATGGCGCAGAACCAGCCGCTGACCAAGTGGTATTATATCGGGCCGATGTTCCGCTACGAGCAGCCACAGGCGGGACGCTACCGGCAGTTCCATCAGTTCGGCCTGGAGCTCTACGGCTCGCCGCACCCCGAGGCCGACGCCGAGGTGATCATCGCAGGAGCGGATCTGATGAGCGCGCTCGGCATCACCAACTACCGGCTCCGTCTCAACTCGATCGGCATGGCCGAGGAGCGCGCCGCGTATCGTACCGCGCTGCTCGAGTATCTCGAGGAGCGCCGCGCGGAGCTCAGCCCCGACAGCGTCCGCCGTATGGAGAGTAACCCGCTGCGCGTGCTCGATTCGAAACGGGAGGAGGATATCCGTGCCACTGCCGATGCTCCCCGTATCGCCGACTATCTGCAGGATGAATCGCGCGAGCATTTCGCCAGGGTGCAGGAGCTTCTGACCGCCGCCGGCATCCCCTTCACGATCGACCACCGGCTGGTGCGCGGGCTCGACTACTATACGCGCACCGCCTTCGAGTTCCAGGGGCTCGACCTCGGCGCGCAGGATGCGCTCGGCGGCGGCGGACGATACGATATGCTGATCGAACAGATCGGCGGCAAGGCGACCCCGGCCGTCGGCTTCAGCTTCGGCATGGAGCGGCTGCTGATCGCGATGCAGAGCGCCGGGGCGCTCCCGCCGGCCGCACCGGAGGCCGATGTCTACGTGATCGGGCTCGACGACGCATCCCGCCGCTGGGCATTCGAGACCACCGCGCAGCTTCGCAGGGCTGGACTTGCCGCCGAGTGCGATACGCTCCGGCGCTCGATGAAGGCGCAGATGCGGGAGGCCAACCGCAAGGGCGCGCGCTTCGCGGTGATCGTCGGGGAGAGCGAGCTTGCCAGCCGGCATGCGCAGGTGAAGAACCTTCAGACGCATGACCAGCATGGGATCGACTTCGATGCGCTCATCGGCGAGCTGAAGGAGCAGGCCGACAGGAGCGCCTCTCCCCATGCCCCCCCACCGGCCCTTCAGCCCGACCGCGAGGCGCCGATATCCGAATCATGACGGTATACCGCCACGGCCCGCAATGGCCGTGGCGGAACCTCTCCCCCACGACGCCCCCAGTTGCTCCGGCCCCCTTCATCGGGCCCC
>Ga0164241_10002808_pt1 | contig 18314 bp, 16 predicted proteins | sample OricomyardsoilBY_FD_108780 | JGI IMG/M metagenome (GOLD analysis project Ga0164241, IMG submission 108780) | Backyard soil microbial communities from Emeryville, California, USA - Original compost - Back yard soil (BY) | ecosystem: Environmental > Terrestrial > Soil > Unclassified | place: USA...
AGATCATGTAGTGATCATCTTTTTTCTTGCGGCCATCTCCGTAGTCGTAGTCCCCCAAGAGTCGGGGTAAGATCGTTTCGGGAGGGCAATTGATGTATGTCGGGCGTGAAACGATCGCGACCTGCTCCGGACGGTTCTTGAGATCGTCGAGCCAAACGCTGGCTTCGTGCAGTGCCTTCAAAACTGCCTTGACCGTCTTCGGGTTCTTGGTCGCGAACTCTTCGGAAAAAGCGCACACTTTCTCGGGATGATCGGGCCAAAGTTCCTGGGTGGTCACGGCCGTGTAGCCGATATCGTCGGCAATGGTACGGGCATTCCACGGCTCGCCGACGCAGAAGGCATCCATTTTCCCGACCTTCATGTTGGCCACCATTTGGGGAGGGGGAACGGTGACGAGCGCGGCGTCGGTATCGGGGTTGATGCCGCCCGAACCCAGGTAGTAGCGCATCCACATCGCGTGAGTGCCGGGCGGAAAGGTCATGGCAAATGTCATGGGATTACCAGCCTTTTTGGCTTCATCCACCAAAGGTTTCAGAACCTTTGCATCGCCGGCGACCTTGCCCTTGAGCTCTTTCTTCATCGAGATGGCTTGCCCGTTTCGATTCAACATCCAGGGGGTAATCATCGGCTTCACGGGCGAGCCTAAAAGACCCATGGTTGAAGCCAGGGGCATACCGATCAGCATGTGCGTAGCTTGAATATCGCCGTTCGAGAGCGAGTCACGAATAGCAGCCCAGCTCGCACCTTTAATGATCGTGGAGTTGATGCCGTACTTTTTGAAAAGCCCCTTCTCGTGAGCAATGACGATCGGCGAACAGTCCGTCAGCGCTATCATACCGAAGCGAATATCGGGCGTTTCGGGCGCGCTCGAGGAGGCTCCAGAGGTAGAGGAAGCGGATTTTTCGGCCGCTTCGGCGGAAGGTTTGGTTTCTTCTTTCTTCGAACAGCCTGCGAGAGAGGCGGTAGCAGCAAGGGAAGCGGATACCTGAACGAAGCTGCGGCGATTGATTTGATGGCTCATGTAGGGAATCCTTTGTCCGACCCCTGTTATGGCGGCCGTTGATTCCCGGATTTTTTCGGCGATTGGATCGCGTGCGTTACTTTTCTTCAGACAGCAGCAGTCCTCCGCTTTCAGAAACACGCGTGTTTCATTCAGAAAAATAGATTCGCCATGTTTCTGAACGTCGACTCCGCCTGGGCCTGCCAGAAGACTCATTTGGTCATCTTCGACAACTCATGTCGTGAGTGTTTCTAACGCTCAAGCCCGGGCCTGCGCCTCACGGTACGGGGCCGTTCGATGGCAAGCCGGTAGGGGTTCTGTTTCGGGAGACTCGCTTTTAGGCTGGCCGGCCTAGCTGAAGCAGGCGGACGAGGCTGGCTCGCGGCCGCAAGGCGTCTGCGAGGGTGTGCTCATCGAGTGTAGCCAGAAAATTTAGTGTGGCTGCTCGCAGGAGCGACTTGAGCCCGCAGGCCGGCTCGATCACGCAGGGCTCGTCGTCGTGTCGTAAACAAGGAACCACGCCCAACTCCGGCTCGACTTGGCGTACGAGCTCCCCCAGGCGAATGCAGGCTGGCTCACGAGCGAGACGCACGCCTCCGCCGCGGCCGCGAGTCGTTTCAACATAACCGAGTCTCCCCAGCGTTTGGATGACCTTCAGCACGTGGTGCACAGATATACCATAGGACTCACTGATCTCGGCGGCGGTCAAGCTGCGGGGTTCGACCGAGCCCAGGGCTACTAACGCGCGTAAGGCGTAGTCGGTATGTTGAGTCAGATGCACGAACTAGCCTGGCATGCGTGGACTCGCCTGTCATGGCGCGGCCGAAACGGTAACTCCGGAGGGGGCCTTGCTGAAGAAGGGGTCGGAGTGGATACGAGCGAGTGGGCTACCCTGCAAGTAAAGGCGCTTCTTGAGTTTTTGGACGAAATCGGGCGCGCCGCACAAATAGCTACGGAACTGCTTGGACTCGGGATGGCGCTCGAGGACGTGCTGGACGAGGTCTGTGCTGAGCTCGTTGACCTCGAGTGTCGGTTGACTTTGCCGGAGGGCGAGGAGTTCACTCGAGAAGTAGAAGTCGTTCGAATCGCGCGCGCCGTGGTAAAGATAGAGTGGGCCTTTGTGGCCTCTTGCGAGGGCGGAGCGAAGGACGCCAACGAGCGGCGCTAGGCCCGTGCCCGTCCCAGCGAACAAGAGCGGCGCCTCTGTTTCGTCGGCCACATAGGTGCAGTCACCGAAGGGCCCCCGAATCTCGAGTTCGGCTCCGACTTCTCGACTGAGCCAAGGACTCAGAGCCCCGTCGGGAAATATTGCTACATGGAGTTCAAGAAACTCGTCGCTCGGTAAGGATGCGAGCGAGTAAGGACGCTCGATGCCGTCCACGGTTCGCCGTACGTAGACGAACTGCCCGGCTTCGAAGGCAAGACCGCTCGGGCGGGAAAGGCGAACTATCGCCACTCGAGACGAGGCCTGTCTGACCTCGAGGATCTTCGAGCCATAGCTTTGCGCCGACTCCAAGCGCTCTAGCGTGAGCTCTTTGTCTGTTGGGCAAATGCACGAGCAAAAGGCGCCACTTTGCGCGAGACTGAGGCGTAGTCCGGCTTGCGTCCGCGCAGGTACAGCCCCGCTCGTGACCTTGAGCAGGCAGCTCTGGCACGCCCCGTTCCGGCAAAACGAGGGCACCTCGAGGCCGTGCCGTAGCAGGCAATCGAGAACAGTTTCAGCGGGCTCCGCCTCGTAAGGTATTCCTTCGAACGTGATCAATTGTGAAGCTCCTTCTGGGCCAGCCAGCGCCCAAGAGGGGTGCCAGCCAGCTCAGCCCTACTTGTTCAAGACGTCGTTCTTCACGCTCGACGCGATTGCGGCCGCTTCGGCAATGAGCTCATCGGGGACCCCAAGTTCCTTCAGGGTCCCGCCCAAGTTCTCCATCACAGCGTTGAAATCGCCCTCGCTGAGCTTCATCTTGGCATGAGCGGCTCGCATGGCTTTTCCCGAATAGTTGGCCGGGCCGCCGAACGCGTAGGTGAGAAAGGCCTTTTGTTTCGCACGCTGCGTATCCATGTCGACCGTGTCGAAGTAATGGCTAATTCGATCGTCGGACAAGACCTTGCGATAGAACACGTCGACGGCCGCCTCGACTGCCGCTTCGCCACCAATTTTTTCGTAGAGTGTGCTCATAAAGTTTCTCTGGGGTTCTGAGTTGGAACGGCATCGTCCAATGCACGTGGGACAGCCTCGGAAAGCTCCGCGGCGAGTTTGAGCCGAGCCGACACTGGGCGTGGGCTCGAATGCGGCTTTAATGGGGTTTTTGAAGGCAACTCACGGTGTGAGTTGAAACAGGTAACACAAATACTCCTTTCAGCCGGACTAGGTCAAGCAGGATCGTGTTTTCCCTCGCAGCCAATGAATCGTGCAGGGCGTGGTCACTCTTTAATTCTCCCCCGGATCATTGAGCGCTCGCGTTGCGTGAGGATTGCCGAAGAGGACGCGCTCCGTGCGGTTTGCTGGAGGAAACGGACAAGGAACACGGCGCGCCCAAATGTCACGGTGGCGCGCCTCTCTCGGATGCGCGGCGTCCGCGTCTGAGTCGTTTCTGAGCACTACTCAAACTGGCATGACGCATGCAGCGTTGTTGGAAAGTCGGTCTAGGTGCCGGCCCTAAACCGCCAACTGAAGTTGCGGAGGAGGTTCCTATGCATCCCATCAGACGTTCTCGGGTTCACCGAAGCGCGGCGGGCGTCGTTGCCGGGTGGCATCGAGCCCTTCGCCTTGCGCTGGCGGTTGCTTTCCATGGCTTCATACTCAGCGCGGGAGTGCGCTGTTCGGGTGCCCCCGGCGATGCCGCGCCGCCCGAGGCCGACATCGTCTATGTCGGTCAGCCGACCGACGAAGCGCTTGCTTACCTGGAAGCCTTAGACCCAGTTCCGAGTCCGAACGAACTTGTCGTTGAGTCACCCGCGGCCTCGACGAAGCTTACCGCTGAGCAGTTTGAGATTCGCTACAGCGAGCCTTCGCAGGCGGACCTCGAGCGCTCCTTGAAGGACAGTTCTCGCTCGGCTCGAGTGCGAGTTGCTCGCGCTCCTTCTTTCGTCGTCCGATGGACGGGGAGCTGGGTGCAAGAGGCCCACGGGCACGGTGTCCCCTATTCGGGGGTCGGATACTTTCTTGAGGTTCGAGACAGGGCGGGTGCCAGGGTGCTCGGGGTATTTACAGATCAATTCGGATACGCTCCGACCTTCGCCGAGCGTGAACTTCTGCGAGCGGCCGGTGCGCTTGAGCTCAGAATCACTTCGGCATACTTCGAACAGAACGAGGTGACAGCCGATGGTGGGCCTTTCGAGCGCGCTAAAGTGCCGTTTGAGGTGTTGTGAGCTGTCATGGAAGGCGAAGGGCTCGCGCTCCCATCCCCTTTCCAAATGAAAGCTTTGGGCCTGGACCACGCAAAGGCCTGGCGGCCCTTCTAGTTGGGCTCGGCTGTGCATGTGGGCCCCGAGGGGAGCCCGGCTACTCGGGCGAGGCCTTTCCCAGCAGGCGAACCGAGCTTCCTATCGGAAGCGCTAACCTAGGCTTCGTCGCCAATAGTGGCTCGGACACAGTCAGCGTCGTTGATCTCGACAACTTCACGCTGGTTTCGGAGCTGCCAGTCGGCAGAAATCCAGTTGATCGCGATGGCCCTCGGTCACTCGTCATCGATCGCAGTCGGGCTCTGGTTCACATAATTCTAAGTTTTCCAGACACCGAGTCGGGGCCCCATTCGGTCGACTTTGGCAGTGAGCGACCAGGATACGTGCAAACACTGGCACTTGAAGATTTGAGACCGCTCCACGAAACCAGGGTGGGCTCGGCGCCCTTTGCCATGGCTTTGACTCCGAGCGAACTGAACCTGGTGGTGGTCCATAACGATCCGGCGCGAGCCTTGATTGGGGAAGACGCACTCTCGCGTCGTTCGACGGTCACGGTTTTGGATGCTCGCTTTGGCGAAGGGCAAAGCGCGGAGTTAGTGGAGCTTCCACTCTGTATAACACCTCGAGCATTTGAGTTCGCTTCTGACGGCTCACTCGTGGCCGCATGTGTGGGCGACGATGCGCTCGTCGAGCTCGACCTCAGCTCGGGAGAGCTTTCAACCGCTTTCGACGTCGATCCTAGCGCGCCTCAGAAGCCCTACGCCATGAGCAGAAGCCCTGATGGGCAACGGTTGGCCGTAGCGTACCAACTCTCACGGCAAATCGTCCTCTTCGACGTCGAGGCGCTTGACGGAGCGAACCGTTCGCTACCCGTTAGCGGTGTGCCCAGTTCAACAACGTGGCTTTCCGACGAAGTGCTTCTTGTATCGATTTGCGACCCGGATGGGGTGGTGCTCATCGATACTCAAGACCTCAGCATCATTCAGAAATACAACTTCGGCGCCGAGTGTGACGCGCCTAGTGAGCTCGCGCTCGGCCCGTCCGGGGGGCTCTACCTCGTTTGCGAGGGAGACGGCTTTCAAAGGGGCACGCTCGTCCAACTTGATGCGCAGACTTTGGCTGCTGAGAAGTCGCTCGAGCTCGGTGTAGCTCCCGATCGAATGGCGGTGATAACTCGATGAGCGCGCGTCGGGGTTGCCTCTTGTCGCTTCTGGTCAGCGGAGTGCTCGCAGCCTGTGGCCCTGTGGAAGGCGCGGCCGAACGTGGGCAAGCGCTCTTTCAAAGTCCAAGCTTTGCGCCCTCCAAGATCAATAACTATTCCTGCGCAACGTGCCATGGTCAAAGCCCCGAGGATCACCAAAAGCGCATCTTGCCCGGGGCCTGGCTAGGGGGTGTAACGGAGCGAGCGGCTTTTTGGGGAGGGGCCGAGACGGATCTCTTGCGGGCCCTCAACGCTTGTCGTGCGGAATTTCAAGTAACTCCGGTCGGTCTTGAGGCGGACGATCCCGATGCGAGCGAGCTCTATGCGTACTTGGTCTCGCTCGAGCCAAAGCAACCTGGGGTAGTGGACTTCACGGTGGTCGAGGAGATCGAGAACATCCCGCGCGGTGATGCCAGTTTGGGTCAAGCAATGTATGCGAAGGCCTGCGGCTATTGTCATGGCGAGATTCACTCGGGGCAAGGGCGCTTAAGTCGGCGCATTCCTATCTTGCCCGAAGACACGATCGACGCGCACGACGGCTACACCCCACGCCTCTTGCGCTTGGTTTTCATTGAAAAGGTGCGACACGGCGCGTTCCTCAACTATGGCGGCGATATGCCGCCATTTTCAGCTGAAGTACTCAGCGACACTGAGCTCGCCGACATTCTAGAGACCCTCGGAGCAAGAGGAGAGTAGTCGAGCAAGAGCGCGCGAGAAGAGCTCGGCCTACCCCGTTCGCGTCACTAGCGCTTGTTACTGGGGCCGATTGTTCTGCACGGTTAGCGATTGGCTTGGATTGAGCAAGACGTTGATCTGAGCGAACACAATGCCTTCTTCGAAACGCGCCGTGGCTTTGACGCCGCTGTTACCCATCTCGTCGGCCGCGATAGCTCCTTGATAGACGGTAGCGAGGCTTCCCTCGGTCCGACGCAGATACGGTTGACCCGACTTGTGGACGGAATCGGTGAGGGTGGGATCGAAATAGAACTGCGTGGTGAGGTAGTGCTCGGCGCCGCTATAGTCGGTGCGCCCTTTCGAGCTCGAGCCACTGTGTAAGAGTAGTACGTGGATGTGCACGTCTCGTCCGTTGTACCAACCAGGGAAGATGCTGCGAAAAGAGACGACGCCATCGGAGCCTGTTTTTTGTACGCCGCGACAGAAGCGGTCCACGTCGACCGTATCAATGTCACTCGAAGCGGGCACGCCGGCGTAGCGCGAGTCCGGACTTTGCTCTTTGTTCGTGCCACGCGTGCCGAAGCCGCTGTAGAAGCCTTGCGCATCGGTGTGCCAGACATAAACCTCGACGTCTTCTACCGGGGTGTCACCGCAGGTGCTGCTAGCGCCGTCGAGGATGCGCAGATGCAGTTGCATCTCCACGCCAGCTTCGGCTTGCGTGTTATAGCGGCCACGGATGTCTTTTCTGTACATCGAGATGTCCCCCGTCATCTCGAGCTCATGGATCATGAACGGCCCTTGGCCCGCACCGTCGGAATACGTAGCGCGACACGTAGCCACTTCATCCCAAGGGCCGGGAGCAAGGAGTCCATCTTCGCCCGCTGCTCCGCCCGTTCCACCGTCAGTGCCTCCTGAGGCGCCGCCGGTCGCGCTCGTACCCCCCGCCTGTTCGCCTCCGCTCGCTCCTCCGCCGGGGTTCAGGTTTCCGCCGCTTGCCGAACCACCGAGGGCCGCGGTGCCGCCGATGCTCCCGCCACCGAGCCCCGACGCCCCGCCTGATAGCGGACCAGCGCCTCCGCTCGCCCCGCCTCCAGAGCCGAGCCCGCCTCCAGAACCGAGCCCACCTCCAGAGCCAAGCCCGCCCAAACCGCCATCACCGCAGCCAAGGGCCGTGAGCGTCACCGGGAATAAGCTGAGTCCACCCAGACCCATGAGCGCCTTGCGCCGGCTGAGCGGTTGTTCGTGGGAGGACTGAGAAGAAGCTGCTTTTTTGGTCATGGCTTTCCTTGGGAAAAACGGAGAGCTGTATCAGAGAGGGGACGCGCGAGCGCGCGCCTGGCCGAACAGGCCAAGTATGATAAAAATATTAGATAGGACTGAACTTCAGTTCGCGAGGGTCGGCGGCGCCGCGTTCAGGTCGTCAATCCACACACGCACCTTCTCAAGATCGGCTGCGGATACGGTGACATCGAGGGTCGGCGGCATCCTGCCGGTGTTGCACGTCGCAGTCGTCGTCTCCGTGCAGCCTGCACTTACTGCAGTTCCAGCCATTTTTCGGTAAAGCCAACTCTGAGAGGCGTTGCCCGGGACGACCAGCTTGAACTGGCCGCCGTCCACCGATGCTCGATTCACTAAATCCTCGACGATTGCACTGGAGCTGATCTCGCCGCCCAGGGTCAGCGCACCGTTGGTGCCCTCGCCGGGGAAGTGACAGCCCTGACAGTTGTAAGTAGCGCCCTCAAACAAAGGTCTCACCTGTTCATGAAAGTAACCGCTCTCATTCACAGCAGGCGGGGGTTGCTCTGTTTCTGCATTCGGATCGACGTAGAGAGCCAGCGTGTCCATCTCACGACACTGAGCTTCTACTGCCGCATTGAGTTCGGGATCGTCGACGGGTTTGCCGATGGCGCGGCGATACTTTTCCCAGACCTTGTCGATCCAGCCGTGCATCTTCCAAAACATATAGTTGTCGATGTTGGACTCCTGGTTGCCCAGGCTATGTTGCGGATTGCCGTTGGGCGTCCATTTGAAATGCAAGGAGCCATGGAGGCCGCTCCCACTCAGATTGAACTGTGCGGCGGCCATGCCACATTGAATCCAGCGCCCGAATTGCCCTTCGTCAGCGAAGCGCGAGTAGTTCTCTGGCTTGTCGATTTCGTCGGCAATTTTGGCGTTCGAGAGATCTGCCGTCGAGAAGGACGACCAGCTCGCTCGCCAGGCTTCGGGCACGTCAGTCGCTGCTTGAGGGAACGTATCGAAGCCCTCGAACATTTCGCTGTGGTTCGGCCAGAGTTGCTTCAACGACAAGATCATGTGCCGATGCATGGCTAAAAACTCGTAGCCATCACCATCAGTCTTGCACTCTTGATTGGTCGGAATCGTGACGCCCTTCTGCGGACCGTCATTGCAAATGGTGCCGCCGGCTCCGGGACAACGACGAACTCGATGCCATGCGAAGTGGGCGGCCTGCCATTCGTGCTCCACCATCCACTGAATGGCTTCGGCCTGGATCCAAGTATCGACTGGATTCGACTGTACGTCGGGGCCCGCAGCCATCGTGAGATCGGTAGGCTCGGCATCGTAGCCATACTTACAGTGATCAGCGCTATGAGTCTCGCCCCCGCCACTAGAGCTGCCGCCGCTCGACGCTCCTCCTATGGAGCCGCCTATGCTGGCTAGTCCCCCGTTCGCAAGCTCACCACCCGCAGCTAGCGAGCCGCCTCCAGGGAGCCCGCCAGCGCTGACCGAGTTGCCCCCTGAGGGAATGAGCGCGGCGCCGCCACTTGCCAAATCTGAGCCTCCGGTGCTTCCCAGGCTGCTGGATGGGGCTCCGCCGGTCGCGTTCAATCCTGTGGAGGCGGGTCCACACGAAAGTGCGACACCTGCCGCGGTTAGCGACGCCGCTGCTAGGCGCATTGCGGGGGCGTTGCGCAAGTACACTGTGCCTGCGCCTTTCCGGCGATGGCTCGTAGTTCCTCGGTGAACTCAGCTAGCAAAGCCCTGCGCGGATCTTCGTCATCCGTAGGCGCTTCGAAACGCCGGGAACCCCAGAGTCGAAGTGCGCACGCTAAGAGCACCGCTGGAAGTACGGTGAGAGCCAGTAACGAAGCGCTAACTATAAGAAGGATTGAGATCATGGCCTTGTTCTCGGGGGAGGTGGAGCTGCAAGGTCGGGGGCGCAGCTCGCAAGAGCGTCTCAGCACCATTCGTGCCAAGCCTGCGCTTGGCCTACGGCCTGGCCTCTCGCACGTAGGGACAATACGAAACAGCGCGCGGTGAGTTGAGGCGAGGCGCGGCCAAAACGGCTTATGTTTCTGGGCGCGCAGCGCGCGATCAAGAAAGTGAAGAGTCAATGAAGCGCTTTGCATCGAACCTAACGAGGCCTCCACGACTGGCTCCGCTGCAGAGCGGCTTCCCGCGTTATTTCACCGTTCGGGCCAGCACCAATGATGGATCGCGACAACCTGCTGGGTTCGAAACTGAATCAAAAGAGCATCAAGTCTGGCCCTCGATCCAGGGGAGCGCCCATTTCCTCGAGGTTACCACGACCATTCGGCAGTGAGCTTCGAGCTCGCGCTCATGTTGGCATCTTGGTTGCTTAGGGCTCCCTGCACTCGGCTCCCTAGCCTCGGACGACCCTACATGAAATGGATGCTCAAACCACTCACTTTACTTCCTCTTGGCCTCGCGGTCCTTGGTACCGCTCGAAATGCCCAGGCTGCCCCTTGTTCAGAGACGGGCTTGCCTAATCCGGTCTATGGCAGTGGTGGGAGCGCCGTGACTCCTACGCTTAGGAGCATCGCTACCGCGCTGGCCGCGTTGCCTGAAGAGGAGCGGATCACGATCTACTTCTCGGATCCGGGTGCGTGCGCGGGCTACGAGTACTTCCGGCAACCCGATGCGCTACTTCAGGCTACATTTCGCTATTGGAACGAGAGTGGCGTTGAGAGCACGTGCGAAGCCCCTCAAAGCGTCGTGCAATTCGCTCATATGGGCAACACGCCGGCCCTATGTCCGGGAGACGTACCCCTTCCCGAAGGAGCCCAGCGCTACGTTGCGCCGGTGCAGACGATTGACATCATTGCCAACTACGATTCGCAGGAGCGTACGATTTCGGCCGAGGCGCTCTATCACATCTTCGGCTTCGGCCCTGGATATGAGGATCGCACCGTTAGCCCCTGGGACAATCCGAACGCTGTCTTCGTCCGCCGCACGAGCTCCTTCGTGCATCAAATCATCGCTCAAGCCGTCGGCGTGCCGGCGGCGGGCTTCAAGCTTCCCACAGCCAACTTCCTGCAAACCAACCCGGAAATTGTGGCCGCAGTAGCCAACTGGGGTGATGAAGAGGGCGAAGATATTGGCGAAGGGCTTGGCTACGTCTCGGGCTCGAACGCCGTCACCGGCCAAAGAGCGGAGCAGACTCGCACGCTGGCGTACCAACACTTCGATCAGTCGTGTGCGTATCTGCCCGATTCACAAGAGGAGACTTACGACCGAAAGAACGTTCGCTCGGGTCAATACTTCTTCTGGACGCCCGCTTGGCTCTACGCCTTCGCCGATGACGACGGCCTGGCCGAGGATCCTGCGGTTCGTAACCTGATTGGCTGGTTCGACGGCTCTATCGATGGCCCCAGCGGAGTCGATGTTCAGCAACTGATTGTCCAGGCCGGCGACGTGCCGCTTTGCGCCATGAATGCGATCCGGCCCGATGGCGACCTTTCCCCGATTCAGTCCTACGCCCCACCTCGGCCTTGTAACGGTTGGTACGACTTCATCGCGACGGGCGCGACCGAGTACCAAAGCTGCGAAGAGACCGATGATTGCGACGGCAAGGACGACGGCGAAGTGTGCCGCTTTGGATATTGCGAGGCTTATTAATCATGAACCCATCTGAGAAACTTGATTCCAAAATGACTTCGCGATCTCGTCGCCTCGCCTCGCCGTTCACGGCCTTCGTACTGGCTCTGTCGGTCGCTGCGCTGCCTTCTGCATGCAAAGACGCTAATCCAGAGCCGGATGATGATGACAACGTCGTCAATCCGGGCGGCGATGGCAACGACGACGATAGCAACGGTTCCGGCGGCAAGGGAAGCCAGCCGAGCGGCGGCAAAGGCAACCCCGGCACGGGCGGCAAGGGCGGTGGCACGGGTGGCAAAGGGTCTGGGTCCGGAGGTCAAGGGGGAGAAAACCCAGGCGGCGAGGGGAACACGCCGAGCGGCGGTTCGGATCCGGGAGGCATTGGCGGAGGCTTCGTAGAGCCACCCCGCGAAGATTGCCCGGAAGAACCGAACGGCGAAGAATGTTGGGATCTCACAAAATGCAATGGCGTGACGACCACCCAGTTCCTAGAGCAATGCGGGGGCACATGTCAGGCACCGTTCAACAACGAAGAGCGCATCGAAGGCTTCACTGGCAGTCTGCCTTCACTACCGTGATCGAAGCGAGCTAGTTGCCATCACCGAGAACGGCCGTGGACAATTTCATGGCAATATTAAAGGGCCCGTTGAGATCAACGGGCCCTTTCTCCATTTGTGCATCCAAAACCGTGATCGATCCTGATTGCTGAACGCGCCTCGGGACGCTCCACTAGATCATTTGCTTGATGCCCAGGCCTAATGACGGGCTAGAGCATTTCACGGACTTCAAGCCCGGCCGATAGGCAGAAAGCCCGATAAATCCCCTGGGATGCGAGCCAAATTCGCGTGGCACATCGCTTGCTAATTCGCAGGAACCCTCGGCCTTCTCCGCCGTCGTTTCCCTTAGCCGCACTCTGTTCCCCATGCGATCCGTACTGATGCCTCGCTCGGGCTTTCGCCCGAGCCGCCTTGCTTGCTTTTCGACGCTGCTTCTTCTCGGAGTGACCGAAGGGGCTATGGCCCAGGGCCAAGATCCCACGCCTGAACCCACAGCGCCTGCGGCACCGACGGCTCCTCCGTCGGACGGCGCGAGCGAAGCGGACGAAGACTACGAAGTGGACGCGTCGACCGAAGCTGGGCCTGTTCCTCCCCAGGCGACGGCTCCAGAAGCGATGGTTCCACAGCCTGCTGCGCCCGTCGTTACGCCCGCAGCACCACCGGTATCCGGCGCTGTCGCGAGCGAAGTCGTGATGAACCCGAGCGGGGAGCCCGCAGTGCCGCCCGCGCAGCCTTCAGGCCTAGCCCGAGCCGCAGAAATGAGTCCAGAACCTGTTCAAGGTCCTGCGCTCGAACGTGAAGGCTCGAATTACCGACGCCGCATGAAGCCCGGGTTTGCCGTGTCTGGGTTCATTCAGGCTCAGTATCAGAACTCTCAGTTCTCCCAGGATCAGCTGAATCCCGATGGGCAACAGCTCAACCTAGATGAGTTTGGCGTGCGCCGTGCGCGTGTGCGACTCGATCACGGTTGGAGTTTCGGCTTCGCTACGCTCGAGGTCGACGCAGGTACAATCGGTGGAGCCAATCTCAGGCTCCGTCGTGCGGAAGCCTCCGTCTTTTATCGCGGAGACGCCGGACTCGATGAAACGCCTTGGGCAGTCCTCACGGCGGGAGTTACCGACGTTCCGTTTGGTGGTGAGCTGGGTGAATCACAACGTGACCGCTTGTTCATGGAGCAGAGCATCGCCAGTCGGGCTCTCTTCCCGACACCCGCAGACGTAGGCGTCAAGGTCTGGGGCGCTTACCACGCGCTTGAATACGGCCTGGCGGTGCTGAACGGCGAACCGACCGATGGCACGAGCTTTCCCAGCGATCCCAATGCTCACAAAGACATCGCGGGTCGCGTCGGATTTCAGGCGAAAGTGCACGAAAAATCGGATCTGGGCGCAGGAGCCTCCTTCTATACCGGTCAGGGTTTCAGCGCGGGTACACCGGGCAGCAAAGATTCGATTGAATGGGTCGATATTAACAACAACGGTGTGGTCGAGTCCTCCGAAATTCAGGGCGTAACGGGCTCAAGCGCCATCCCTTCGCAAAATTTTGAGCGTTGGGCCATGGCGCTCGACTTTCACGCGCGACTCCAGACGGCTCTCGGACTAACTCGTTTTGGAGCCGAAGCCTACCTCGCCTCCAACATGGACCGCGGCGTTGCGCCGAGCGATCCAGTCGTCTTGGGAGGTAATGCCAACGCACTGGGTGGTTCGGTTTACGCCGTGCAGCAGCTCGCTAAGTACTTTCTGTTGGGCTTTCGGGCTGCCTACTACGACCCGAATAGCAACGTCATCGAGCAGCACGCGGGCGACTTTCATCTCAAAGATCAGAGCTACCTCGAGCTCTCGCCCACGGTGGCCGTGGCCGTCGACAAGGTGCGTCTCTCTTTCGAGTACGACTTCCTGATCGATCATTTAGGGCGCGACGCGGTCGGCGTTCCTACAGACGCCAAGAACGATCACTTTACCTTGCGCTTGCAGGTGGATCTATGAATGCCGTGCGGTGCTGGCGCTTCTTTTCCCCGTCGTCTGCCACACGGAGTCGCGCTTTTTTTGTGAGTCTACTGTGGGTTGCCTGCGGCTGCGGCGTCGACAGCACTATCGGCAGTGAGGAGCCGTTCGCCATTTTAGGCGGTCAGTTTTTCGACGGCATTCTGCCGCGAACAGACAAGGATGACGCGGAAGACTTACCGGTAGTTACGAGTCCAATCGCGAGCACGCTCGCGCTCCGGGAACGGCTCTCGGGCGTGACGTTTTCCGGTACCGCGTCGAGCACCGCGCAAAGTGTAGCGTTTCAGTTCGAAGGCCTGGGCTCGGGTTACTGGCTCATCCCAACCGGCGCCCGTGATCCTCAAGATCCCAATATTCTAGCGTATAGCTTTACGGCCGATCTGCAGGCCGCGCTGCCCGCCGGCCAGCAGACGCTCCTCGCTGTGGCGTTTGACGCCGAGGGTCGGCCCGGGCCGGAGACGAAGACGAATTTGTGCATTCGCTCGCTTCGTCCGGACAACGGTAACGCTTGTTTTCCGCAAATTGCGCCGCCAGCGCTGGTCGTTTCGATCGAGTGGAGCCGTGCAGTTGACCTAGACATCGCGCTCGTGGCGCCAGACGAGCGGATCGTGAACTCCAAGCAACCGAGCTTGCCTGGAGAAGATCCCTCGAGTCCACCGCTCGCGCGTCTAGTGCTCGATGCTAACGCTGATTGTCACTTGGATGCGCGTCAGCGCGAAGACATCGTGTTTGATAACTTGCCTCCGAGTGGCTCCTACCAGGTCTATGTCAGCCTTGCCCGGACCTGTGGTGAGTCGCAAGTGAGTTACGAAGCGTCGTTTACGGCGCGCACCTCCGAGGCTGGAGGTAACTACGGCGTGCGCACCAAGCCTTTGGGCGGAGGCATGCTGACGGCCACGCAAGTCAATCCGAACGGATCTCTTGGCACATACGTGGCCAAGGTCGCAGTTCAGTAGTCGGTTTGCCCCAGAACGAACGCGGAGAAATTGCCATGATTATCGAACGCCTCATGAAACTAGCCCTGCTCGGCAGCGAGTGGGTGCTCTACCTCCTGCTCATCTTGTCCGTGATTTCGTTCTCGACGATGGTGGAGCGTGTTGTATTTTTTCTGCGCCGGCGGGCCAATTCTGCAAAAATACGCCAAGAAATTACGAATTTGCTGAGCGAAGGCCAGCTCCTTGAGCTGGAGAAGGCGCTCGAGAAGGACCGCTCGTTTCAAGCGCGGGTGGTTCGCGTGGCCTTGCGTTGGCTCGGTAAGGGGCCTGAGGCCCTCGCCGACGCCGTCGAATCGGAACTCGGTCAGATTCGAGTTGAACTCGAGCGCGGTACGAATTTGCTGGGCACACTCGGCAACAATGCGCCCTTCGTGGGACTCTTTGGAACAGTGCTCGGCGTCATCATCGCGTTCCATGCACTCGGCGATTCGGGCGGTAACCCCAATCAAATGGGCGGCGTTATGGCTGGCATCGCAGAGGCACTCGTAGCTACTGGCGTGGGCCTCTTCGTCGCGTTGCCGGCCGTCGTTGCTTATAACATCATTCAGAAGAAAATTGGCGACGTCGAAAACGATGCCAACGCGCTGGTGCGGCTTGTTTCGGCTTACGCCAAGGGCGATAGCGGCCTGGTGGAGGCGGCGCGGGCGCTTTCGGCAGCTCGCGTAGAAAGCGAGAATGAGGCGGTCGACGTTCTGACGAGCGGAGCTCGCTCGTCAGCCCAAGCGCTGCGTGAAGCTCCCGATGCTGCGCTGGAAGGAGCCAGTTAGTCATGGCTGGAACCGCTCAATCCGCCAAGGGACGGCGAGGAGGCATCGTTGGTATCAACGTCACCCCCTTCGTCGATATCGCCCTGGTGCTGCTGATCATCATGATGGTCTCTTCGACGTACATCGTGTCACAGGCACTCAAGGTCGAGCTGCCCAAGACGGCAAGCTCCGACGAGACGGTGTCACGTACGAGCGTCGTTACCATCGAACAAGATGGCAAGCTCCTGTTCAATGACGCTCCGACGACGCTCGAAGCTCTCGAGCCAACGCTCAAGGCTCTTCGCGCCAAAGAAGACGTCAACCTCGTTATCACGGCAGACAAGGCGGCTCAGCATGGGCGAGTCGTGGAGGTGCTCGACGTGGCCAAGTTGGCCAAGATCACCAAGTTTGCCATCAACGTCGATCGCTCGAAGAGGTGAGCCGTGAAGTGGGCACTCATCGTAGGCAGCACGGCGGTTCACGGCGGGCTCTTGCTCGGTCTGGGCAGCATAGACGCTAAGAGCGTGCTCTCGGCTACGGCGATTTCGGTCGTCGAGAATCCAGAGCCGCCGCCGAAGACGGAGCTGCCGCCTCCTCCACCTGCCGAGCTCGAAAAGGCTCCGCGCACGCGGCAAAAAGCGCTGGCAGCGGCCGAACTGCCGACCCCGACTGAAGCCGTAACGACACCCTCGCTCGACGCTCTACCTGATCTCGGTTTTGATATGGGCGGTGTGGCCGGCGGCGCAGAGGGCTTCGCCGTCCGAGCGTCGTCCGGAGCAGGACCAGCCAAGGCGCTAATGCCAGTGAGGCGCGCGCCAAGTCCATTGCCTAAGGCTGTTAGCGATCCATGTCAGGAAGCTCCCGCTAAACCCAAGCTCGTTTCACTACCCAAACCTGCCTATACAGCCTCCGCTCGCCAGGGGAACGTCGAAGGTAAGGTTCGCGTTCGCATCCAAGTCGACGAGCAAGGACAGGTTGTAGGCGCGTCGATCCTCGAGTCCTTGGGTTACGGCCTCGACGAGGCAGCGCTCGAGGCCGCGCGCGCGGCGCGCTTTGAGGCGGCGGTGCGCTGCGGCAAGCCAACGGCCGCTGCTTTTACGATCGCGATGCGCTTCTCCGCCGGGTAGTGGACGAAGTTTTTCCGAGTTTCAAGAGAACCAATAGCCCATGGTATGGCTCCGCTCCCTTCTTATTCTAGCTTCGCTTGCGTTAGCGGGCCCCGCCTTTTCCCAGGTCGCTCCGCCGGCACGCAAGGTGCAGCCGCCTTCGCTCGTCCGTTTCATCGAGGCTCCCTACCCAGAGGCTGAAAAAGAGACGGGCGGCGCGCGTACGGTCGTGCTTCAGATCGCCATCTCGGTTGAAGGCAAGGTCACCGAAGCTGCGATTCTCGAGTCGGGTGGAGCGACGTTTGATGAAGCAGCTCTCGCGGCCGTCAGGCAGTTCGAGTTCGAGCCCGCTAAGGTCAACGAGGTGCCGACGGCCGTCAAGGTGACCTATCGCTATTCGTTTGCCGCTCCCGAGCCGCCTCCGCCGCTGGTCGGTGAGTTCCGTGGGGTCGTACGAGATAAGTCTACGGGCGCGCCTGTGGTAGCCGCTCAAGTGAGCCTCGAGGGAGTAGGGACGGTCACAACCGACGCCGAAGGTCGCTTCGAATTTTTGGATGTGGTGCCTGGTCTGCATCAGGTGCTGGTGGAAGCGCCCGGTTTGCCGACTCTCAGCGTGAGTGAAGAGATCCTGGCGGGTCAGGCTCTCGAGGCTAGCTACGACATCGTCCCGCCACCTGCGGTAGAGCCGGGTGAGCCAACAGATGATTATGAGATTGCGATTGTTGCACCGCCGGAGCTCGAGCGACAAGCTGTGCAAGTCGGAGTGAAGGCCGAGGAAGCGCGCAGCATTCCCGGTACGCAGGGCGACGTACTGAAAGTCGTAGAGAGTATGCCCGGTGTAGCGCGCGCCGCGGCCGGCACGGGTAACGTCATTGTTTGGGGCGCGGCCCCGGGAGACACGCGAACCTACGTGGGGGGCGTGCGCGTGCCTGTTCTCTATCATTTCGGCGGATTTCGCTCGGTCGTTCACGGCGATGAGGTGGCGAGTGTCGACCTCATTGCTGGTGGCTATGGCTCGCCCTATGGGCGCGGCCTCGGTGGGCTCATTACTGTTGAAAGGAAGACCCACAAAGACGAGCTCCACGGTAGCGTGCAAGCCGACCTCATCGACGCATCAGCGGCTATCGTTCTCCCACTCGGTAAGAAGGGGCGGTTGTCCGTGTCCGGACGCAAGAGTTACATCGCAGAGCTCGGCTCGCTGCTCTCCGATCAGTCGTTCCAAAACTACTTCACTTTGCCTAGCTTCGGCGATGGCTCAGCTCGCTACCACTTGCAGCTGTCAGACAATGAGAGCGTAGAGTTCGGTGGGTTGTTTTCCAGTGACGCAAAGACGCGGACCTCTCCCAGCGACAACCCCGAGTTTCGTTCGAGCGAAACTCGCTCGCTCAACTTCATGCGCTTTGATGTCACCTATCGAAAGCAAGAGAACGACGGCTCGCGCCTGCTCGTCGTGCCGTGGTACGGCATGGACTGGGCCGCGCGAAACTCGGACTTCGGCGGGATTTCAGAGTCACAATCGAGTACCGCGCACGTCTTTGGTTTACGGGTCGACTACCAAAAGCGAGCTTCCAAGCACATCGTGGCTCGGGCTGGCGTTGACATTGAAGGGCTCGGTTCAGGCGTAACCCGCCAGGGTTCGCTGACGACTCCTCCGCGCGAAGGTGATCCATATATCTTCGGGCGGCCCCCGGCCAACACGGTAGCTTTCGATAACTGGAGTTCGTTCTCGATGAGCGCGGCCCCTTATCTAGAGCTCGACTTTGCGCTCCTCAAAG
>Ga0164241_10002809_pt1 | contig 18312 bp, 17 predicted proteins | sample OricomyardsoilBY_FD_108780 | JGI IMG/M metagenome (GOLD analysis project Ga0164241, IMG submission 108780) | Backyard soil microbial communities from Emeryville, California, USA - Original compost - Back yard soil (BY) | ecosystem: Environmental > Terrestrial > Soil > Unclassified | place: USA...
ATTGTTTAATAAAGCAATCAGCGAAAGCTCCGCAAAGTTGGTAGCTCGCGAGGTGCAATAACGAGAGCGATTGTAGTTGCCTCTATAAAACAGAAGACCTTCCTTATCAACGATAGCTGCCTGTGGAGTAGAGTAAACTCCGCATGACTTTGCCAATTCTTCTTTATCATCAATCCACATTGTCAAATCATTGCCTAGCTCTTTCTGCGCCTTTTGTTTGTTTACTTCAGAAGAAACCACAACCACAATTCTTACGCTGCCTTTATAACTTCTTATTAATGACTTAAGATATCGGGCATTAAATCTGGAACAAGGGCAATCCGGATTATAGAAATGAAGAAAATAAGCATGGCCCCTTTCCAAAGCATCAGGCAACGAAACCTCAGAGCTGATTTTGACAACCTTATAATTGGCTGGTACAGGAGTTGGCAGTTGATACTTTAGCTCCTGCTGCCAGAAAATGGTGCCAATAGCCCCTGCACAAACCATTAATACTAACCCTAGTATTAAAATTCTTACTTTCATTTTAGTTAAATATATGTTTAAACATTATGTAATGTTTACTAATTCTATTAATAAAACTAAACAAACATTAGCCCAAATTGTTTAAATAGCTTTTTAAACGAGTGATCTTCATTTTTTTGTCCCTATTTGGGGACTGTAAGTTTTATTTGGGAATGTGACTATATTGGCAAAGAGTCTGGTGATTAATCCATTTTCCTAACCGTATTATCCCAATATTTCTGAGTGGCTTGAACATATACGAACTCAAGTCATTAAATGGATTGTCTTAATGGCTATACAATAACCAGACGGCCTCTGTTAGATTTTCATCAACCGTTTGAAATGCGTAGCGCTGAAATTTTATCGATTCAAAAGAAAAAGAAATTTCCTTTTTAAGATTAGACTTGACTGATGAGTTGAAGTCGGCTCACAATGGTGCCGCTTGTTAAAAGAGTTCCGGGGGATAACACTGCGTTAGCTCCAATTTTAACTCCATCACCAATTAGGCCACCAAATTTTGTACTGCCGGTCTTTATAACCTGTCCGTTGATCAGCACCGAAATTTCTTTTTCTTCGCGTTCATTGTAGTGATTTGCGATGATAGAACCTGCTTCCATATTCACGTTGCTGCCTATGATAGAATCGCCCACAAAATTGAAATGTGCTAAAGCAGAATTTGAAAAAATGAAAGAAGATTTTATTTCACAACCTGGTCCCACTGATACTGTGCCCGATAAAAACACTCCTCCACGCAAATAGGCATGCGCACCAATAAAACAGTTTTGTGAGATAATGATCGGACCCTTTAAAATAACGCCTCGTTCAATAGTTGCACTTTTGTGAATAGCAACATTCCCATCAATACTATAGTCACTTCCCAACTTCTGAATCTCCGTCTCAATGATCGCTTTTACATTCACTGAAATTTGCCAGGGTTGCAGATGCGAAAAATCAAAAGGCTGTATGTCCCTAATATAGTCAGCTATGCGAATCATCTGTTTTTCAGTTCACGCATGACTTTTGTGAAAGCTGTCTTAATTGCATTGCCTGAATGATGATGTTGATTCTTCACCACCCATTTTCCATTTACGATAGTTCCAAACAACCGGCTTGAATCAGAAGTATAAACCAATGTAGCCAACCTGTTTTTCTCGCTGGTGTTTTGTACCAGATGCGATTCGCTGCTAAAAACTACTGCATCGAAAGGCTGACCAACTTCAAAATGGTTTTTGTAAGATAAGCCCATCGCCTTGCGGCCTGATTGAATTTCTTCATTCACTAAAGACTGAGCGGCATCACCATCAAAAGTATTCCGCTGATTCGTCACGAGCCGCTGACGGTAATCAATCATTCTAAACTCTTCGAGTGGATTTAATCCAATATGACTATCTGTTCCAATGGACCAATGGCCACCCAGCTTCACGTATTCTTTCATTCGGAAAATTCCATCACCGAGATTTCCTTCTGTGGATGGACATAGAACAACATTTGCTTTCGAATTTGCCAACTGAGTTAATTCACCATCATCCAAATGCGTAGAGTGAACAAGATGAAAACGATCATTGACAGGCAAGTTCTCCAGAAGCCATTGCATTGGTCGGGTGTTGCAAAAAGCAAGGCAATCATTCACCTCTTTCTTTTGTTCTGAAACATGAAGGTGAAAAGGCAATTCTCTAGGTCCTGATTCGAACGCCTGTTTTACATCAGCAAAATCTACCGCTCTTAATGAATGTACACTAAAGCCAAGTCGCGCATCCGAATAGGATTTTATTACTTCCTTCGAAGCATCAAGGAGGCGGAGATATTCTTCTGTTGTTTTTGAAATGAATCTTCGTTGCCTTGGATTGAAGTCTACGCCAAAATTTCCACGCTGATAAAATACGGGAACAAGCGTAATTTTTATTCCGGCTGTTTTTGCCGCTGCAACCATCCGCTCTCCCATTTCAGCAAGATGTGCATATGGTTTTCCGTCTTTATCATGATGCAGATAATGAAACTCAGCTACATGTGTGTAACCATTCCGAACCATCTCTGCATATAACATGGCCGCAATACTTTCTGCTTGATCGGGATCAACAGCCAATGCACATTGATACATCGCTTCACGCCAGGTCCAGAAGTCATCATCGGTTCCAATAGGATGATTCTCAGCAAGGCCAGCCATGGCGTATTGAAATGCATGGGAATGTGAATTCTGAAATCCCGGGAGTGCGAACCCTAAAACAGATTCGGTTGCAACGGATTCGGCCGGTGGCTGATCAGAGAGATATTGGATAATGCTTTTTTCATCAATACCAACATAAGCCGGAGTTAGCCATCCTTCACGTTGAAGCAATGATTTGAATCGGAAAAATTTCATTTGCATCCAAGCTCCGTTAGGAGCGATATGTTATTAGAGAAATGGCACAAAAATAGTCTTAGCCCCGGAGGGGCGGCATGTTTAGTCATAAAATTCAAAGAGATATTCCGGCTTATAATCAATATTAAACTCGGTAAGGAATTCAAGATATTCCGTACGGAATGATTTATTCCGATGATGTGTAGACTGATCCAAAATATAATTTATTACATTTTGAAGGTCAGAATAGCTATAAGAAAAAACGCCATAACCTTCTTGCCATTGGAATTTATCCAAAGTGAAATTCTTCGCATTTATAAATCTTGATGAATTGGCTTTAATGTCTCTGACTAGGTCAGATACTCTTTGCTCTGGCTTAATACTGATTAAAATGTGGGCATGATCAGGCATGCAATAAATTGCATACAATTTTTGATTCAGATTAGAGATAATTCCACCGATATACTTTTGAATTTCTTCCCGATATCTCTCTTTGATTAAACTTGGTCGCCCCTTTACCGCAAACACAACCTGAATGTACAACTGAGAATATGTATTAGGCATAACATGACGCTCCTACGGAGCTCGGTGCAATTTAAAATTTAAATTTCTAATAATATGGCGTCCCTAATCGGACTAAATTATTATGCTCATCAACGCGGACTCACAAGTCCTATTGCAGCTTTGCAATTAGTTCACGCAACGCTTTTTTCAATAACTCACGCATTTTATTTGCTCTCGTGATATCAAATCTGGTCTCCGTATCATCCATATAATGCACTTTGCTCATTTCGAGCTGAAGCGCATGCTGATTAATATTTGGCTTCCCGTATTGCCTGGTGATGTAACCTCCTTTAAAAGGATGATTATGACTAACCGAATAAGAGGATGATCTTAAATTATTTAATGTGCTATTGATTAAATCAATTGAAGCAGAGGTTTCGTCCGAATCTCCTAAAATTAAGTCAGGAAATTTATCTTTTTGAATGGTCGGAACAACCTGGCGTATTGAATGACAATCCCATAAAAGCACCTTGCCAAATTTGTTCTTTAGCCGATCTAGTTGTTTTACAATTTCGTTATGATACGGTTTGTAGTAAAGATCAACACGTTGCTGCACCTCAGCATCGGAAACTTCTTTTCTTGAATCCTTATATAATGGATTCCCCAAAAAATCAGTGGCGGGACAAAGTGCAGTGATAATTCTCCCATCGGTGTATAACGGTTTGCTCTTTGGATCACGATTCAGATCCACTACCCAACGACTGTAATTCGCAGCAATCATTGTTGCACCCAAGTCAGGAGCAAAGTTGTACAACTCATCCACAAACCAATCGGTGTCATCGGGAGCTGCGATCAGCTCAGACTTATATTGATCTTTAATCGAATCGGGAAAGAGAATGCCACAATGAGGAACGCTGATCAATATAGGGACAGCATCCCTTTCAGGTATGGTTAATTTATAGATGAATGGATTCACTTATTTCTTTGATTTTACGCACATCTTTAGATTTTCGTCAGCAATCATTCTCGCTTCCTGAGCTTCATGCATGGCTTTCTCCTGTCGTAATTGCAATTCCTCATTTTGTTTTAAGAGTTCAGTGTTCCTAGTTTCAAGCTGCATGCTCCTTTCCTCGAACTTCATCGCTACTGTGCGCTGTACCATGCCATAAACAAGGCACATCAGTGTCGAAAGCGATAACAACACAAGTACAATAACGATTACTATTCTGCTATTAGGTTTTTGAGGTGTGGTCATAAAATTAGTTTTTAGATTTTTTCTTCTTGATTTTCTTCTCTTGCTCCAAAGCTCGGTTTAATTCGGAATTTGACATGTCTGTGATTTTCCTCAATTGCGTCTGTTGTTTCTGCAACTCTTCCTCATTTTTTAAAGCCTGCTGCCGATACATTTCAATTTCTTTGCGATAATATTCACCCTCATCTTTCAATTTCAACTTCAGAATCATAATCCGTTTAAAAGACTCATCAATTCTTTCTTTGGTGATCTGACCACTCGCTACAAATCCTTTGATAATCTCATGTACCTTATCCACTGTGCGAACTTCGCTTCCTTGTATATTATTAGAGAAGCACATAATATCTACACCCGCATTGATCGCTAATTTGATTGCATCTTCCAAACCATAGTGATTGGTAATCGCATGCATTTGCATATCATCAGAAAAAATCACTCCTCGATAACCCATCTTCTTCCGAAGCAAACTATCCATTACTCTGTTTGATAATGTTCCAGGATAACCTTTGGGTTCAATCTTTTTATTCACAATGTGTGAAGTCATAATGGCATCTACATAACCCGAATCTAGTAAGGATTGATATGGTTTCAATTCACGTTCGCTCCACGTATTAGTTACGTCAGCAATACCAAAATGAGTATCCGCCAATGAACTTCCATGTCCAGGGAAATGCTTGAGTACTGTGATCACACCCACGTTACGATGTGTTTTTACGAACTCCTTTGCCATCAGCACAACCGTGTCTTCTGATGGAGAAAAGGAACGTTCAACCTTTACGATCACCGTGTTATTCGGATTCACAGCAAGATCAACACATGGAGCAAAGTTGACATTGATGCCCACTCCTGCCAAGGTAGCTCCAGTAGAAGCACCATAGAAGCGTACCGAGTCAAGCTTCTTGTCTTTTCCCATGGCCGCAGCGGTAATTGAACGCGGGAAACCATATTTCTCCTTCATTCGGTTTACTCTGCCGCCTTCCTGATCAATCGTAATAAATAGGGGTATGGGTGCTGCTTGCTGATAGGTCCATGACATTTTTTTAAAGGCCATGTATGAATTGGTCTTGGGAATATTTTTCTCGAAATAAATTATGTTCCCTGCCTTGCCTGATCGAACTTCTTCTAACACAATCGGATCTACCTCAGCACCCGGCATTCCAATCAAAATCATTTGCCCAATCTTGATATCTAAACTATCCAATACCTGCGCATTCAACCCAATTGAGCAAACGCTTAAAAAAGACAACAACCAAAATCTAATATTTCTCATGAACAGTCTTTAAAATTTTTTCCATTCGTTTGCGCACCTCGCTGGATGGAGTCACGAAATTATTACTCATAAAGCTAAATATAAGCGTCTTTCCTTTTTTTGTGATCAAATAACCGCTGAGGCAGTGATTATTACCTAGGCTGCCCGTCTTCCCGAAAATATAGGGTTGATCGGCTTTATAGTAATTCCTGATTGTCCCTGTTTTGCCTCCTATTGCCAAAAGAGGAAAGAGTCGTTCTCTGGGGACCTTTGCATAGATTTTCTCCCAAAGTTTAACAATCGATCTTGGTGTAAACAGGTTGTAACGTGACAATCCGGAACCATCTACCCAAATTGGCTCATCAGGTAAATCGGATAACAAGTTCTCCTTGGAATATTGAATTGCAATCTCTGGCTTTAATGTATCACTCAATATTCCTGAACAGGCCAGAAGCAATTGCTCCGCAATAAAATTATCGCTTTGCTGCATCATTACTTTATAAAGACTATCCGAAGGAATACTAAATAATATCCCTGCTTCTTTGGGCAATGGCATAGTAACTTCATCAACAGATTTGTTTAAAGTATCTGCTAATAACTCGGTGACTAAATCAGTACTGTACCGGAAAGGGATGTTAAACTTCTTCTCTTTCTTTTGTTCTCCTTTATATACTGTAAGTTGATTAGAGTCCTGATCACGAATAATTTCCATTGAGGACTTACTTTCAGGGGCTGTCACTACCTGGCTGGAAAAATAAAGAGGTGAAAAAATCAATCGGTCATCCGCGAAACTTTGAATGGAAATCAGATTACCATAAACAGGAAAAGAAGAACGTTCTGAAGAATAATAATCATTGTAATCATCCCATGCCCAACCTGGTCCATAGCTCGTGGTTTGAAAATTATTGGTTGAGAGGAAGAGCTTTTTAGAAGAGTCGCTTAGAAAATCAAATACTTTCCTGTTCTGAAACGCCTCTGAATAGAGAAAGGAGGGATCACCAGTCCCCCATACAATTAACGAATCCTGTTTTACCACGTACTTTAAAGCAGGAATAGAATCACCCAGTACATTTAAACTGGTATAAAGAGTGAATATTTTGGTGTTGGATGCCGGTGTAAAATAATGTGCCGACTGATGCTCGTAGATCGTTTTCTTCGAAGCCAGATCATAGAGCATAAATCCGGTATGATCTTTCAGTTCTTTTTCTGTTGATAAAATTTCTTTCTTCAAAAAAGAAACAGTAGAACAGGACGATACAATTATTAACAGGAGGAGTAAAACAGAAAGGCGCATTATTTTTTTGTGTCCAGATAGCGCTCTGTCAAAATTTTTCGATGATGGGTTTCATGACCCGCAATAACAAAACCCATCACCAGCACAGACATTTCACTATTATTAGCCGTTCCTTTATGCCACATCATTTCTTCGGTGAAACCCTCAAACAGATCCAGCGTAGAAATGCGTACATGCCTCATTTCATCCGCAATTTGTTTTAGGCTCCTGCCACTGGCGTTGGCCATTGGCGCGTAATCATTTTCTTCCCAGCCTGGCAACGGAGTTTTATCATTTCGCGCAAAACGTAATGCACGATAGGCAAAAATCCGTTCAGCATCAATCATGTGACAAAGCAATTCTCGAACGGTCCATTTGCCATCCGCGTAACGAAAATCTTTTTTTTCTTCTTTAATCGAATGAACTAATTCAAGAGTACGGTGGCCCGAAATACGCAGCGCCTGAAGTAAATCACTTTCTTCAATCTGCTTTACATAATTCTTATAAAAATGTGGAACGGTCTCAAGATTGATTAGCATAAGAAATGGTTTTGATTTTTAGACTCCCAACTTACTCTTAATATATCTAAAAAATAGCAGAACAAAGTATCTGGTTTTTAAACCCTCTTCAATTGTGCTTCCGATGAACTCATCATAACTCGTCTCAGGTAACCCTCAATAGGCAACACTAACAACGCAATGATTACCTGTATGAAGAACTCAAATACGGGAGTACTCTTAAATGTAATCTGTGAAGATACTACGGTTTGAATAAACTGAATCAACATAATGACGGTGAGCAGGGAAAGCAAGCGACTTACATATCGGTACTTTGTGTTCCAGGCACTCATTCGAATAGAAATGAAAACCAGCAATCCGAAGAATATTAATTCTGAAGCATAAAACCAGGATTGCTTCCAGTAAGGGGGTTCGACTCTTAAATCAATTTGCTCCACTTCCGAAACCTTACCCATCAAATCCCTTGTTTGAACTTCCACTTTATATTTGCCTGTAGGCAAATAAGAGAAGTTAACAATGTTGTTGCCGGTCGACCATGATGTCCATGTTTTGTTCAGTCCCCTGACCATATATCGATATTCGACTGCCCTCATGCCGAGATAGTCGGGCTGAATAAACTCAAAAGACAACGTGTTTTCGAGTTGGCTAACAGTAACTGATCTGGCTGGAGTGAGTTTACTCTCCTGTGCGCGCACTTCACGAAGGAACAATGGATAACGCAATTGTTCAGTTGCGACTTTACTGCTGGAGAATTTGTAAAGTTCATTTGCTGCAGTGATCACCCACAATCCATTTTCTTTGTCTGCGGGAGCCAGGAAGCGAATGTTTTGAAACAATCCAAGCCATTCCAGTTTCAATGCAGCTTGCATTCGAGGGTCAACTGTACGCCAGCGGTGTCCATCATAAAACCAGAAATACCCTGCTGAAGCAAAATATTTTTTTGGTCCAGGTACGGAATCATGTTTCTCGAATTTATTTTTTGTGACGTTGAATCGGTTAAAAGTACCGCTTGCCGCAATATAGACTTCACTTCCATACGCCATTCCTATTGTTTCATCAATAGAAGGGTTTGGAAAAGGAATGGATTCCAGATTCGAAATTTCGTTATCAACTGTTTCTAGTTTATAAATCTTTGTTCTTGAGCAAAGCCAGATATTCTGAATGCGGTCTTCAAAAATATAACTGACATAGTCATGTAAAGTGTCCAGCAAATGAGTTTCAGTCCATTTGCCGCCATTGGATGAAAAGGTTTTGATTTCTTCATTCAATGTACTTGCCAATAATTGATGGATAGAGGGTGACAGGAAAACGGAACGCACAGGTTCCCGCGTTATCGCTTTCGATTTCAAGCCATCCACCTCCATGACCCCACTAATACCCGCAGCTAAAAGTTTACCATTACCTTCAATCAATTGACTTACTTTCCCGTCTATACCCTCCACCCGTTTATAAACATACCGGATCGATTGAAGAGTTGGCTTCGACTTACTTTTTACAGGCCCTTTGGCGATCGTTGGCGCCTTAGTATTTTCTTTTGGTTTGTGTTTACCCTTCTTTAAAAAGGAAAACAATCCTTTTTTCCCTTTTGCCTGCTCTAATGCAGGTGTGGAGGCACCTGCGCTTTTCTCCGTTAAACTTTCATACACTGCTTCCCTGGTAAGACTAAAAAGGCCTAAAGTAGTACCCGCATAAATTTGTCCATTATGAGTGCTTGCGCAAAGAAGATTTCCGCTTAGCCCTGAATAATGATTGTAAGACCGGAAAGGTAGATAGGGTGCTACTCTTGTAAACCCATAATCATGTGCTACCCAAACACCCTGGTTGCGATCACACAATAAGGAATACACTTCATTATCGGGTAAGCCTGTATAAAAATTAGTGATCTCCTGAGTTTCACCCGTCTGTGGTTGAATGAAAATGACCCCTCCACGCAATGTTCCAATTGCAATTAATGCTTCACTTACCCACGTTCCACTTACAATGACATTAGATTCCAGGAAAGCTTTGTCTTTTACAATGATCTCTTTGATCGAACTTTCATCATAAATAAATAAGTTGCCTTCTTCGCTACCAATCAGGCTCTTATTTTTTCCAGATAACGAGGAAGCAAAAGATACGATTTGACCTGCAGGCAAACGCAGATTTGCTGGTACAAGCTTCCCCTGATCAATTTTTAAAAGACCTTGCTTCTCTGTATTGACATAGAGAATACCAAGGATTTCATACAAGCCTGTGAATGCTCCCTGTGCATCATTTACTTTTATCACTTCCGCTTTGCCAGATGCCACTGCATACACGTGCAATTGTTGTTCAGCTAAAAAGTAAACATTGCCGTTTACTGCTACACTCGAAAATATACGCGAAGCTCCCGGCAAAGGGTCCGACAAAGATTGATATGATTTTATGTTATCATTTCCCCAGACCAATTTTCCAAAGCCGTTATAACCTGCCACAAAAACTTCAGCGCCCACTGTCGACACAGTATAGATAGGGCCCGGAGTTGTGATGAGATTCCAATTACGTCCATCAAATTCAAGAACACCACTTTTATTAGCAACATAAATTATGCCCCTTTGACCCTGGGCCATTCCATAGGTAACATAGTCGATACGCTCGTCAGAAGGAGTATAATGAGTAAGGAAATAATTTCCTTGCTGAGCACGCAAGGTGTTACCAAACAAAATTAAAGCGGTAAAAAAAAGTAAATGTAGGCGCATAGGGAGTTGCAGGAAGTCAAATTTAGCAATTTCAAAAACATCTGCTTTTCTTAATTGAAAAGTTAATAGCTTATTAGCACTAACTTATCCTGCTCCAGTTGACGACCGTCTTTTTAATGGAATCAACTTGTTTTTTAATTGGCTCATGAATCGGAGCATTTAATTCCGGGTCCTTTAGAAGTATGCTTTTCGCCACCTCCCTGGCTTGTTCTAAGATCTTTCCATCTTTACCTAAGTCAGCAATAAGTAAGTCTAATGCGCCACTTTGCTGCGTGCCCATCAGATCGCCAGGACCACGAAGCTTTAAATCCGTCTCAGCAATTTCAAAACCATTATTAGTGCGCACCATTGTTTCAATACGAAGCTTTGAATCAACACCCAATTTATAACTGGTCATCAAAATACAATAAGATTGATCTGCTCCTCGGCCCACTCGCCCTCTTAACTGGTGTAATTGAGATAAGCCAAAGCGTTCCGCATTTTCAATGACCATAACTGAAGCATTAGGAACATCAACGCCCACTTCAATCACGGTAGTAGCCACCATGATTTTCGTTTCGCCTTTTACAAAACGTGCCATTTCATAATCCTTTGCTTCCGGCTTCATCTTACCATGCAGGATACTGATTGCAATGTCTGGAAAAGCACGCGCAATGCTCTCGTATCCATCCATAAGATGTTTTAAATCCAGCTTCTCCGATTCTTCAATCAAAGGATAGACTTCATACACTTGTCTTCCGGCATTGATCTGTTCTTTCAAAAAGCCGTTGACTTGAAGGCGATGTGAATCAAAACGATGTGTGGTTTTAATTGGCTTTCTTCCTTTCGGTAATTCATCAATAGTTGAAATCTCCAGGTCACCGTATAATGTCATTGCCAATGTTCTTGGAATAGGAGTAGCCGTCATTACCAACACATGCGGATAGACATGTGCGTTTTTTTGCCAAAGCTTTGATCGCTGTGCCACTCCAAAACGATGCTGCTCATCAATGATGGCTAAGCCCAGCTTATTAAACTTTACTTCCTCTTCCAGCAAAGCATGTGTACCAATCAAAATTTTCAGTTTTCCATTCTCCAACGATTCATGAATGGGCTTCCGGTCCTTTTTCTTTACTGAACCTGTAAGCAGGGCAATCGGTATGTCCATCTTATCCGCGTACTTCTTCAGATTAGCATAATGTTGTTGTGCCAGGATTTCCGTGGGAGCCATCAACGCGGCCTGAGCATCACTTCCAATTACCAACAGAATACAAATGAAGGCTACGATTGTCTTTCCACTTCCCACATCTCCCTGCAACAGACGATTCATTTGTTTGCCGCTCTTCATGTCTGCATAAATTTCTTTAATCACTCTTTTTTGAGCTTCTGTTAATGCAAAAGGAAGATGCTCGTTGTAAAACTTTGTAAGTATGGAGGTGTCGGAAAAAGAAATACCTCTGAATTTTTCCTGGCGAACGACTTTTAGTTTTAATAATCTCAGCTGAATGTAAAACAGCTCTTCAAATTTGAGCCGTTGTTGGGCAGCAGCAAGCCGTTCATGACTTTGGGGAAAATGAATCTGGATGAGTGCTTCTTTCTTAGCAACGAGATTCTGTTGCTTCAGTATGTATTCGGGTAACGTTTCTCTTATCTGAGGAATTGCCGCACGCAAAACGTCTTGCATGAGTTTATTGATGAACCGGCTATCAATATGTCGGGCTCGTAGTTTTTCGGTGATCGAATAAACAGGTTGCAGGAAGCCCGCTTTCTCTGTCTTTGCTGTTAACGGATCGATTTCCGGATGGGCAATGGAATATTTACTTCCAAACCGGTTAGGTTTTCCAAATACGATGTAATCAATACCTGGCTTTATTTTCTCGAGCGTCCAGTTGATTGCCTGGAACCACACTAATTCTATTTCACCGGTCCCATCTGTAAAATGACCAACCAATCTTTTTTTAAATCCTGCACCAATCAATTCCATTTTTGTGATGCGACCACGTAACTGCACGTGAGGCATATCTTCATTCACTTCTTTTATTGAATAGAACTGAGTGCGGTCTTCATAACGGAAGGGATAATATTGAACAAGATCGCCATAAGTAAAAATGTGCAGGTCCTTTTGAATCAATGCCGCACGCTGTGGCCCAACACCTTTTAGAAACTCAATGGATGTGTCAAAAAAATTGGCCACTAAATTTTAAATAATGGGTTGTTAGTGAGTAGGCGGCTGGCGTGGTGAACGGTAAGAATATCTAGCCTTTCAGGAGAAACAATGCGGTAAACAATTCTATAGCTTCCTTCAATCAATTCCCGCAGTTCATTTTTTGACAACTCAGGAACAACGCGGCCTGAAAGAGGATGCTCTTCTAATATCTCTACTCGAGCAAAAAAACGTTCTGTTTGAAGTTGTGCATAGTGAAAAGAATCTTTTGAGATAAACTCAGCTATGTTGGATATATCTTCTAGAGCTAAATTAGTCCAGTTTACTTTAGTAGCCATTTCTGAAGCTTTTTCCTTGCTTCCTCTGTAGAATGAACCTGACCTTTTTCGGATTGTTCAAGTCCTATTTCAATTTTCTGCAAAAAAATAATACGCTCAAATAATTCCTCCACCGAAAATCGATCAGGCAAATCCTGAATTGATTCTAATAATTTTTCTTTGGTAAGCATATTCAAATTTAATCTTTAATCTCCATCAAAGAAATAGTCAAATCCGATTAATCACATACTCAAATTTCAATTCTTTTTCCACTCTAATGTGTTGATCAAATGAATCATGTCCTTCTTCACGTAATCAATAGCTGGACGAAGAGAATCATTGGCCACCGCTGTATTGAAATACAAAGCGCCTCGTAAAAAGTTCTTCGTAGAGTCGGTCATCGTAAACTGAAACTGACTTGGAACCTCTCCTTCAATTTCTGCAATTACTGCCGTCTTACCTGAAGGCGTTTTTACAATCGTTTCATCGATAGCATTGGCTTTTATCTGATGCTTGGCAGTAAGCACATATGCATCATTCAGAAATTCTTTTAGTAACTGTTCACTGTTATTAATCTTTTTATATGTGATGTGAATGTTTGCCTTAATCTCCGGATAAAAAATTTCTATCCAATGACGCTCACTTACCCATGAGGTATCATTCAATAGCTTGGCATGAGTAGAGATCTCAAACCGATAAGGAAGGGAATCAGGTAAAGCCCGATATGAAGCTTCCGGTAAATCGAGGCGATTATAACCTTTAGGTTTAGGTTGATAATCGTGACTACAGGCCGTTAAAAATAGTGTGCAGTAAATAGCAATCAGTGGGCAGTTGACAATAGGCAATTGACAATAGTTGTTCACTTTGTCAATTGCTTTTTTGTCAATTGTCGACTTTAAAAAATAAAAGAGTTTAGAAACAATCATCCGATTAAAACGGAAGATCGTCAGTTGCATTGTCTGCACCTTTTCCTCCAAAGTCGTCAGCACCTTGTGCGCTGTATTGTGGAGCTGAAGGTTTGTATTCCGGATTCCCTCCGCCACCACCGCTGCGTTGCGTAGAAAGCATTGTCATGTTGTCACCAACAATCTCAGTTGTATAACGGGTTACCCCTTCTTTCTCCCATGAACGGGTACGCAATTTTCCTTCCACATACACCATGTCTCCTTTATGAAGGTACTTTGCTGCAACTTCCGCAAGACCACGCCACAGCACAATGTTGTGCCACTCTGTAATTTCTTTTTTGTCTCCTGTTGTCTTGTCTTTGTACGATTCAGACGTAGCCATTGTGAAGTTCGCTACCGTTGCTCCGTTCTCTAAATTCCTTACTTCGGGGTCCTTTCCTAAACGACCAACCAAGATTACTTTGTTTACTCCTGACATATATGTATTTGTTTAATTACGCTGTTGATTATTCGCCTTCCCTGAATTAATTTCTCAAGTTGAAATTAAAAAAAGCAATAACAAAGCTATTAAAAATTCTATGCCTTGGTGATGAATTTCTCGTCTTCCAGGAATCGCGAAATCACAATCGGTTTGGGGAGATTTTTCACTTCCATCTGAGAATAAAATTTTAGGCCATCCAATGAAAAAGAATTCTTATCATCAAGTTTCATCCATACAAATTGGATAGAGAGTAGCTGGTGGGACAATATGTGCTTTATAGGAGGGAAAGTTTTCAGTGCTTTCGGTTTTAAACTCTTTAACAACGGATCTCCTTCAATAATTTTTGCGGCTTTCTGTGCTTTCTTCGTTTCTACGGTATAAAAATCAAATAAACCTTGCCAGATCCCCTTCCCTTCCCTACGTTTCATGGCAATTTTTTTCTTTCGCTCTATTATAATGTAGTTCAGGTAACGCCTGGTTACTTTCGTCTTCTTCTCTTTTACAGGAAGAAGTGCAACTGTCCCTGTTTTATAGGCAATACATGTCTTTTTAAAAATACATTCTTCGCAACGCGGATTTTTTGGCGTACACCATGTCGCGCCAAACTCCATCATCGCCTGGTTAAACACATCAGGATGTTCTTGTGATATTAACTCATTCGCTTTAGCAAAGAAAAAATTTCTCCCTTCATTACTTGCAATGTCAATATCAATTCCAAAGACACGCGCCAGCACTCGAAAAACATTTCCGTCTACCACTGCAACAGATTCCCTGAAAGCAACAGAAGCAATTGCTGCTGCTGTGTACGGTCCAACACCGATTAGTTGCTGCAGCTCCTTAAAATTGTTTGGAAATTTTCCTTTGAAATCGTCCACGATCATTTTTGCGCACCGATGAAGATTTCGTGCACGTGAATAATACCCTAATCCCTGCCACAAGCGCAGGACTTCCTGCTCTTTTGCTTTGGCAAGCGCGTGAACAGTGGGAAAAGTTTTAACAAAGCATAAATAATAGGGTAATCCTTGCGCGACACGCGTTTGTTGCAAAATAATTTCCGACAACCAGATTTTGTAGGGATCAGTTGTGTCACGCCACGGCAGCATACGTTTGTTTTCCTGATACCACTCAATAATTAGTTGAGAAAATTTCATTTTTACTTGCTCCGGATGCGTTCAGGTCGCGAAAATCAAAAATCCTTTCTGTTTCGCAAGCCTCCCAGCCCACGATTAAAAACAATTATCGTCTTTTATCTCTCATCACCGTGATAATCAGTAATTTCATTTTGCGTTTGAACATTCCCCGTATAACTTTGCCGACCTGAAAAAAATAAGACACTCACATATATATAAATCCTTTACCCCGTGACCAAAGCAGACGTAATCACCCAAATCGCAGAAAAAACAGGAATCGATAAAGCTGATGTATCCGCATCCGTGGAAGCATTCTTCTCTATAATTAAGAACAACATGGCTGCGGGCCAGAACGTCTACATACGCGGTTTCGGTAGCTTTATTAATAAGAAGCGTAAGAAAAAAATTGCCCGTAACATTTCCCGCAACACGGCCATCGTTATTGATGAGCATTATATCCCTAGCTTTAAACCTGCCAAGATTTTTATCAACAAAATCAAGAACAGAGATAAGGTAAAACAGCTTGCTGAGAAAAGTTAATCGTTATCTGTTAATAGTATGGAAGAGTATTCACTATTAACTGATAACTGATAACAATCATGTTAAAGACCCGAATCATTTTAGTTGTTGTAAGTGCCGTAGTGATCTGGCTTCTCTTTCTATTGCCCAAAGTGGTCGTAGAAAACGAAGATCAGCTTGCCACAGCAACGGATTCTGCTGCCGTAAGTAACTCAACTGCTCAGGCTGGTGCACATTCAGCTGTACCTGAAACTTTATCTCAGGCCATTAAGTCTTTGAGAGCGCAGTACTTAAAGGCACCGGAAAAAGAAAAAAGTTCTATCTTTGCCGACTCTTTAAGAGACCTGTACACGGAAGCGGGCCAATTTGACAGCGCAGCGTGGTTTGCCGGACAGGCGGCATCGTTCTTAAATACAACGGAAAGTTTCCTGAAAGCAGGAAACAGCTATTATGAAGCTTACACCTTTGCCATGGATAAGGCAAAGCAGGAAGCACTGGCGGAAAAGACCAGGGAATACCTGGAGAAGGTAATTAACGCCACTCCAAAAAACCTGGAAGCTAAAACTAAAATAGGGATGACTTATTTTAGTTCGAATCCACCAAAAGGTGTTGGTATCCTTCGTGAAGTGCTGGCTGAAGATCCTAAAAATGAGCTCGTACTCTTTAATTTAGGAATGCTTGCCATCCAATCCGGTCAGAATGATCGGGCCGTGGAGCGCCTCAATGAATTAATAGCTGTTAATCCAAAGCACACACAGGGACAATTGTTATTGGGAGTGGCCTATATGAATACAGGTGACAAGAAGAAAGCCCGCGAACAATTTGAAAAAGTAAAGCAATTGGATAAAGGTCCCTCTGTACAAGCGACAGTAGATTCGTATCTGAAAGATTTAAAATAAAATAGTAACACATTATATATTTATTATGCCAAGCGGTAAGAAAAGAAAGAAACACAAGATGGCCACTCACAAACGTAAAAAGCGTTTGAGAAAGAACCGTCACAAGAAGAAGTAATCAATCATTAAACATCCGGGGCTAACAGAGTCAGTAAAACCTCTGTGTCAGCCTGAGACCAAATCATCGGAATCAGTCTGGCCGCTCCCTTAAACATTTTAAGTTTTGAGTAACGAGCTAATTATCAGTGCTACTCAAAACGGATGTCGCATCGCCCTTCTCAAAGACAAACAACTTGTAGAATTTCACGAAGAAACGGAAGGAAGCAAGTTTGTAGTAGGTGACATTTATATGGGCTCCGTTAAAAAGGTGGTCCAGGGATTGAACGCTGCGTTCATTGATATCGGGTATGAAAAGGATGCATTCCTTCATTACCTGGATCTTGGACCTCAGTTCGGTTCCCTTCAAAAGTTCACCAAACTCGTCCGTGCGAAGAAGATCACAGGAGGCAAGCTTGATAAGTTTCATGCAGAGAAAGACATTGACAAGCATGGAAAAATTACCACGCAACTATCCAAAGGCCAGCTTCTGCCGGTTCAGGTAGTTAAAGAACCGATCTCCACTAAAGGGCCGCGACTTTCGTCTGAGTTATCCATTGCGGGACGGTACCTGGTACTAGTCCCATTTTCCAATGCCGTTAGTGTTTCGAAAAAGATTTCGAGCGGTGACGAGCGCAAGCGTTTACAACGCATCATTCAATCCATCAAGCCGGAAGGTTTTGGTGTCATCATCCGCACAGTAGCAGAAGGAAAGGAATCGGCCGAACTGGACCGTGACCTTCGCAACCTGGTGAGCATGTGGACGGACGGTATGGACCGGATGGTCACCGCCAATCCGCGCGACAAAATCATCGGGGAGTTGAGCAAAACCTCCTCTATTCTCCGCGATTTATTGAATGAATCCTTCGACAACGTACATGTCGATGACAAAAAGATTTTTGAAGAAGCTAAGGCGTACATCCACACGATCGCTCCAGACAAGGAGAAAATCCTGAAAATGTACACAGGTAAATCTAAAATCTTCGAACATTACGGCATCGAGAAGCAAATCAAGTCGGCTTTTGGCACGACTGTGAGCTTACGCGGGGGCGGCTACCTGATCATCGAACACACCGAAGCCCTTCACGTCATCGATGTGAACAGCGGCAACAAATCTACCCGGGAAGAAAACCAGGAAACGACAGCGATGTCAGTCAACCTGGAGGCGGCAAAAGAAATTGCCCGCCAGCTTCGCCTGAGAGATATGGGTGGAATTATTGTAATCGACTTTATTGATATGCGCAGCGCTGAAAACAAGCGCGTCATCTTCAATAAAATGAAAGATGAGATGGATGAACACGATCGTTCAAAACATACCATCCTTCCATTATCGAAATTTGGTTTGATGCAGATTACCCGTGAGCGCGTTCGTCCTCAGATGAACATTGCCACGAAGGAAGTTTGCCCTACCTGTAACGGAACGGGAAATATCACTGCAAGTATTTTGATCACTGATCAGATTGAAGAACA
>Ga0164241_10002810_pt1 | contig 18311 bp, 2 predicted proteins | sample OricomyardsoilBY_FD_108780 | JGI IMG/M metagenome (GOLD analysis project Ga0164241, IMG submission 108780) | Backyard soil microbial communities from Emeryville, California, USA - Original compost - Back yard soil (BY) | ecosystem: Environmental > Terrestrial > Soil > Unclassified | place: USA...
AGATTATTATAATACGAAACGGATTAAGGCAAAATTAAAAATGAGTCCGGTACAATACCGAACTCACTTTTATCAAGCTGCCTAATGAAATAACCGTGTCTAACTTTTAGGGGTCACTTCACAACTAACTGCTCTTTTTTATTTTGGTTTCTTGCATTTCTATATAAATTTTTTAATCCTATTCGTACTATTTTTGCAACTTAAAATATCACTAATACGTAAACCTGTATTGTATAACAATTTTACTACATTGTTTGGGACAAATTTTAATTTAAACCATATATTATCTATATTTATTAAACCTTTTCTGTTTTTGGAAAAGAGATACCAAAAACTGTTTTATTCCATGGACTACTTTCAACCCATATCCTGCCCTGATTTTTTTCTACTAAGGATTTAGCAATAGCAAGCCCTAATCCACTACCTCCATTAATAGAATTTCTTGATTGGTCACCACGATACATTCGTTCAAATACATGATCTAAATCATGTTCCGCGATTCCCTGTCCTTTATCCCAAACAAGCAATTGGAATTCTTGATTTGATTCCATGAGTTCTATCCCAAGTACTTTTCCTTCTTTCCCATATATAATAGCATTTTTTATTAGGTTATCTATAATTCTTATAATACTTAGATAATCAGCCGTGATAAAACATTTTGTTTTTGGTAAACTAAGCTTTAACTCCAAATTATTCTTCTTGATTTCAGGCAAATACTCAATTAATACTTCTCTGGTAATTTCAGTTAACTCTAGAAATTCAGGATTTATTAAAACTTCATCTGCATCTAACTTTGCCATATTAAATATTTCATTGATTAATTGCTTTAAGTTGCTGGATTTTTTTGAAATAATTTCAAGATACTCTTTTTTTTCTTCTCGAGAAACAGCTATATCATCTTTTAAAGCATCAATATATCCTATAATAGATGTAAGAGGAGTTCTGATATCATGAGAAATACTTGATAAGAGCCTTTTTCTCGCATTTTGAGATTTAATGGATTCGATTTGAACTCTCTCTAACTGTTCAATTAATTCATTCACAGAAAATATCATTTTATTAAATACATTATCTTCATTTACAATTAACCTTGTTGTTAAATTCCCTTTAATTACACGTTGTAACCCCTCAATCATTATTTTCAAACGATTAACGAAGTGAAACCTTATCAGTAAGAGAAAAGTCGTAAAGAAAAATAGTACTATGTACAAAACAAGTTTATTTATTCCTAATAGCTGATTATTTAAATCTGTAAAAAAAAGTCCTATAATACATAATAATTGAAGAATATTAAGTAAGATAATTTTATCGCTATACATTTTGGTCACCTACAAACTTATATCCTATTCCCCAAACTGTTTGTATTAATTGAGGATTAGAGGGATCCACTTCTATTTTTTTTCTAAGTTTTCGAATATGGACCATGACAGTATTATCATCTTCTAAATAGTTGTCCCCCCAAACATTACGGAATAACTGAGATTTAGTAAACACTTGCTCCGGATTTGAAGCAAAAAACCTTAGTAGTTCCATCTCTTTTGCAGTCAAAGGAATCTCTTTCCCCTCTTTGAAAACAGTATATTTTTTCATATCAATTGAGATTTCTTTAAACTCTATACGTGTTTGTTCTCTATCCCCTGCCTCACTTCCTAAAACTAAAAATCTCCTCATAAGAGCTTTAACTCTAGCTACTACCTCATTTATACTAAAAGGTTTTGTAATATAATCATCTGCGCCCATACTTAAACCTAATATCTTATCAGTTTCATGATTTTTAGCAGTGAGCATTAGAATAGGAACATTCGTTTTTTCTCTTAACTTTCTGCAGACCTCAATCCCATCAATTTTTGGCATCATAAGATCTAATATAAACAGATCATATTTGTTTTTATTAAATAACGAAAGAGCGTGCTCGCCATCTATAGCAACATCAACCTTATATAATTCTCGCTCCATATATTTTTTTAATAAATCTCTAATTTCTTTTTCATCATCCGCTATAAGAATTCTAATTTCTCGCAAAATAACACCTGCTTTCATAATTTCTATTATACATGTCCAAAATTATTGCGCTTATTCTCTTTAATTTACAAGTCATCAAAATAAGAAAATTGGCATTTCTTTAAAGAAATGCCAATTCTCAAAAATTAAACTGTTTCAAACGCCAATATGTCGTTTATTATATTAGCATTCTTTTTAAGAATATCTAGCTTTGAATTTGATAACATTTCCATATGGGTTCCGTACCCTTGAATTATCCTGAAATTCTTCGTAGTAGCATTCTCCCACAGTAAATTATTTTCATCTTCTTTTTCTTTTACTGATTTTATATAACTTATATTTCCATCAATACTGCCATTTGTTGTTGTACTCTGTACATACATATAAGACTTCATAATTAATTCTATCAAATAATCACTAGCTAATTTTTCTAAATCTTTATATTTTTTCAGATTGAATTTTTCATGAAGTTCTCTCTTACACTCTTCCTCTGTATAAAGATTCTGTTCTACAATCGTACGGTATTTTGAATCAATAAGAATAAGATTTTCTACTTCAAAACCTTGTCTATTCAATTCTTTTGCCACATCGAATGCAAGAATTCCACCAGCTGAATATCCCACTAATGTGTACGGTCCTTCTGATTGAATATCTTTTATTATTTTAACATATTGTGCAATTCTATTTTCAGATTTAATAAAATTAAAACTGTAAACCGAATATGACTCAATATGCTTTGCTAGCCCCATATATGCTATTCCTATTGAAGCAGCAGGTGGGAAACAAAATAGTTTTTTATTGGTGCTTGTTGAGCTACTAAGTTGAATACAATCCTCTGTATAATCCTTTAACATTTCTTTTGCACCTTCTAAGAACGCTGAAAAACTTCGGACTGTAGGTTTATCAAATACATCTTTAAACGGTACTCTAAAATTTAACTCTGCAACTATCCTTGAAACAAATGTCATAACGTTTAAAGAATTCGCTCCGATATCAAATAAATTAGTATTCATACCTATTTTTTTGATATTTAAAATTTCTTCCCATATGCTAACAATTTTTTCTTCTAAATCATTTCTTGGCGGTTCGTATTCTAATCCATATTGGACATTTCCATCTGGTGCTGGTAATGAATTTATATCTATTTTACCATTTGTTGTCAACGGCAATTCCTTAAGCTGTGTAAAAAATGCCGGTATCATATAATTTGGAAGTTCTTTTGATAAATATCTTCTCATCTCTGTAACAGTAATTGCTTTTTCTTTATTCTCTAAAACAACATATGCACAAAGATACTGACTATTCTCACCGTCTATTCTTGCAACAACTTTTGTTTCTTTTATATTATCTAATTTTAGAATTTGATTCTCTATTTCTCCTAATTCAATTCTATAACCACGAATTTTGACTTGATGGTCAGTTCTGCCTATAAATTCGATATTTCCACTAGGCAACCATCTTGCAAGATCCCCTGTTCGATACATCTTTGCTCCAGGTACATATGGATTTGATATAAATTTTTCTGCTGTCAATTCAGGTCTATTTAAATAACCTGTAGCAACACCATCTCCACTTATATAAAGTTCTCCTTCTATTCCTACTGGTAATATCTTTTGATTATCATCCAATATATAAATTTGAACATTATCAATTGGCTTCCCAATAGGTACCGATATGTGTTTATCGTCATTAAGGCTATATTTATAAATCATACAGCCAATTGTTGTTTCTGTTGGACCATACTCATTATAGATTTCAACATTATGATTGAAACTTTTTAAAATCTCTCTTGCTAACTCAGTCTTTAAATCTTCTCCACCCACTATTAATCGTTTTATACTTGAATTGCTGTTATCAATATCTCTTATCAACCTTAAATGGGATGGTGTCAATTTTACTATACCTACTCTATTATCCTTAAAGATTTTTCTTATAATTGGTTCATCCCCATCATTATTGTAAATAACTATTTTATTTCCAGAAATTAATGGTGTGAATAATGATGTAATTGTAAGGTCAAATGAGAAAGATGAATACAAGGCAAAATCTAAGGCCTCTCCTTTGACATATTCCTTATTCGCCCATGTTATATAATTGACTAGGCCTCGTTGCTTAAGCATAGTTCCCTTTGGCATACCTGTAGAACCCGAAGTATAAATCATATAAGCCAGATTGTTAGTATTACTTGTTACTTTTATATTTTCAGTAGAATAATGATTATACTCTTCATCTAAAAATACTATTTCTTTGCTTAACCTCACTGCATCTTTACCTTTTGTAAGTATTATATTTGTTCCACTATCCTCTACTATATATTTAATTCGCTCTTCAGGATATTCAGGATCTATTGGTAAATATGCTGCTCCAGATTTTAAAATCCCCATAATTCCTATAATCATCTCTAGAGAACGTTCAAGCATGATACCTACAACTGTGTCTGGTTGAACTCCTTTATTCTGGAGTAGCCTAGCTATTTGGTTAGATTTTTCATTAAGTTCTTTATAAGTAAGTTGCTGCTTATCAAATACCACAGCTACCTTATTTGGAGTCCGTTCTACCTGTTCTTCAAATAAGCGATGAATTGTTTTTTCTTTTGGATACTCTGCCTTTGTTTCATTAAACTCATTCAAGAAATAATGCTTTTCTTCTTTTGAAAGGATTTCTAATTGATTCACATTTTTATTTTCATCTTGCACAACTTCGTCCATAATATTTTTTAGATGATTTGCTATGTTCTGGATGAGTTTTTCTGAATAGAGATTTCCATCATATGATATTTTGAGAACAAGCTGTTCACCTGGAACGACAACTATTGTAAATCCATAGTTGGTTTGTTCAATCCCTTTAATATCCTTAAACACGAAACTACTCTTACTTTCTTCTTCCTGAAGTAAACGTTCATCAAGTGCATAATTCTCAAAAATCATTACATGATCAATTAAATCCCTTTTCAAATCACTAAGAGACTGTATATCTGAAAGATTCATATAGTTGTATGCTTGGCTTTCTATTGCTTGTTGCTGTACCTCTTTTAAAATATTTTTAAAGCTCTTCTGTTCTTTTATATTAATTCTCGTTGGAATTGCATTAATGAATAATCCAACCATTTTTTCAATTCCAGCTACTTTGGCATCTCTACCAGAAACGACAGAACCAAATACAACATCGTCTGTATGATTATACTTGGCTAAAATAATCCCCCATAAAGTTTGTAGCACAGTGTTTAACGTAACATTATTTTGATTAGCCAATTCAGTCATTTTTTTCGTAAGTTCCCTTGAAAATTCAATGAGCGTCTCTTGTCCATGGTACTCTCTTGTACTATCAATTTTGAACGATGGAACTTTCGCAGGTTTTTGATATCCTGCTAAATATTGTTTCCAATATTGAATTCCCTCTTCTTTTTCCTGTTCTCCTAACCATCTAATATAATCACTATATGGTCTTGGCTCTTCTAAATTAGGATACTGTCCTACTTGTTTGTTTCCATAGATATGGAACAATTCTCCCAAAATAATACCTCTGCCCCATCCATCGAACAAGATGTGATGATTACTCCATATAATTGTATAAGCCTTATCATCAGTTTGAATAAGTTCCAATCTAATTAAGACATCTTTACTAAAATCAAAACCTTTTTCTCGATCTTGTTCAATGTAGGTTGTTATACTTTCTTTTTGCTGATCTATTCCTTGCTGTCTAATATCTCGATATCTAAAGCCAATCTTTCGACCTTTTATAATTACATTTTTTGGTTGTTCTGTAATTTCATATTCAATTGCTGTCCGAAGGATTTCATGTCTTTTCATAATATCGTTCAAGCTTTCCTCGAATAAGTTGACATCAATAAACCCTTTGACATCAATGACAAGTTGTTCAAAGTATGCACCTGATTGTGGATCTTCTAATGCATGGAATAGCATACCCTGTTGCATATTAGCTAATGGATAAATCTTTTCTATTTCTCCCCACCTATTTTTCGCCTTGATTTCCTCTAGTTGTTCGAAGCTTAATTCTTTGTCTCCATAGTCAAATGGTGTTTTTTCAGCCTGTTCCTTAGAAATGCAATGATGGATTACATCAAGAAGAGCAGCCTTGAAAGCTTCTGTAAACTCCACTACGACATCCTCTGCATATACTTTTGTATTATAAGTCGTATCAATAGTGAGCTTTCCATCTAAGACAATAGCATTCATTTCTATAGGTGTTTCTCTTGTATGTTTACCTCCAATCGACTCTCCTGCCGATATCCAAGAAGAAGAAAAGATTGTATTATTGAGATCTGCATCCATTTGACCTAAGTAATTAAACAAAATAGGTGGCTGTTCAATATTCCATAAATCTGGATCTCCACTCAATTGTTTTAAAACCCCATAGCCTATTCCCTTATTCGGAATTCTTCTAAGAGACTCTTTCACTGTTTTAATAGTCATTGAAAGGTCCTTTTCATCTCCTAAATTGATGTATACAGGATATTTGGTTGTAAACCATCCAACTGTTCGGCTAATATCTACATTTTTTATAATCCGTTCTCTACCATGGCCCTCTAGACTAATCCTAATTTTATTTTCACCAGTTACTCTCCTTGTAGCTATTAAAAGAGCACTAATCAGTAAATCATTGATTTCAGTATGATATGCTTGATTTGTTTCTCTTAACAATCGGCTTGTTTCCTCTATTCCGAGAGCGGTACTAAAAGTATCACTATCCTCATATCGGAATAGTCCAACTTCCTCTTTTTTCTCTAAAAAGTTAACATTATCCTTTAATGTGTTCACCCAATATTGCTTTTCTCTAAGGATTTTTGCACTCTTAGCATACTCGTTGAGCTGAGTAGCATACTCTTTATAAGAAGTCGTTTTTGGATAAAACGCTATTGGCTCGCCTTTCAGTAGCTGGCTGTATCCAAGTACAAAATCTTCAAATAGGATTCTCCAAGAGATTCCATCCACCACAAGGTGATGAATAATAAGTAACAGATGGTCTCCAACATTCGTCTTAAACTGTGCTACATTTACAAGAGGTCCTTCTTGTATATCAATTTTCTTCTGTAATATTGTCGCAAGTTCTTGAATTTTCACATCTGGATTATCTTCTCTCGAAACGTCATAAACATTAAAACCAAATTGATTTTTTTCCACTTCTCGATTGAATTGAAGTACTTCATTATTCTCCTCTTTATAAATCATTCGTAATGCGTCATGATGTACAAAAATTGCTTCCATAACTTCTTTTATCATTTCCTCACGGAATCCATCTTTTCTATACAACATAACTGCATGATTATAATGATTTACTTCTTCTTTTCCATTCATAAAATACGCTTTTTGAATTGGAGTGAGCAACACATCTCCTGTTTCAATTTCATAAGAGCCTTCTTGTATTGTCTCAATATTGACATAGTTGCTTAAAAACTTGATTTCCGGATAGGTAAATAGATCTTTCATCTCTAACGTGATACCTTCTCGTGATAAACGTGAGATAATTTGTAAAGCTTTAATAGAATCTCCACCCGAAGCAAAAAAGTTATGGCTAATCCCAATTGGCTTGACTCCTAATATATCTTCCCATACCTTCACAAGTTTTTCTTCTACCTGATTTCTTGGTTTTTCATAATCTACTCCCTTACTCACATCTGGCTCTGGTAAGGCTTTTTCGTCTACTTTTCCATTTGCCGTAAGTGGAATACGCTCCATCTGAACAAAATAAGATGGAATCATGTATTCAGGGATTTCTACTTTTAAGTACGCTCTTAATTCTTCAAATGATAGGTCCCTCTGGGACGTAATATATGCACATAGATATCTTCTTCCGTCCTGACCTTCTCGATCAATCACGAATGCTTCTTTAATTTGTTCGTGTTTAACTAAATGACGCTTAATCTCTTCTGTTTCAATTCGATAACCTCTTATTTTCACTTGACCGTCAATCCTACCTGCAAGCTCAATTCTACCATCTGATAGTCTTCGAGCAAGATCCCCTGTCCGATACATTTTTTTATTTGGTTCAAACGGATTTTGAACAAATTTTTCTTCTGTCAAATCTGCTCTGTTTAAATATCCACTTGCTACGCCATCTCCTGATAAGCATAATTCACCATAAATACCTTCTGGGACAAGTTTCATTTGTTGATCCACTACGTAAGCCTTCATATTCTGAATTGGTCTTCCAATCACAGGGCATTCTTTGAAAGCTGCCATTGTATCATATTCAATAACTTGATATACCGAACCAATTGTCGCCTCTGTAGGTCCATAGTGATTCATTACCGCATGATTTGGGTAATGTGTATAGAATTTTTCAACATCTATTGGATTGATTTTCTCTCCACCTAACGCGACTAATCTCAAAGTTTTACAGCTTTGATTATTTGAGAAACTCGGATCATTCACCAAGACGTTAAAGAGAGACGGTGTTAATTTCAAATAAGAAATCCCTTGTTCTTCTATATACTGTAATGCCTTCTGAGCATTAGTATATACTTCTTTTGTAACGAGATGCAGTTCACATCCATTTAAAAGTGATGAATATAGACTTGTATAGCCCAAGTCAAATGCATAGGAAGATACTAACATTGCCTTATCTGTTTCTTTTAGATTCGCTTTCTTTGTAAACCAAGTCATATAGTTTACAACGTTGTTGTGCTGAACACATACACCTTTAGGTGTACCAGTCGAACCTGATGTATAGATGATATACGCATTATGATTCCATTTATAATTGACTAATAAATTTGATGTATCCCTCTCTTTTATAGAATCATCTTCCATGGAGATTATTTCTCCATTAAATTGGAGAGTTTCTTTCCTTTCTCCTTTTACTATCAATAGGCTAGCATTACTATCCTTTAAAATGACATTCGTTCTTTTATCCAGTTGTTCAGGATCTATTGGTAAGTAAGTCGCTCCTGCTTTTAATACGGCCATAATTCCAATAATCATTTCAAGAGATTCTTCCACTAACATACCTACTGTTATCCCTGGATTTGCTCCTTTTTCTTGAAGCAACCTTGCCATTTGATTCGCTCTTTCATTCAGTTCCAGATACGTAAGTTTCTGATTTTTAAATATCACGGCTACATGGTGAGGTGTTCGTTTCACCTGTTCCTCAAATAATTGTGAAATTGTTTTATCTTTCGGATAATCAGCTTTTGTATCTTTATCATCCTGCAATAGCATCTGCACTTCTTCTTCTGAAAGCAACATAATATCCTGAATGCTTTGTTCTGGCTTCTCAATAATTTCTTTAAAAACCTGGATTAAATGTTTAGCTAATCTTTCTACAGTTTCCTTCTTAAATAATTTAGTTCTGTAATTTAATACACATTTGATACTACGCTCTTCTTCAACAGCGGTAAGTGTTAAATCAAATTTAGAAACATGCGCCTTCATTTGATATTGTGAGAAAGTTAAACCTTGTATTTCAAAATCATCATAGTCAAAGTTTTGTAAGACGAGCATTGTATCAAACAAAGCACTTCTGCTCATATCTCTCTTTAAATCTAATTTTTCAACTAATTCATCAAATGGATAATCCTGATTTTCATAGGCTTTTAAAGCATTCTCTTTAACTTCTTTTAAATAATCTTGGAATGAAACGTCTCGTTTTGGATAATTTCTCATCGCAAGAGTATTAACAAAAATACCCATAATCTGTTTCAAATCATCATGAGGTCTTCCTGCGATTGGAGATCCCACTACGATTTCCTCTTGCCCCGTATATTTTGAAAGCAGTGTTGTGTATCCCGCTAACAGAAGCATATACAGCGTCACACCATGTTCCTTCGCCATCTTCTTAAGATTAACATATGTGTCACTATCGATTTCAAAATGTACAAGGTCACCTTCTGTACTTTGAATTGGCGGTCTTTTATAATCTGTCGGCATATTTAGTACTGGTACTTCTTCTTTAAATACATGCATCCAATACTCTTCTTGTTTTTTCATTTCTTCTTGAGTAAACAATTCTCTTTGCCATACAGAATAATCTTTATATTGAATGCTTAATGGAGATAATTCTTTCCCGTTGTATAACTCAGCTAATTCCTGTGTAAAGATCCCCATTGATACACCATCTGATATAATATGGTGCATATCTAATACAATCACGTGCTCATCATCTGTAACATGTATGATTTCAACCCGTAAAAGAGGAGCCTTCTCCAAATCAAACGGTTTAACAAATCCATTGATCATATCATCTAGCTTATTGGTACCCATTTCTCTATACATCACTTGGAAATCTATGTCTTTTTCAATCTTTTGAACTGGTTCACCATCTACCATTACAAAAGAAGTTCTTAAAGCTTCATGTCTTTCGATTAATTTATGGAAAGCCTTCTCAAGTTGCTGAACATCCAAATCACCTTTTATCTTCATGGCGAACGGTATATTGTAAGATACTCCGCTACCCTCTATTTTGTTTAAAATATAGAGTCTTTTTTGTGCAGATGAAAGTGGATAATAATCTTGTTCTTCTACTTTTTTGATCGATGCATATACACTTTCTTTTGTAGAGTCAATAAATTCTCCAATCCCTTTTATAGTAGGTGTTTGGAAGATTTGTCGTAAAGGTATCTCCACCATAAGTTCCTTATGGATTTTAGAAACCATCGTAGTTGCTTTAAGAGAATGACCTCCTATTTCAAAAAAGTGCTGGTTGATACCGATTTTTTCCACTCCTAAAATTTCCTGCCAAATGGATACAAGTCTTTCTTCGACTTCATTCCTTGGTGCCTCATACTCTACTCCCACAACTGCACTTTCATCAGGTTCTGGTAAGGCCTTTCGGTCCACTTTTCCATTTGCTGTAAGTGGTAGTTTATCCAACTGAACGAAAAACGCAGGAATCATATACTCTGGAAGCTCTTGCGCCAAAACCTTCCGAATTTCTTGTAATATGGATTCTTTCTTACGTGTTTCAGACGTAAAATAAGCACATAAATATGGTTGACCATTATTATCCTCTCTTGCGATGACAACGGCTTCTTTAATCTCTTTCTGTTTCAAAAGTTGATTCTCTACCTCACCTAGTTCAATCCTGAAACCTCGAATTTTCACTTGATGGTCAATTCTACCTAAAAATTCGATATTCCCATTAGGCAATAACCTTGCAAGATCTCCTGTCCGGTACATCCTTTCCCCTGGAATGAATGGATTTGGAACAAACTTCTCCGCTGTGAGCTCTGGTCTGTTTAAATAACCACGTGCCAAACCTTCCCCACTTACACAAAGTTCACCTGCAACTCCTAATGGCAATAAATTATTTTCCATATCAAGGATATAAACCCTGTTATTACTTATTGGTTTACCAATAAGTACCTTCTGATCTTCCTGTTTTAATTCACATATTGTAGAACAAACACTATTTTCTGTTGGACCATATTCATTAAACAATTTTACGTGAGGCATTTTCTGAAAATGTTTTGTAATTAGATTTTCATTAAAACCTTCACCTGCAATTGTCACAAATCTCAAATCTACTAAAGGCTTATCAATAGTGTTTAATAGATTATTATAATAGCTTGGAACAGCTAACAAATTAGTTACTTTATTATTTTGAATAATATTTATAAATTTACTGAAATTCATTCTTATATCTTCTATTAAAATTAATTTACCTCCAGAAAGCAAAGTAGTAAAAATATCTTCAACAGAGCTGTCAAAAGAGAAAGAAGGCATCTGTAACGTAATATCACTTTCACTATATTGATATGATTCTATTCTCCAACATAACGTATTGAGAATAGATTTATGATTCACCATAACACCCTTTGGTTTTCCTGTTGAACCTGAAGTGTATATTATATAAGCCATGTCAGAGGACTTATTTAGACTAGGCAAGTTTTCTGTAAATCTATCCTTAATCTTTTGTACATTTATATCAATACAAGTTAAATCATAATCTACATGTTTATTTTCTTGTTTTAACAATATTTCTATACCACTGTCTTCTAACATATATCTTCTTCTATCCTCTGGATACTCAGGATCAATTGGAAGGTATGCTCCCCCGGCTTTTAATATCGCCATCATACCAACTATCATTTCAATCGAACGTTCAACCATAATACCAACCACAGTATTAGATTTCACACCTTTTTCTCTTAGCAGAGTAGCGACTTGATTAGATTTTTCGTTAAGTTCCCAATAAGTCAATTGTTGATTTTCAAACACAACTGCAATATTTTCAGGTGTCCTTTCTACCTGTTCTTGGAACAATTGATGTATCGTCTTCTCTTTTGGATAATCTACTTTTGTATCATTAAATTCATACAATAAAGTTGTTCTTTCTTCTCCTGAAATTATGTCTATTTCATTTATTTTCTTATTCTCATCTGCAATCACTTGTTCAGTTACTTTTTTAATGTGCATTTCGATATTATCTATTATTTTGTCATCATAAATATTGCCATCATAAGTTAAAACTAAATTTAACTTCTCACCTGGAGTTGCAGCAATACTAAAACTATAATTGCTCTGCTCTTCTGCATGTATATCTTCTACCTCAAAACCTATATCCATTTTTTCATTTCCGGCAATACGTTTATCAACAGCATAGTTCTCAAACACAATTATATGATCAATAAGATCATTCTTTAATTTACTCATTGCTTGAACTTCAGCTAAATTCATATAGTTATAATTATTGCTAGCTATAGCTTCACTCTGTACAACCGTTAAAACCTCTTTAAACTTCTGATTCTTTCCAAGGTTTATTCTAGTTGGAATGGCATTAATAAATAAACCAATCATCTTTTCAATTCCGTCTACTGGTGCTTCCCTTCCCGATACAATAGTTCCAAATACTACTTCGTCTGTATTATTATACTTCGCCAAAATAATACCCCAAATACTCTGGAATACTGTATTAAAGGTTACGCTATTCCTATTAGCAAGCTGTGTAATCTTATTTGTTAGTTCGTTCGAAAATTCAATTACTTTTTCTCTTCTTAAATACTCACTATTATTCTTAGTAATCTGTAATTTTGGTATTTGCGCTTTCTCTTCATAACCATCTAAATATTGCTCCCAATAACTTTTACCTTCTTCTTTATCTTGCTCTTCCAGCCATTTTATATAATCGCTATAAGGTTTCGTTTCTTCTAACTCATATTCTTCACCATTTATTAATTTTCCATATACAGTGAATAACTCACCTAATACGATTCCAAGACACCAACCGTCCAATAAAATATGGTGATGACTCCATACCAATTTATATAAGTTTTCATCTGTTCTAATCAAACATACTCTCATTAAAGTATCTTTACTTAAGTTAAATCCCTTTTCTGTATCTTCTTCTCTATAATTTTTTATGAATAACTCTTTTTCTATAGTTCCTCTTTCACTTATATCGCAATATTGAAAACCTATTTCTCTATCCGCTATTATTATTTGTCTAGGCTCCTCAACTATTTCATATTCAAATGATGCTCTTAGTATTTCGTATCTTTGCATGATTTTATTAAAACTTGTTTTTAATATCTCTACATCAACGTATCCTGTTATATCCATGACAGTTTGTTCAAAATATGCTTTTGAATTTTTGTTTTCCAAAGCATGGAACAGCATTCCTTTTTGCATATTTGCTAACGGGTAAATCTTTTCAATTTCGAAATCTTTATACTTTTCTTTAATATCCTTAAGTTCACTTAGAGTTAATTTAGTATCCCCATAGTCATAAGGCGTTTTTTCCACCTCTATTTGACTAACACAATGATCAATTATAGTTTCAAGACTTTCTTTAAACTTATCATTTAATTTCCTGATTGTTAGTTCATCAAACTCTAGCTCATTAAAGGTAGTATTTATAACCAATTCATTATTAATAATTATCGAATTGATTTCTATCGAATTATTTCTTGAAATCTTTCCTCCAATTGTTTCCCCATAAGAAAATTTTGATTCAGAAAATTCATTTCTGTTAACATCATTATCCATTTCACCTAAATAGTTAAATGAAATTGGTGCTTTTTGTTCATTTAATAGATACTTCTCTTTTGATAAATATTTTAGTATACCAAATCCGATTCCCTTGTTAGGAATTTTCCTTAAAGTTTCTTTTACCATTTTTATATTAGTAGCAAGATCGGTCTCATTGCCTAAATCTATAAGTACTGGATACATAGTTGTAAACCAACCTACAGTCCTACTAATATCTACATTTTCTAAGATATCTTCTCTTCCATGTCCCTCCATATTTATTTTTATACAATTTTCACTTGTTATCTCTCTAGCACCTAATAATAAGGAAGTTAACAATATATCATTTATTTCTGTATTGTATGCTCTATTGGATTTTCTTAATAAACTTATAGTCTTTTCCTTATTTAAAGAAATACTAACTGTTTTACTATTTTCGAATGTGTCACTTTTGAGCTCTTTTTTTCTAGGTATAAATGCAACCTCAGTATTTGCTATCTCTTGCCAATACTCTTTTTCCTTTAATAATTTATTGCTACTAGCATACTCCCTCAGCTTAGAGGAAAATTCTTTAAAGGATTCAGTCTTGAATCCAACGTCTAACTTCTCACCTCTTAAATCCTGAGAATATAGAGTTTCAAAATCTTCTAATATTATTCTCCATGATACTCCATCTACTACAAGATGATGAATGGTAATAAGCAGATGATCACCTTGATTCGTTTTAAATAAACAAAGATTAACGAGTTTACCATTTTTGATGGAAGATTTCTTTTGGATATTTGTCGCTAATTCATATATTTTCTCTTCCTTATTCTCTACTCCCTCAACATCATGAACGTATAAATCAAAGAGGTTATCCTTATAGCCTCTATTATACTGAATGATCTCTCCATCATTTTCTCTATAAATCATTCTAAGGGCATCATGCTGCTCTAATATCTTATTAAAGACTCTCTCTATTCTCTTTTGATCAAATCCATCTTCCCTAAACAGCATAAATGATTGATTAAAATAATCTAGTTCTTCTTTATTTTTCTCAAAATACCATTTTTGAATTGGAGATAATATTACTTCTCCTGTAACTATTTCATAAGGTTTTAACCGTTTGTTTTGCTTTTTTACATACTTACTAAGATCTTTAATTTTAGGGTTTGCAAATAGATCTTTCACTTCTAACTTAAGATTTATTCTAGACAATCTGGACACAATTTGCAGAGCCTTAATAGAATCTCCACCTGATACAAAGAAATGATGATTTATCCCTATATCCTCTATGCCTAGGATATCCCTCCAAATCTCAACAAGATGTGTTTCAACTTCATTTCTTGGTGCCTCATATTCTACCCCTGATTGACTACTTCTATCTGGTTCTGGAAGTGCTTTTCGATCCACTTTATCGTTTGATGTAAGTGGTAACTGGTCAAGTTGAACAAAATAAGAGGGAATCATGTAATCAGGAAGTTCCTTTTCTAAAAATTCTCTTATCTTGGCTGAAGATATTGCTTTTTCAGACACAATATAAGCACTTATATACGTATGATTTTTCTTATCCTCTTTTGCTACTACTACGACCTCTTTTATATCTTGATGTTTTAACAACTGGCTCTCTATTTCACCAAGTTCTATTCTATACCCACGTATTTTTACTTGATGGTCAATTCTTCCTATGAATTCAACATTTCCATCAGGCATCCATCTTACAAGATCACCTGTACGATACATTTTTCCCCCACTGACGAAAGGATTTCCCACAAAATTCTCGGCAGTTAAGGCTGGATTATTTAAATAACCTCTTGCCAATCCAACTCCAGATATACATAACTCTCCTGTTACTCCAATTGGACAAAGCTGATTATACTTATTTACTATATAAACTTTAGTATTATACACCGGTTTTCCAATTGGAATATTATCATCATTGTTATTCATTAAGAAACTTGTAGTTACTACTGTATTTTCGGTTGGACCGTAGGCATTTACAAGCTGATAGCGGGTATTCTTATTTAAAATTAACTTTTCACCACCGGATACTAACATTCTTAAAGAATGATTATCTTGTAATATAAATTGTTCACTTACCTTAGATGGGAATGTTGCAACTGTTATGTCTTTACTATTCATATATTCATTTAATTTATCTAGATCAAGCCTAATATCTTTGCCTAAAACGTGCAAAGTAGCTCCGGTGATTAAACAAGGGAAAATTTCTCCAATAGATGCATCAAATGAGAATTTCAAATAGTTTGTAATTCGATCTCTTTCTGTTATTTTATGAAAATCTACATACCAATTACATAAATTGACTAAGGAATGATGTTCCACTAACACCCCTTTTGGTAAACCCGTGGAACCAGACGTATAAATGACATAGGCTAAATCATTTCCATTATTACGCCTTTCCATATTAATTTGCTCTTGATTTTTTATTGTTTCATCATTAATTGAGATTTTAGTTATACATTCATTATTGATAAAATGAAGTTTATCGTATAAATGAGTCTGCGTTAATACGAATTTTGCGTTACTATCTTCTACCATATATTTAATTCGCTCTTCAGGATATTCAGGGTCTATTGGTAAATACGCTGCCCCTGATTTTAATATACCCATGATACCGACAATCATATCTAAAGAACGTTCCACCATAATTCCTACAATCATTTCTGGATGAACACCCTTATCATAAAGTACTCTAGCTACTTGATTGGATTTTTCATTGAGCTCCTTATAAGTAACTTGTTGCCCCTCAAATTCTACGGCAACCTTGTTTGGAGTTCTCTCTACCTGCTCCTCAAATAATTGATAAATGGTTTTATTCTTTGGATAATCCATATAAGTTTCATTAAATTCATTCAAAAGAATGTGCTTTTCTTCTCCCGAAAGCATATCTATTTGACCTAAACAAACTTCCTGATTATTAGTAATTTCTCTTAAAATACTAACAAAGTGCTCTGATATTTTATCTATTGTCTCTTTCTTAAACAATTTTGTACAATATTCTAAATCAAATTTTATGATGTTATTAGTTTCTACTGCTGATAATGTTAAATCAAAATTTGCTATATTAAGTTCACTATCATATGTTTCAAAACTTAACCCTTTAATCTCTTCATTAGAGGTATCTAAGTTTTGTAGCACAAACATCGTATCAAATAATGCACTTCTACTCATATCTCTTTGTAAGTCCAGCTTTTCAACCAGTTCATCCAAGGGATAATCTTGATTTTCATAAGCCTTTAATGCATTTTCTTTTACTTCTCTTAAATAATTACGAAATGTTTTATCTTCATTTGGATAATTTCTCATCGCAAGGGTATTCACAAACATTCCGACAATATTTTCAAAATCATGATGGCTTCTTCCTGCAATTGGAGATCCTACCACAATATCATCTTGACCCGTATATCTTGAAAGTAAAGTTGTATATCCAGCTAACAGAAGCATATACATGGTAACCCCATTTTCTTTTGCAATTCTATTAAGCTTCTTTGTCAACTCACTATCTATTTCAAAACTTCTTCGAGCCCCTTCAACACTTTGTGTCGGCGGCCTTTTATAATCTGTTGGCATATTTAAAATAGGTACTTCTTCTTTAAAAACATTTATCCAATATTCTTCTTGCTTCTTCATTTCCTCTTGAGTAAACAAGTCTTTTTGCCATACTGCATAATCTTTATACTGTAGGTCCAATGGGGATAACTCTTTCCCTTCATACAGTTTACAGAGCTCTCTATTTAAAATGTTCATTGAAACTCCATCTGAAATGATATGGTGCATATCTAGGACCATCACGTGCTCATCATCTGTGACATGTATAATTTCAACCCGTAAAAGAGGACCTTTCTCCAAATCAAACGGTTTAACAAATCCATTAATCATATCATCTAGCTTATTGGTACCCATTTCTCTATACGTCACTTGGAAATCTATCTCTTTTTCAATCTTTTGAACTGGTTCACCATCTACCATTACGAAAGAAGTTCTTAAGGCCTCATGTCTTTCGATTAGTTTATAGAATGCATTCTCAAGCTGATGAACATCCAAATCACCTTTTATTTTCATAGCGAAAGGCATATTATAAGATACTCCGCTACCCTCTATTTTGTTTAAAATGTAGAGTCTTCTTTGGGCAGATGAGAGCGGATAATAATCCTGTTCTTCTACTTTTTTGATCGATGCATATACACTTTCTTTCGTAGAGTCAATATATTCTCCAATTCCTTTTATAGTAGGTGTTTGGAAGATTTGTCGTAAAGGTAGCTCCACCATAAGTTCCTTATGGATTCTAGAAACCATCGTAGTCGCTTTCAGTGAATGGCCTCCAATTTCAAAAAAGTTGTGTTGAATTCCTATGTTTTCTATATCTAAAATATCTTGCCAAAT